>SDBS01007251.1_pt1 | contig 10775 bp, 18 predicted proteins | sample 2277091 | NCBI WGS metagenome assembly SDBS01 (sample SAMN10404972, study PRJNA504765) | marine sediment metagenome | isolation source: marine sediment core GS10_PC15, 163 cmbsf | place: Arctic Ocean: Southern Knipovich Ridge | collected 2010 | reverse complement strand
CAGCGGCGCAGAAGGGTACAGGGTGGCAGGCTAAACTAACGGGTGGCGCACAGTCTGGGGATGATTTTGGTGCTCTATACATTCCAGTTAATGAGATGCCAGTCATTGACCTTGACGATGCTGGCTGGTCATGGTATCAAACCAACGCAGAAGTCTATGGTGTTAATATCGTTATATGGACACACGACCCTGACGACTTTGATAAGAGAGCCGAGATAACTCAATCGGGTTCAGCCACTTCTTTAGACAAGGGTTCTGGGTGGAACTCCCATGAATTCCCAGGAACGGCTGCTGAGTTCTTCCAGTATGGTGAAAACACAACTGGCACAACTATGCTCACCCCACTCTATACCTGGGCACAATTTCAGGCAGACGCACTATTCTCAACGTGGACTATCTACAGAATCTCCTTAGACTATGGATGGTATTCCACCGGTACGTTTGAGGATGTATGGATAACTGAACTACAGGTCAATGGTGAGCAGATACCGATTAGACCAGGTGTTACCGAGGTGCTTCATAATAAGCCAGATGAGGTAAGGGAGATAAGGGTAGCTATCGCCTCTACGGGAACGTCACACGGTGCTAACGATGTGATAAACATAAATAACTGCACAACCACATCCGTTGCGATACAGTTCGCTAACGTAGTTAGAAATAACGGTGGGTATGGGAGAATAATCGGGGCTTCAATTATAGATGAAACCGAGAATGTTTCACCACGCATACAAGTCCAACTATATACTGCCGAACCAACTTGTGCGAATGAAGACGAAGCAACCAATACTGGACCCATTAAGGCGGATAGGTCTACCTGGATAGGAAACATAGACTTCCCTGCGCTAAACGCTGTATCTGCTTCCATCGCTTCCTATGCACAGGTATCCACGTCAACGGTAGGTAATCTACCGCTCACCTTTAAGTGCGGTGCTGCTTCTACTACTCTCTATTCCATATGGGTGGCAGTAGATGCCTTTACTCACGAAACCACAGAGGATATTGAAGTTACCTTAGAGGTAGAACAGATTGTTGGGTAAGGAGATGAAGGATAGACTCACCTACTATGTGGATAAGGTTGACACCCCCTTAGTGTGGCTAATAGTCAAGTATGCAGGGTGTTACCCAGAACCCACACATGAGAATGTTCTTTACCACAACTCTCATAACCTGATTGATATACGGGATAAGTTCCTGAGACATTGGGACTTCAAGGGGAGGCAACCGTTATTCGTGGCTGTCTTCAAATTGGTGATAGTGAAATATGAACAAAGCCCCCAGTATAGAAATGTGCTTGATTGGGTTCTTAGTGTGATAACGGACTGGAAACCCTTTAAGTCCCACAGGCAGATGATGTGCTGGAGAGGATAAGATATGTTACATCAATATGTTAAGTCGCTACATAGTTATAATCCCATCCCTGGCGGGTGTGTTCTATATCTCCCCTTGTGGCATCCTAATCTTGGTGGGCTTAAATATAAATCAATAGACCCATTTGGTCATACCTGCACAAGAACAGCATCGGGGATATTACACTTTGACGGGTCTAGTAATTCCAGTGTTGACTTTGGGGCTATTCACGATGCTACGGATAAGCTATGGGTTAGCTTTTGGTTCAAATTGGATGCTCCTTTTAGTAGTGCAAGCCCAACCACCCAAGAACTATTTGCCAAATATGTTAACGGCACTAACTATGTCTATTGTTATTTGGACGAAAGTGATGGGAAACTTTATTTCAAACATGGAGAGGGGGCTGGGCCTGAAACAATAAGTAGCGCTGAAACCTCGTGGGCTGCAGATATTTGGCATCATATAATTGCAAGTATGTCAACGGCTGCTGGTCAGCGGATGATTGTAAATGGGGGAACCGCTGTTGCTGGGGCAGGAAATCAAACTGCCATTAGCCTTGTTGCGAGTATTGTATTTGGTGCTGCCGAAGTTGATTCTGCCAGTTACTTCGTTGGTGAGATAAAAGAAGTCGTAATGGGTACAGATGACCTCTCAGCACCAGAAGAAGCAGCCCTCTATGCTGGTACACTCCCAGGCGATGAGACAGAATACTGGCCTATGGATGAAGGCTCAGGAACTACAATCAATGACCAACAGGGAACTAATGATGCAGATGGAACTGCCGACTCAGCCTGCACTTGGGAGAATGTCCCTATGCACCAAAGAGCTAATGGGCATTACTTTGATGGGTTTGATGACTACATAAATATAGACTCTGTATTGACTCCTTTAACAACTCCAACGGCAGGGACTATCATAATGTGGATTTATTCCGAAGAACCCAATAACACAACCGCTGCCTTAATTTCTTTTGGGGATACGGATGCTGACACCTTTATTTATCTTTTTATAAATAATGGATTATTAGCCGCGGCAGCTTCCTCTGGGGGGGTGGCACGGTGGAGTTTAGATACAGATGCACAAATAGACGACTTCCAGAAGTGGTCTTGTGTCGGTATAAAGCATGATGGAGCCACCCCAGTTCTATATTTTAACGGGGTTGCTCCTAGCCAAGCTTTCATTAATCAAGTAACTAAAACCCATTGGATAGATAATGGTATTACTGCTGGTATAGACAACGCCAGGATAGGAGCCAGGAGTAAAAACGGCGGTGGTAACGCTACGTGGTTTGAAGGCAAGGTGGGAGAGGTTTGGATATACGATAGGAACTTTCTAACCACCGACTTTTTATATCATTACAACCAGACTAAGGGGAGGTATAATTTATGAAACATAGAGTAATGATTGATTTAAGTTTTAGTAAAGAATCAGATGCAAGGAATCTTCATAGTTATGCCCTCAGCTTAATGCCTCGGGCAGAAAGCATCAATGAGGGTCAAGCCAATGAGGAAATCAGTTATGTAGACCTTCATCCTTGCGGGCATGATGAGAATAAACCCTGTGAGAAAGCAGAAGCAGAACGGGAAGAACTAATAGATAATAAGATAGTAACCATTGGGAGGTAAATATGTGCGGTATTTGTACGGTGGACTATGAACAGATTACGGAAGGTGAAAAATGTCGGTGTGGCGGCGATATTGATACTCTGTATTCTATTAATAACACCCTTTATAATTTGTGGCGAGGTAGGTGTTTCGTATGCCAGAGGGATTTTGATGTCATCAGACTCGGTAACGAGGGTTAAGTGAATCTTAATCAGTGGATACTTAAGGGGGCAAGGCAGTTTGTAATTGAGCATAAGGGCATCTTCCAGAAAGCCATTATTGCCTTTGCCTCCGTTTTCCCCGAACCCACCATAGAGAATACCACGCACCCTAATACCCATATTTTAATAGGCACAAAGGGAAAGTTCCTTGAATATGAAGATAACCCAGGTAGGAAAGCCCTATTTGAGGCAGCGTGGAAAATCTTTATCGCTGAATATGAGCACGACCCCTATTACAGATATAGATTTGACTGGATTCTTGAGCAGATTTTAGAAAGCGATTGGTCGCCCAGACCCTTGGGGCATCCCGTTAATTGCTGGAAAGAGCCAGAGCGAGATGGGGAATGTCTATTTAAGATAGTAAACGACACATCTAAAAAATGGTAACCGTGGAGTAAATTATGAGTCTAACAACTACAACCTTTTTAACATTGAAACTTTTATTCAACGAAGCAATCAATGACTCGTTAGAATTTAACACCACAACAAACATTGCTGGGTCTAAACTTGTTGTATCTACTACGTTAAATGCCGATGATGACGCCGAAGATGGGCATTTTGATAACTGGTGGAACGAAATAACAGATGGCACGGCGAACCTCGCTATTGAAAGAAAGACAGGCTCTACCACATACGCCACATCATCGGGGACTCTATATGTCTGGGGTGCTAATTTATCTACGGAAAGCGCAGCAAGGGCTTGCAGATTACACCGATATGAACCCTCACGGAAAACAAATGCTCTTTTAAGGGCTATTGAGGAACTCTACCCTACGTTACATTTAGACATAGAAGACCAGACTTTAGTAACTGGGAACAGATTTCCAGATGGTCACTTTGAATGGTGGACTGACTCCACAACCCCTGTTTACTACACAAAATTTAATGCAGGCGGAGCTTTTGCCCAAATCACAACGGCAGGTTTAACCAGGGGTGGCAAGTATTCATTAAAATACACAGCAGGTGCAGCCAGTGATTACTTTGACATAGACTCTGAAGACTATCCTGAACTATTAGAACTACAAGGTCGGACTGTAGATTTTTATGTTCAAGCCCAACCCGAAACCGCTGATGACGCTTATATTGAAATCTACACCCTAGAGACAGACAGCACAGCGGCAACCAAGACCTCCACCACGTCTAACGCTACGAATGTGTTTACTCAATTAAAAATAGAATCCTATGCGATACCAGATGATTTAGACTACATCTCAATAAGGTTTAAGGTTGCAACAAGCGGTGAGTATGTAGTCTTTGATGATGCTTATATAGGGGATAGGGCTTTAGTTGAATATCTCTTACCAGATGACTTTGTTGAAGGTCAATTATTACAGGTATGGGTTCAAACAGAGGGTGAATCTGATGAAAGATTTTACGACCTAAGCCCCTTCACGCACAATAGGGGGAGACAGATTCCATTTGATATTGTAAGTGATGGCACGAATGAGTACTTGGTATTGGGCGAATCACTTGAAAACGAGAGAAGGTTACACTTAATAGGGGATAAACCCTTAGAGATTCTTACAACAGGTACTTCTACAATTACCTTAGAAACTCACAGAATCCCTGTAATAATCGCCAGAGCCAGGATGATATTCTGGGAGAGAGAAGCCGTACCCGTTACTATAGATGATAAGGCTAAGTTTGAATACGAATACAACAAGGCTAAAAGAGACTACATGGACTTACTAGGTAAACGAATGGGAAGACCTTTAGGGAAGATACAAAATGGTTAGTGACTTTTTTAGCAAAAGCAAACACGACCTCAGTATTTTAGACCCGTCAACGGGTGATACTTTGGGATTTACCTGTGACCGCGTTGAGGGTAAGCCAGCCTATGCCGAATATGATGGCAAGTCTTTTGTTGACTTGTTTTCTACTTCCCCTACTCAAACATCAACTAATCCAGAAGAAGAATTAGTTTTAGGTTCTGAAACCCATCATGCTGGATTTGGGAAGGAATACTACGACTCAGGTGATAGGAAGAGATACTTTGAGTCTATAGGTATGGACTTATCTTATGAAGGTCAAGCGATAGCGGGTTGGAGTTCTACTGGGATAGCCTTAACATCGGCTACCCTAGCTACTGTCACAATAGCTAACGCCGATATGGAACTTGACGCAAGTTGGACAACGGGCACTGGAACATGGGGGCAGAGTAGCACTTACTTTCGCAGTAGTTCTAAATCGTGGAAGTGTACCAATGGTAATACAAACGATTACGTTTATCAAAACCTCACGGGGTGGGCACCAGGTGGGTCATATACGGTAACAGTCTGGGCTAGAAACAATGACGAGAGCAACCGAACAGTTAAAGTCGGTGTTTCTGATGGCGTTACTACGACTTACGGTAATGCCGTTACCCTAACTTCAACATGGCAAGAGGTTACACACACCAAGGTATTGAGCACTATTGCCACCAACTTGCAAATAAGGTTCTTTATATCCAACGGGGGTGGTAATGACAATATGTATTTTGATGATGCTGCGATTTCGGGAGCTACCCATACAATATCAGGCACAGTTAGCACTCAATGTCATGCTACTTTTAATGATGAGGAATACATTGGGATTGATGAGTTTCTAGTTAAATTAAATGCCACTGGTAATGGGTGGACACTCGCAGGCGAGATGCCTGCCGATATTACCTGCCTCACGCCATTCCAGGTAAGTGGGACTGATTATTTAATGATATGTTTAGGGACTTCAACTTCTTTTGAATATATGACTACGGCGGAAGTCTTTGCTGTTAGCACTGCCGATGAAAAAACCTATCAATTCGCTGCATGGGTGAAAACCACAGCACCTACAATGTATGCCAATGACGGTGATAATACTGTAAGGTCTACCGCTACCCCAACGGCAGGAGGGGCAACGTGGTCTGCTCAGACTGTTATAGGGTTCTCATCAGACGCTTTCACATGGCTTACGGATAAGGATGGGGCTTTACTGGCGTGGAAAGAAGATATTCCTTATTATTTAGATTCATCAGGTAACGAGAAACAGGACTTAGCTCCCGAAGCAAAGTCGGGTAAGTCAACTCATTCGGGTAAGAACGGGACTATATGGCAAGGTGAGGTCTATGCCCCCATAGGAGACCAAGCCCTTCTAAGGGTGGGGACTACTAACTCATGGGTTCAGCCGTCTAAATTTATAAGCAACTCAACCGCTTTTTCGGGACAAGTGGAAGCCGTGGCGGGGGATGAGGAATGGCTTTATACTGCTACGGATAACTCTACAAAGGTTGAAATCTTAAAGTTCAGGGATGAGGTTATAGATGGAACTACGAGACAAGTGTGGCACCCGATACACGAACTCACCTTAACAGGCGTAGAGACCATGTGGGTTTCTACTGTCTTCCAGAAGCGTTTATGGATAAGTTCCACACTCTCAAGCGATAGTTTATATTATTTACCATTACCTAAAAAATACGGTGATATAACCAACGATTCCAATGCTACATTTAAGACGGGAACTTATTTTATCACCCCCTGGTTACATGGTGACTTTAAGTCCACTGATAAGGCTTTAATAAAGATAGAGGCTACGCTGGGTCATGCTTGGGATACCTTGATTTACTTTGAATGCTGGATGCAGAAATTAGGTGAGACATCATGGGCTACTGATATGGGCGATTTGAAAGGCTCAGCAACTACGAGAAAGCACACTTTATATAGAACTGTATCCACTACATCAACTATGTTCAGGTTTAAGTTTATAGCCGTAACAGACGATACGGGTAAAACTCCCATTTTATTAGACTATAAGGTTACCGCCTTGTTACACCCCGATGCCAAGAAAGTTATCCACGCTAAGGTCAGGGTTAAAAGAGACTCCGTTGGATTAGGGGGCTTAACTTCGGGTCAGATGTATGAATTACAAAAGACCTGTATACAAAATTGCAAAGACGCTGTATGGGTGGTTACTATAAAAGAATACGTTACCGATAAACATGGCGTTTCACACTATGTTAAATTCCTACCCTTACCTCAGAGTATGAAAGCGTTAGAAGTTACCAATAAAGAGGTAGGTAAGGATGGTGAATTAGAATATAATTTACTAATGTTAAAAGTGCCATTAAGTTAGGAGCTTTGAATGAACGCAGCAGAAAGAGATGAGTTATTAATCCGCGTTGACGAACGCCTGAAGGCATTAAAGGATGGTGATGAGGGGGCTGTCCCTGAAGTAATAGAACGCCTCACACGACTTAATGGCAGGGTGGCTAAAAACTCTACATTCCGCAAAGTAGGGACTTGGGTAGGGGGTATTTTATTTCTTGTAATAATAACACTGCTAGGTAATGTATTAATGGGAGGGTAAAACGATGCCTGCATGTGATAATTGTGACTACCCTGGCATGATAAAGGTGCGGAAAATAAGTGGTCAGTGGGTTTATGTATGCCCTGATTGTGGGCACAGAGAAGCTACGAAAGATTTAGACCCTGAACCTTGTGACCCTAATTGGAGGAGTGATGCCAACTGAAATCTTAAGACCAAATGCTGCTGGCGATGAATGTGCTTTCCCAAGTCAAGGGGGCTGTTCTTCTTGCCCAAACCATTATACTTGTGTAAATGAAGAAATTGCCGATGGGGGTACTTACATTTATGCTGAAACTAATGATTATAGGGATTTATACAATTTACCCAATTCATCTGGCTTAGGGACGATAGACAAAATTACTTTATATTTTAGAGTTTTCGGTGGTGCTAGTAATGTCAGGTGGAAAGGTGTTATCAAGTCAAACTCAACCGTTAGCGACACTGTGGAGAAAGACCCCTATGGTGATGTTGGCGACCAGACTTATAAGACATACTCACAAGACTGGGTTACAAACCCAGCAGATAGTGAAGCGTGGGAATGGGCAGATATTGATGCGCTGCAAATCGGAGTCGCCTTCGTGGGGGCAGTTGGAGCGTGGGGACGCTGCACCCAAGTCTATGTTGAGATTGCTTATACAGAGAGTCCAACACACACTATCACGGCTTCCGCAGGAGTTAATGGCATAATTGAACCCTCGGGGGCAGTACAAGTTACAGATGGTAATGACCAACTATTTACCATGACTCCCAATGGGGGCTACGACATATACGAAATTCTAATAGATGGGACACCAATATAGGGGAGGTGCAAAATGGCAGAATATAATTTCATCAATGTAATAGCAGACCACACCATCAGCGTCACGTTCACGAATCAGACCTTTATCATCACTGCTTCGGCAGGGGTAAATGGTACAATATCGCCCTCTGGGGCGGTGGTTGTGAACTATGGTGCTAACCAGGCCTTTACTTTTACTCCTGATACTGGTTACGAAGTAGATGAAATTCAGGTAGACGGAGTACCCGTATAGTGGATTATACCTTTGTGAGTGTTGTTCAGAATCATACTATAAGCGTCACATTTTCCCCCTTGGAGATAGGGGGGGCGATGATGTCTATCAATAAACTCTTTTTCATTCACCCTACGATAGAGGAGGTTAAGATGAAGTCTTTTGGGATTGGGAATACGCTTTGCTTTAAGGTAACAATTACGGATACACTAGGTAACATCATGACGCAACTAGATTCCGCAACTATCCAGATAGATATGCTACCCCCTAAAAACGTTCAAGCCCTAGAGTCCACAGCGATGACACTTGAGGGGGATGGGGTTGCTTCTCTTATATTTACCCCCTCCAGTGGAAAGGGTGACTACCAGGTTAAATACACTGCTAACTCTGGTGGGATAACATCAACTGTAATAGATACCTTCCGCTTAACTTAGAATAAGGAGGAAAGATGAATAAGGGTTTAACAAGGAGATTAATTGCCATACTATTTAGCTTATGCGGGGCTGGAGTTTTAACTTACCTCTCTCTAATGGGCAACCCAGAAGCACTATTAGCCTTGGTAGCAACTGTTGGCGTAATAATCGGTTTCTATTTCGGAACCCAGCAAAATGTTTAACTGGTTCTGGCGAAGGACAATACCCGAAAAGATTAAGCCTACTTCTACACGGGTGATAAGTATGGGCGGGCTTTATCAAATACTACGTAAGCGATTCCCCAACGAAGGTGAACTATACCTATCAGACAGTATATACCTCTTGTGTAATAAGGCTGATATATCTAAATTCCTACAACAAGACGCTACCAATAAGTATAAGTATCAGTCAGAAAAATACGACTGTGACGACTTTGCCGTAAGGCTTTGGGGGCAATTTACCATTCCGTTGTGGAGCCACTTAGCCTTCGGGATGGTTTGGACAAATCTCCACGCATTAAATATCCTTGTTACCGAAGACCTTGAGGTTTTATTTGTGGAACCTCAATCTGACACGCTCCAAAAAGAACTAAAGTCATGGCAGGGTTCAAAGATTAGATTTATCTGTATGTAGGGGGGCTTATGAACTCGCCTGTCGCAGATGTCGCTTTTAACGCCAAGTCCATAAGCACCCTACAAGCTAGATATGATGATTAACCCTATAACTGGTCTTCGTCACAGGCAGCAATCGCAGTTAGTAGCTCACTCCATCCAAAGACTAGGGAAAATGTGTCATCATCCCTGCGCCCTAATTCAAAGTTAAAGCTCACACAATGCCTCCCATCATCCTCAAAGCGATTCACTCTTACTACCTTATCGGCAACCCCAAATTCCTTTTTGTCATCATCCCTATTGAAATCTATTCCACCAACAAGTTTCATAATTACCTCCTTTAGATATGATGATTAGACTACTTTTAGTTCTTTAATACTTTTAACACAACCCAATGGTAAAACGAGTACATGTCTCATGTCACCATCTTCAAAGTGCTGAGTTGTTAGTATAAGTTTATTTTTATCCTTGTATTCAAGAAACCCAACTTCTTCACATACTGATATTGTATGATAATCAGGGTCTCTGTAATAATCCAAACAACTGTTGGCATCTTCCCAAACAACTAAAACCATCTTTGCTTTCATTCAATCTCCTTAATATCCATAACGAAAATCAAACTCTCATCATCGGAACCATGTCTTCCCCAACCCCCTTGACATTCATAGAAACTACCAGTGTAAATCTTAATATCATGTTCTCCTTTACTCACCCTCCCTACAACACCCTTCTCAAAATCCGACTCTGGAGTTAAGACAAGCTGAGTCCTACCATCTTCAATGTAAATAGCTGTCTTCATTCTTTCTCCTCTTTTGCTATATCCATTACACGTTTACAAAATGCATGCTGTGCCTTATCGAACTCCTCCCTCGGGCAATCGTCCCAAAGCGGACACCTATTATCACAAGGCTTCCCACCGTATAATTCGCACCTCTCCCTTTCGTACTCATCGGGGTATTTCATTCTTCATTCCTTATCAGTTTTATAAGGGCTTTCTTCCATTCTTCGTTGAGGTCAGTGGCCTCGCCCGTATAGGATGTTAAATAATTATCAGCCTCTTTATTCCCCGTCTTGGTGAAGTATTCTATACAACAAACCCCCTCATAAAAGGACACGCCTTCATATTCTATGCTATCTAATTTCTTTAACTTCGACACTACATAGTCAAAGAAAAATTTTATGCCCAGGGAAACCCCCGCCGAAATCACATCACCATCTTTAACCCACGCTTTTACATCCTCATCTCTCT
>SDBS01007250.1_pt1 | contig 10775 bp, 9 predicted proteins | sample 2277091 | NCBI WGS metagenome assembly SDBS01 (sample SAMN10404972, study PRJNA504765) | marine sediment metagenome | isolation source: marine sediment core GS10_PC15, 163 cmbsf | place: Arctic Ocean: Southern Knipovich Ridge | collected 2010 | reverse complement strand
GAGGGTTCTAACAAAGCCTCAATAGAGGACAATTCAGAAGCCCTTGCAGCAAATAAAAAATTTGCAGAAAGCAACGAAGTCCTAATGGGCGAATTGCAAGATAGGGCAGATGAGTTAAACAAGAAGGAAGCTGATTTAAACAAATAGGCTAAAGAACTTGCAGAGAGAGCTAAAAAAGGAAAAGGAAAGACAGAAGATATTACCTATAATAAAAAACTAACTAACTGTTATATCAATGGTACGGTAGAAGAATATTTAAGAACCTCAGCAGAGCAATTTGAAGATCCTGCTAAACAGAATTTTCTTAATGCAGTAAAAGAAGCTGCTGATAACATATTAACTAGCCCTAAAAACTAAAATTATGACAAAGAAAAAGAATAAACAAAAGTCGGTTGAGGTATCTGAAGATACTGTACAACTAGAGAGAGCAGAACGAGAAATGACTGCAATAGAAACTATTAGAGTATTGTTAGAAAGAGAAGCAAAAAATAGAGATACTGCTGATAAGGCAGAATTTCTTAGTAATGTTATAGCTATTGCTAATAGTTTAAAAGATTAGTATATGCAAATACCTTATAAGCGCCCTTTTTTATTCCCTAAGCAAAAGGCGTTTATAGATGATCCTGCAAGATTCACCTACATAGAAGCAGGCACTAAGTCTGGGAAGACTATAGGAATGATTATCTGGCTACATGAGCAGATGATAGCCTGTGAGGGTACAAATAAAAGCTTCTGGTGGGTAGCTCCTTATTATACAACTACTAAAATAGCCTTTTATCGTTGGTGGGATTTTATTCCCTTGGATATAAGACATATGTTTAGTAAAAAAGAGACTGAACTTATAATTAAATATCCCGGAACAGAACATAAGGTATATTTCAAGTCTGCAGATAATCCTGATACACTTTATGGTGAAGATGTTCATGCTGTAGTTATGGACGAAGCAAGCAGGCAACGTGAAGAAGCATGGAATGCCGTACGTACTACTCTTACGGCTACAAAAGGACGAGGTAAGATAATAGGTAATCTAAAGGGTAGAAAGAATTGGTTTTATAGAGATGCAAAGAAGGCAAAGGCAAATGGGATAGGTTATCATTTTTTAACTTCCTATGATAATCCATATCTTGACCCGGGAGAGATAAAACTTGCTAAGAAAAATTTACCAGAACATGTCTTTAATGAGCTTTTTCTTTCAAAACCCATGGATGAAGGAGCTAATCCTTTTGGGATAGACTATATAAGAAATGCTATAAAGCCATTAAGTAATGAGAAGCCTGTTTGTTTTGGAATAGACTTGGCTAAATATGTTGATTGGACAGTAATAATAGGGTTAGATGAGAATAAAGATATTTGTTTTTATGAACGATTTCAGAAAGATTGGAAGCTAACAAGAGAAGTGATTCTAAATAGAGTAGAAGATATATCAACATTAATAGATTGTACCGGTGTTGGCGATCCGATAGTAGAAGATTTACAAAGAAATAGAAATAATATTGAAGGACTTAAATTTACTGCTTCTTCTAAACAGCAATTAATGGAAGGTCTTGCATCCGATATTCAAAAAGGTAACATAAGTATTTTAGAAGGTGTAATGCAAGATGAGTTAGAATCTTTTGAATTTATTCCAACCAGGACAGGTATTCGTTATTCTGCCCCCACTGGACAACACGATAACTGTTGTGTAGCTTTAGCTTTAGCTAATAAAATACATAGAGCGGGCAGTAATTATGGTGAGTATGCACTTCTTTAGAAAACTTCTCAAATAATATCCCTCTTTTTTCCATTTATAAGTATGAGAGTAAGAGTACCTCTAAGTTGGGCCGATATTCCTATAGGACAATTTTCTGCTATTAATGAATATCTTAAAAAAGATAGTTCACAGCTTGATAAGCAGATAAAATTGATAAGCATAGTTTGTAATCAAGATATTAAAACGATTAATAAGATTAAACTTAAACAGTTTAAAGAGATAATAAAAAAGTTCAAGTTTCTTGAAGAACTTAATATATCTAATAAGATGGTAAAATCTTTTTGGATAAGAGGCATTAGATATAAATTTAGAAAAAACCTCAATCATTTTACAGCAGAGGACTTAATAGATATTATGAGTTATGGTAAAGACGGTGAGTATAAAAATATTCATAAAATACTTGCAATTTATTGTAGACCAGAAAAGTGGCAATTTTGGTTAAAACAGAAGCATATTGAGAGGGCTGACATATTTTATAAGAGAATGTCGGTAGCAACAGCACTACCCATCTATGTTTTTTTTTCAAATGTTTTGAAAAACTTATTGCCCCATATAGAAACCTATTTGGGAAAGACATTAAACAGGGAGATGAAGATAATAGTGAAGATGACAAAGGAACTTTCGGCGGACACTGGAGTTGGTTCATCACCCTTGATGGACTTAGCAACAGCGACCCCACAAAATGGGACACCATCTTAGGGTGGAATGTATTGAGATTTTTAAATATCATAGCATATTATAAGGATAAGCAGGATTGGGAAAAAGAACAGATAAAACAGTTAGGAAATGCCAACTTTTAGTGGAGCTTTAGATAAGGTAACATTTGATATTATTGAAAGGTATGCTACAAATTTAGTAGAAGCGATTAAAAATAATTTAATATCTGTAGATGCAGTTGCATCCGGTCGTCTTTTCAATAGTATTCGTTTTGATATAGACATAGTAGAAGCTCCTATAAGAAAGAAGGGATTAATAACAGAAGAAGTTGTTGATACTTTTAGAGTTACTATATCTATGATGGATTATGGTAAAAATGTAGATGAAGGTTCACCTCCTCATTGGTTACCTTATGATCCAGATAAAAAAACTTTTCCAGCTTTATATAATCCTGGGGGGGTAGAGTTAGGATGGTTACAACAAAGAGGTTTAAGGTTAAGAGATAGACCTCCAACTATGACTTTTGATAGAGAGATGAAATCTTTAGCTTTTTTAGTAGCAAGAAAGATAAGTGAAAAAGGAACAAGAGCTACTCATTTTTTTAGAGATGCAAGGAGAGAAAATAGTATTAATAAACTGAATAGAGCTTTACAAATAGGTATAGGACAAGAAGTTTTATTACAATTAAAGGAATTAAAAAAATAGAGAATGGCAATCACATTAAAGCAAGAACCAAAGGGATATGCACCTGTCTACAATCCTATTGAGTGGGTAATAGATAGTGACAAGAAGACAGAGGACAGCTTTAAGTATGTAGCAGATGTCTTTGTAAGTGGAGTTACTACGCCTGCTTTTTTCAGATTAAAGACACAGGCACATCCTACCCTGGGATTTGGAGTATTTGATATACATAGGATACTTGAGAATTTTTTGACGAGCAATATTGATAAATCCACTTTCGGCTTTCAGAGGAATGATAGTTCTTTTGTAAAGTATGATATTAAGTTTGGGGAAGAGTTTGATGCGGTACCGGCACAAAGTTCGGGGACAACAGTATTTCCTGACTTACTTGTAAAGACAGATAATTTTGTTATCAATGCAGCTCAGGAGTTTCTGGACTGGAAGGATTTTGCTACATCCGATTTTTTGATAGATGATATGGGTAGTCAACATAGATTTTTGACTAATATCCCCCATTTTTTCCCTCCTGATGTTGATATAGTACATAAGATAAGAAATGGTGCTGACGCCTGGTTACATTTTATATGGAGTTTGACAAATGCTGTGGCTAAGCTACAGGTAACTACTTTTGATGTAAATGATAATCAGATACAGATTGTTAGAATTACTAACAATTTTACGGATATTAATGAGTTTGATCAAAGATTTTTAAGGGTAGGCATTGGCTTTAATATGAATAGTGTTGATCCTGGTGATATAGAAATGGGTAGTCTACCTGTTTTAACTACAAGTGTGCGAAGATATGAGATAAGACTTTCTAATAATATCAATAATGGCGTTATACGTACAAGTGAAATTTTTATTGACTACGAATGCACCAAGCACGATATATTCACGATTCACTTTCTGAATAAGTTGGGCGGGTTTGATACCTTCAGCTTTATACGATTGTCCAGACGTAACTCAGATATATCCAGGATTGAATATAAGAAGAATACAGGGACTTTAAATGCAGATGGCACTAAGACCTATTCAAGCAAAGATAGGGGCATAGTACAGCTTGATACTTCAATAGAGGATAGTGTGCTGGTGTCTTCGGAATGGCTCACAGAGGCAGAGAGTACATGGCTGAAAGAACTTATAACCTCACCGGAGGTATTTTATGATGACGGTACAGAACTTATTGCTGTAAACATTAGAAATTCCAGATATGAAGAAAAGAAGCGGGCTAATGATGTGATATTTAATTATACGCTGGAGTTTAAATTTGGACAGATACATTCACGACAGAGAGGTTAAATAAAAAAGGATAAATTCAAACGAAAAATCAGGGGTATTTATCCCCTCAGTATTAATAATGCTTTTGAAGCTTTTTGAATGAAACCACGTTCACAACTATTGATAAATAATACAGAGGTTGATCTCTTTGAGGATATTCCTGTGCCTTTAAACTTATCTGTAGTAGATATAAGAGAGCCACAAAAGCGAACAGGAAGCTGGAGCAAGACGGTAACTATTCCCGGGAGCAAGATAAATAATAAGCTATTTACCAACTTCTTTGATGTTAATCTGGCAGTTCAGACAACAGGAGCTACAAATTTTACTCCAGACTTCAATCCTAACTTAAAGGCAGATGCAGTCTATTTTATTGATACAATAGAGCAGTTTTCAGGGATAGCTCAGCTTACAGATGTAAGGATAATAGATGACAAGATAGAATATGACTTAGTATTGAAGGGACGATTAGCAGATATATTCACCAATCTTGGTGATAGTGAATTAACCGACTTAGACTTGAGTGAGTTTGACCATGCCTATACTCGTCCTAATCAAATATTATCATTAGATAGTCAAATCACAGAAAATGGAAGCCCTACACCTTTTGAGTTAGGAAAGGGTTATGTATATCCTTTGATTGACTATGGCTTTACCGATGGGACAAAATATAGTGTAAGACATTTTTTTCCAGCTATTTATGTGAAACAATATATTGACAAATTATTTGCATTTACCGGTTTTACCTTTACGAGCAACTTCTTTGACTCTACTTATTTCAAGGAACTTATTATTCCTTTCAACAGTGATAAGTTAGGATTAAACAAACAAGAGATTTTAGATAGGTCATTTCGGGCAAGCAGATTAACAACAGATTATGAGACAGCTGATATACCATCGGTTGCTTTTTTGAATGAAACAGTAATTTTTAACGATGACTCAACAGGGGATAATTTTGATACTTTGGGTGTTTATAATACTGCAAATGGAGAATATATTCTCAATGCAAGTGGAGATTATGAATTATCATTAGAGGCAGATGTAATAATAAATTGGGGAATTATAGATACTGGTCCATTTAATCTACCGGCAAGACGTAAAATAGAAGTTTTTATTGGTTTTATACAAAAAGATACATCACCAGGTATAGATACTACGATTAATTTTAAATCAAGAACATTTACTACAGATGATAATTCTGCCCATGTATCTGAGACATGGAAGGCTATTGTAAGTGCTAAAGTATATCGGTTAAGAATTACTGATAAATTAATAGTAAGAATAGCAGCACGACAAATAGATGTATTAATTCCAAATTATACTGCTACTGCTAAGATTAAAATAGGTTCTGTGTTTTTTAATAGAGTAGCAAATAACAATATTGCAGAAGGGAATACTCTATTATTAAACAATGCTATACCTCGTAAGATAAAGCTAAAGGACTTTTTTATATGGATCATTAAGATGTTCAATCTTTATATTGAACCAGATAAACAGGACAGCAAGAAATTACATATAGAACCGAGAGATGATTGGTATGCTTCAGGAACAACGGTAGACTGGTCAAGCAAGTTATCTAAAGATAGGGAAACAATATATAAACCAATGGGTGAGCTTACTTTTAGGAAGCTCATACTTACCTATGCAGAAGATAAAGATTATTTCAATACAATTTACAAGGATATTTATGACAGGACTTATGGAGACAGAGAGATAGATGTTACTAATGACTTTCTTACAGAGACACTTACAAACAGTGTGGGCTTTGCATCTACTCCGCTTGTTCAGCTGTCAAACATAGATAGGTTTGTCTCTAAGATAATCAGTTTAGATAAGAACGGACTTATAAAGTCCTTCAAGTCTAAACTCCGGATACTTTTTTATAAAGGATTGAAGACTACTAACTCTACTTGGGTTTATAATAGTGATCTTGGTAACCCAGTTGTACAGACTAATTATGGCTATGCTGGACACCTTGATGACCCCGACACTCCTACCGAGGACTTAAATTTTGGCGTTCCCAGAGAAGTGTTTTATAGAGCATTTAGTTATACGAACAACAATCTTTTTAACAAGTACCATAAGCAGATGATTGATGAGATTACCGACCCTAATGCAAAGTTGGTTACAGCGTGGTTTAATTTAAAACCTACAGACATACTCACTTTAGATTTTAGAGATAAGTTCTTTTTTGAAGGACAGTTTTATAGGCTGAATAGAGTTATTGATTACAATCCTATTGTAAATGAATTAACAAAGTGCGAATTTATAAAAATAATAGATGGCATTCCTTTTGTACCAGAAAATCCTGATATAGTAGGCGGTAACAATGAAACACTGGGAGCTGTTGGAAATATAGAGGTGGGCCCCCTTATAAATTATCCTGAGAATCCAGGCGATAATACTTCAGACATTGGAGAACCAGTAACTATGATAGGTGAAGGTAATACTGTAGGTGGTGGAAGTAAAGGATTTATTGTGGGAGACGGAAATTTTATTGGTAGCAATGTTTCAGGAGTTACCATATTGGGCTCATCGGGAACTACTGTATTCGGAGGACTTAGAAATGTAAATGTAATAAATAGCTCTGGGCAAACGGTTACAAATAGTAATACGCAATTTATAAATAATGTAAACACAGAATTTTTAATTAAATCAATAGGCAGTGTGGCGGGGGCAGAGGCAGACATAACAGCAACCGTTCCTGAGCCGCCACCGGCACCACCGGCACCATAATGAGAATAGCAACAACAAATGACTTACAAGCAATGGTAGATTATTGGAATGCCAATTTAATACCTATTGAAAATGCGTGGGTAGAGACTTGTGGAACTCAAACGATGGATGACTTTAGGAAATTCATACAGCAAGGAATAAGCGTATTTGAGGAAGAAAATTGCCTTATATGTGGAATCATATCGGGAAATAATCTTAATGTAGTAATGTCTTGGAGTTCGTCTACGGCTAAAATGAAAGCCGGGCTCATAATGTTATGGAATGAGGCAAAGGACAGGGGATTAACTAATACTTTTGGCATTGTCAAACCAAACACAACGGCTTCTGATTGGTATTTAACTAAAGGATTTACTTATCAAGATAAGGGTACTTTTTATTATTTTGATGATACGATAGATAATTTTTTAATCAAATTATAATGGGAAAGTTAATTTTACAACCCAACGAGGCGGCATCGAAAGATAGCTATATTAACTCCAGTGTGCCTACCACAAATTTTGGTAGTGATGTTACTATGATTATAGGGCATACTACCAAAACGCCTGCATCCCGCAGGGCATTAATAGACTGGGACTTATCTTCTATACCCGCTGGAAGCAAAATACTTTCTACCAGCAAACTTGAAATGAATGTAATATCAGGGATAACAAATGGAGCTGATTATGAAATACATAGGATTACTCAGTCTTTATGGACAGAGGCGGGTGTAACCTGGGATAAATATGACGGAACAAATAACTGGACGACTCCAGGTGGTGATATTAATTCTCCAATAGTGCCTTATGCCGGCCCAGTAGCAACGGGAAATTTTATTATAACAGGCGATGCTTTAACTGCTTTTTTACAGGATGCGTTAGATAATAGAACTGGGATAGCAAGAATGCTATTGAAACATAAATTAGAAAACATAACAGAATCTTATGCAGTAGATTCAGCAGGGGGCGCGACTAAACCAAAACTTACAATAGTTTTTGAGACAATGGCATTTCCTTTGACTAAGATGATAAATGAAATTAATTTTGCGGAGGCAAGTGGTGGAGTTACCTTACCGGAAGGCACCAAAGGAATGTTCATAAAGATAAAAAACAACTACTTAAGTGATGTTGATGTTTTCCCAACCACGACAGGACATATTGATAAGCTGGGGGCAGACAGAGCTTATGTTTTGCCATTCGGCAACTCAGAAGTATTTAACTGTTACAAGACAAATCGGTGGCTTAGCCAGAGCAATGGAATATATTATGTAGAGAAACGAATAGAAAGTGCAGATGTACAAAACTTACAAAGTTTACCTGTTGAATTTATACCCGCTCCGCCCGCAGGAAAGCTAATTATTATAGAGCAGATACCAACTGTAGAGAATGTATTTAATGGTGTTGTATATCCTGACACAGATTCCGATGGCAAGGGGGCAGTTCAACTTATTTATGATACTGCTACAAAACAACTTTATGAGCATATAACAGTTTTACTTGCTACTGTATCCCAAAATTATTTGATGACTCCAATAGCTGCTGATCCAGCAACAGATAGTCAGATGTTTGCTGGTAAGTCTGTTAAGATCACGTCAATTCAAGACGTGGCAACAGGAGATAGTCCTATAATTATACGTGCCTTTTATAGTATAAGAGATGCCAGCTCAATACAAAATCATTTTAGCTTAGATTTTAATGGCACCACTCAATATCTTACCGTTCCTGATGCAGCTAATCTTAGTTTTGGAGATGCCTCAACGGACAATCCTTTTAGTATTACTGCCTGGATAAACATGGATGATGCTACTAATTTTAGAATAATTGAAAAAAGAGGTGCGACAAATATGGAGTGGGAATTAACTATTAGTCCCTTAGACCAATTGGAATTTTTTTTATTTGATTTAAACGTATCAATTAGGATAGCAAAAAGGAGTGTTAGCACCTTTACGACAGACCAGGGAAGATGGATACATATTGCTGCGACTTATGATGGAAGCGGAAATGTTGGCGGTATTAAACTATATCGTAATGCAGTTGAACTATCTACGGTTTCTGCAAGTGCAGGAGTTTATGTAGCTATGCATAATACTTCAGAAATAGTTAATATAGGAGCATTGGTATCATTGTCTTTATTTGCTGATGGCAAAATAGATGAATTAAAAATAGTAAATAAAGAATTGTCGGCAGCAGAAATTTTAGAAGATTACAATAATGGAAAAGTACCCCCACGAGGTATCCTTAGCTTTAATGAGAATTTTATAAGTGTATGGGCTATGGGTGATGGGGCTACCTTCGGAGGCGGGGTGTGGCCTATACCAGATGAGAGAGGTAGCAATGATGCAACAAGTGTAGCAATGATAGCAAGTAACAGAGTGGATGACATCCCTTAAATGAATAAATATTATGGCAGAAGAAATAAGACTTGATTTAAAGGTAGAGACGGGTGATAGTAATATCCGTATAGGTGAATTAACTGAAAGTATTGAGCAGTTAAAACAAAATATTGAGAATATAAACTTTGAGATGGTTTCTGAATCTTTTACTAACTTTACAAATACAGTAGAAGAAGGTTTAAAATCATCAGTAACTACTGCAGAACTATTTGCTAATAAAAGTTTAGAGATACAAGATATATTAGCAGAAAAGACATTAGAAAAAGATAAAGTACTTGCTGGAGCAAGAATAGATATTGCTCATAGTGTAGCAGGTTCTCTTTCTTCTTTAGGAGAGATATTAATAAAAAATGAAGAAAAGGCTGCTAAATTTCAAAAAGCAATAGCAATAACACGATTAGCTATTGATACAGCCGTAGCTATTGCAGGAGCAATTAGACAAGCAGCTACCAATCCGGCAAATCTTCTTCCACCTTTACTTATAGCAGATATAGAAACTCGTATAGGAATTATTTTAGCGAATATAGCAAAGGCAAAAAGACTACTTTCTAAAGCTAAGGGGCCATCAGCACCAAGTTTAACAGTACCGACCGGTGGAGGTGGAGGAGGAATTGGTGGTGGAAGAATACCTACTGAGGGGCCAAGGTTAGGACAGATAGGCAGGACACGTCTCAATCCAGACGGTACCATACAAGAGGAACCAAAGATACCACCTATCAAGACTTTTGTGGTAGAAACAGAGATGACGGATGCACAAAAGAAGATAAAGAGGTTGAGAGATAATGTAACATTCGAATAACAATAATTTCTTAAAAGTTTCCATTTATTAGTATGGACTTGAAGTTACCGATATACAAGTTGGTCATCTCTGACGAAGACGATGACATGGGAGTTAATTTTGTGGCACTGGTAAGCGACCCTGCAACAAAACGTCCATGGCAGACATTTAAAAGCGAGAAAGAGCTTTTTCAGGTACAGAATGAAGATCGCCAGATATTATCAGGTGCATTGATGGTAGCCAACCTTCCTATTTACAGACGTGATGAAGAGCGTGGAGAATATTATGTCCTCTTTGATAAGGAGACCATAGAAAAGATAGTACATAAATTTTTCAAAAATGGCTTTCAGGACAATGTCAATGGAGAGCATGAGGGAGGAGAATTTAAGGACTGTTATATGTTTGAGAGCTTTTTGATTGACGAGAGCAGAGGGATAGAAACACCAAAGGGATTTGACAAGTTGCCAGATGGCAGTTGGTTTGGAAGTTTCAAAATTGACAATCATGACGTGTGGAATAATTTTATAAAG
>SDBS01007249.1_pt1 | contig 10775 bp, 8 predicted proteins | sample 2277091 | NCBI WGS metagenome assembly SDBS01 (sample SAMN10404972, study PRJNA504765) | marine sediment metagenome | isolation source: marine sediment core GS10_PC15, 163 cmbsf | place: Arctic Ocean: Southern Knipovich Ridge | collected 2010 | reverse complement strand
GTTTTAATTGGTGTGTACCCCCTAATAGATTGAAACTAATAAAATTTTATAACGGAAAGATTCTCATTATTCATTATATCTATTGCGATAAGTATTTGATACATCCTACTCAGTTTTGTGCTTAAATTCACTTAAGTATTATCATTTGTGAGTTTGGATTAATGTTGAGAATGAAACTTTTTTTCCGGTGAATAAACTTACAAAATTTTAAATAAATTTTATTGTAAATTATTTGATAAAATTTAGTTCAAAATAGAAAGTTTTTTTTTTTTAAAATTATTTATTTTAACTATATTATAGAAATTAAATAAAATATATTTAATGAATTTAATTAGAATCTATGACAGAAAACAATACTGATAAAAAAACTACACAATATGAATATTCATTTGATTATATCCAAAAGAAATTAGAAGGTAAAAAGGATTCATATGGATTACTTGTGAAAGATATTATTCGAACGGGAATTTGTACAGAATGTGGAACTTGTGCAGCTGTGTGCCCTGTTCTTGAATGGGATTATCTTGCAGGGCAACCAAAACTGATAGGTAAATGTAATGGGTGTGGAATATGTTACAATCAATGTCCACGAACAATAACAGATCCCGTTCAATTAATGGGGGAATTTAAGACAGGGGTTGTATCAAATACTAATATTCCCGAAGTAATTGGAGGACAAGATGGTGGAACGGTAACCTCTCTTCTATGTTATATGTTTGACGAGCATTTAATAGATGCAGCAATCGTAACAATGAAAGATCCAAACAATCCATGGCACCCTGTTGCTCAAGTAATAACTAATAAAGCTGACGCAATATCATCTTCTGGTTCAATTTATACTCATTCTCAAACGGTTGAGGCTTTAATGGATTCAATTAGACAAGATTATAGATCCATAGCTTTTGTTGGGACTCCTTGTAATATTGACGCTGTTGATAAAATGCTAAATTCACCTGCAGGAATGCTCAGATTTTTTATGCGTGCTAATGTTTTTAAAATTGGAATATTTTGTATGGATGCCTTTTCGACAGAGACTCTGTATAAAAAGTTTGAGGATGATGGATTAGATATATCAAAAATTGTAAAAATGGATATTAATAAAGGTAAATTTCATTTGTATACTGAAGATAGTGGTGAAGAACCAATCAAATCTTATCCTATCAGTTCATTACATAAATATAAATCTCCTAGTTGTGCTTTTTGCACAGACTTAACTGCTGAAAATGCTGATCTCTCAGTAGGGTCAGTAGGCAGTGGAGCAAAGAAAAATACCGTTTTTGCGAGAACATCTATAGGAGCTGAAATTTTGGAAGATGCAGCAAAAAAAGGGTATATTACTATAGAACCATACAATGCAATCAATTTAAACGCAGTTTTAAACTTAGCTAAAAGAAAAAAAACGGCTCAGTATAATATCCAAAAAAGAAAGGTATTCGTTGTGAGAGAGGCAGAGGAAGAGGAAGAAATAATAAATATCGAAACTATGCCTGAAGCGGAAAAACCTAAAATTTTAAAAGGTAATAGAAAAGTCTTAAGTGCTACAAAGAAACTAGACGAAGTTAATAAAATTTTAAATCTCACAATAACTAATACAATAGGATTTACGCTAGATGATTTGAAAGTTAGGGTTTCCGCTGTAGATGAGCTTTTTGAAGCGAACCCATGGATAACAACTATAAAAGAATTCTTCCCATTTGAAACAATTGAAGTAGCCTACCCACTCAACTCTTTAGAAGGAAGCGTATTAATAGAAGCCATTTCTGAAACTTATGGAAAAATATTCTCGCGGACTTTAAAATATTCACCAAAAAAATAAAATTTTGAGATTCAAAGTTTTTTTTGAAATCAAAATTAAAAACTTTTTTCGAGAACAGTGAAGATGGGAATAAACCCAGTATGGCTAAATACTTCAAGTAACTTCTCATTTGTTCCATAAGGCAAATTAATTCTAATTTTATCACAACCCCATGATCTTAGGATTTGAATAGCACCTTCAGCCAAGATCTTACCTACATTTTTTCCTATAAATTTTTTTTTGGTTGCCCAATTATCGAGATATCCAATAAATTGCCCCAGATTATTTTTTACTCCCTCAATCATTCCCATTCCCATAATTTCACCCGTCTCTTTTGACTCTGCTATTAAAGTGATTCGTTTAAGATTAGGTTTAAATTGTCGCAAACCAGAAGATTTTCTCCATTTTGATTCTTCAAATCCAATATTATACTTACCGTCGAGTTGTTTTAATATTTCTAAGGTTTCTTCATAATCCGAAGCCCTGTAATTTCTTATTATCAAATCTTTTTTTCTAACGTCAATTCCTTTCATTGTAGATTACTCTGTTCTATCTTATAACTTTATCTATCATTTCAATATCAATTCTTCTTGAAATAAGTTTTTCTTTATTTTTCCTTTCAATTTGGAAAAAGAGATATTCATCGCTATGCGGGATTACAGGTGAAATAAACAAGAGCTCTTCCTTTGGAAACCAAACATCAATAAACTGATTCATTATTTCTCTTTCAAAAAGGTCCTTAACATGAATTATCTTAGCATTCAAATTTTTCGTTTCTCTCTCTGTATTATTTTGGACCAAAATTTCAATTTCTTGATTTTCCACAATGAAATTTATCGAATTGATCCTAAAGTTAGAAGCTCTATTAAAATCACTTATAACTTCATTATTAGTTTCAAAAAGATTTATCCCAGAATCATTTTCAACTCCTTTCCCACTCATATAATTAGAAATCTCGTTTCTCCTCAAAGCAAGATAAGAAATTGCTCTCTGTCTTTGAAGTGAATCGACATCTGGTCTCATTTTTATCTTTTTTGAAAAAAAGTCTTTTATTATTTTATCAACTGATTTCAATAAGAATTTTTTGATTTCAGTACCTTTTTTAATAGTGTCGATAATTTTTGGGGTTTTGATTAAGCCATCCCTTAAAAGCTCGGCCTCAATGATTTCGTATAATTGTTCTTCAAAATTGTCTTGAACTTCTTTTGTTAATTTTTTAATAAGTTCATCTTCAAATGTTTCTAAGTCAGTTGGTAAGGAAACTATAAGAACAATAATTTCTGGAGATTCTTCAACGAGGCCTGCTCTCCTCTTTTTTCTTTTTGATTTTGTTAAAAATTTCTTTGCAAAAAAGGTATAACCTTTATATTCTAAATCAATATGATCTAATCCATCTTGATCTTCAATATCGAAAAACCACATCGGGTGATACTTGATGGGCCTCATAAATTTTCTGTCATTTTTGAGCTTATCATCAGGATAAATTATAAGCGGAAGTTGGCCTATCGCTTCGTCGAAATACATTATATAGACATAACACAATCCTTCCATTGGATTCTCTTCCGCTGTCTTAGATTCAAAAATATCTGCCAAATTATATCAATCTGAAAAAGAATTCGACTTTAAAACTTGTACTTCTTTATAGATAAAATGTTTTATTTTCTAAAAATTTAACTAAATTTTTTTAGAATGTATAACTCTGGATTTTATTTAACCGATGTTCAAACTTTTGAGAGAAAAAGAAAAAAAGATTGAAATCGAATTCAGACATTCTACAACCAATTATAAGTTTAATGCATTAACTATTTAAATTCGAGATGCATAATTAATTTTAAAAAGTCAAGACAAAATCAGACTGATAAAAATAAAGCTGAAGAAATACTCAAATTTAATTTGCTTTATTATTATGGAATAAGGAACAAAAATATATGTGAGGAGAATGGAAAAAGAACTAAGGGATTATTATTTCACAAATGATGATGTGCGAGAAAAATTAATAGAAAAACTGAAATCAGAATTAGATGCTTTAAAACAACAAGCGAGATTGGGAAGTGATGACAGATTGAGGAGAATGAGAAGATACCGCATTTCTAGAGTAGGGGCTTCAACGACATTACACTCCAGTGGGATCAATAAAAAAACGGGAATCATCAAAGAAAAGAAAAAAGAGTTAAAAATACTGAGAAAAATAAGTCAAGAAAAAAATGGAGAAAATATTTTAATCTTCCGTCTCAAATTGTTCTGGGATAATCACCACTATTTTATATTTCTTATTACTATACTAATATCGATTATACTAATTTTTGGAGTTATATATATATACATAAAGCCATCTTCATGATGTTGACTTTTATAATTGCTTAAATATTGTTAGATTTTAGCGCTATTATTCCTGTGGAGATTTTACTCTTTATTTCTTTTTTGGTTTTACTTCAGCTTTTACTCTTTCCTCTTCCTTCTTAAATTGTTTCACGGGTTTTGAATAATCAATTTGAGTTTCGCAAGCCCAACAAACATTTTCCAAATTCGTTAATGCTCGAGCACAATTTTCACAATAATTAGCACCACATTTACAAGCATATGAAAAACCAAACGCTTCACCCCGACAAACCAAGCAAATTTTTTTTTCTTTGGAAACCGTAATTTTCTCTTCTGACACTTGAACAGATAATACAGGGCGTTTCTGAATCATTTTCACAATTTTTTCATCCAACCGTGATAATTCAATACGTTCAGCCATCGGAGTATTTTCTTCCTTCAGTTTTTCCCATAAATCTAACTTTTTATCTAAGTTTTCTTTTTCATTGGCAATCTTCACCACTAACTGAGTAAGACCAAATCTTTCCGCTATTTGTTGTGCTTGAGTTAAAAATCGCTGAGCCTTCTTTATATCAAAGGTTAATAGGGAGAGTTTTGCTTGTAAAAGATAGGTTTCGCACATAATATAGTACGAATGCGATTTTTCAGCAAATTCTAATAACTGACCAATAAATTGAGTTAACGCATCCAACACCTCTAAGTCATTAGTCATTCGTAACTCAGATAGGAGCAATTCACATAAAGTAAGTAATGCTGTATACCTACCTTCATAGGTTACATTCTCATCTTCAAGGAGCTGCTTCAGAACTTCTTCAGCTTTACTCAAATTGCGGATTCGAGGACTGGTTTTCAATACTAGAGCCTTATTAAGAAGATACGTTAAATTAATTTGTTTGTCTTTTAGCTGATTGTTCAATTGCTCAAACTCATGAAGAGAAATCTGTGCTCGTTCAAGATCATCCTTATCAATTAAAATCTGAATTAAAAAATCGTAATTATTAGCTAGTGCTCCTAAATTTCCTAACTCACGGTTTAGTGCCATAGATTGTTCTATACACTCTAACGCACGATCCAATTCTCCTCTCTTCTTATAAATGACAGATATATTGTTAAGAGCTATAGCCATGCTCGTTTTATTGTTAAGTTCCTTGAAAAGTTCTAAACTTTGCTCATAAAATCTAATACTACGATCCAATTCCCCTTGAAAGTTATATATCAACGCCATAGTAGCAAAACTACAAGCAATGTAAAATATTTTGCTACTCTCCTTAGCAAGAGCCAAACCTCGCTCCGCATATTTTAAAGCACGATCCAGTTCACCTGTAATACGATATAGATTGTGTGCCATCTCACAAAGAGATCGGGCAATTTCATACTTAATCCCCAATTCTTCTCGCAATGCTAAGCTGTGCTCCAAATGTTTTAATGCCAGATCTGCGTCTTTTATGTTACCTCTTCTATTGTAGAAAAATTCTTTTATAAAAGCTAAATTTGCCTCTCTTTGTTTGTAGGCTGTTGTTAATTGTTGTGGAATTATTTTGATTAGATCTTCTCCTTGCGTAATTAAATCAGAAGCTTCATCAAATTTTCTAAGCCATATTAATGCCTGTACCTTCAAAAGTAAACTGTCGACTTTGAGGAAAATGTCTTCCAGTCCTTCACTTTCTTTATAAACTTGCTCAGCATGTTTAATAAGCCCTTTGTGCTTCCCTTGCCAAAATAGAATTTGACATTGAAGTAGATGACAGGATGCTTTATCATGATTGGTGAGCCCTACTTTCTGTTCGTAACTATTCAAGAGTGTAAGAGCCTCATCGAGTTTATTTTCGTCAATGAGTTGTTCGGTTCGAATTAATTCCTCTGGTTTTTCTATCTTTTTTGGTTTTTGGGCGCTCATCGCTTTCCACAATTATTATTGTAGATTTTATTAATAACTAAATGAAGAGATACTATTTTCGAATAGTATTTTTTTGACATAATAAATAGTATAATCATGCTATATAAATCTGATAAGTTGAGTTTATTTCTAAAATTGTTCTTTAGTAATTTAGCCAAATCTATTAAAACTGATATTACACTAGCGTAGCTGGTATGACACTTTATAATAAACTATGGAACCAAATAATTTATCTTCTCTATTTTTTTGAAGTTTACATTAGGTTATAACTTTCACAGTTATTACTAAAAACACTATTCAAATTAAAAATAAAGTATAGTTGATTTTATGTATAAGAGGACTAATCACAGATAACATTGAAGATTATTTAATAAAAAAGGTTAAAAAAAATGAATTTACGCTTTTAAACGCCGAATGACTTCCAACCAGAAGATATCTTGATAATCGCCAGAGAAATTGACTTTATCAATATTTAAAGTCATTACATCCTTAGGACATGCCATAGTACAAGCACCGCATCTAATGCATTTATCATCGTCGTAATCTACTTCACGCCATCTTCCTTGTTCATATTTTACACCATTGTGTTCTAACGGTGGTCCTTCATTTGGAATATCAGCATCAAAAAAGGCTCCTGTCGGACAAACTTCAATGCAAGATAAACAATTTATACATTTATCCCAGTCCAAATCCATTTTACCTTCGACGTAGACTTTTGCTTTTCTCTTAATTATTTCACAGTCATCGAGTTTGATGTCTAAACTTGGCACGACCTTTTTTGTAATGATCTCGATGTTTTTTAAATCGATAACTTCTCCATTGTTTTTCATTGTAATCGTATCAAATGGACACATATACACGCAGGTTCCGCAATAGGAACATGCAAGTGGATCTGGAATTTCTGGTACTAAGTCCTCAGTAGTTACAAAGTAAGCTTTGAGATCCTGAACGCTCAAGTATTTTTTTTCTATTGTTTTCACGTTTTTCTTCTTACGAGTACATTCTCTCTCAAGTCTCCCAGTATCAAAATCATCAGCAGTAGTTATTTTTCCAGCAGCTACTAGATCGTCAAAAATTTTGACCCCTAAATCTGAACGAATGAAAACACTATTCCAATCATCTGAAGGTGCCCCCACGCTTCCTAAAGAGATATCAGCAAATTCCGCAGTGTAATCTTTACAATATTTGCAGCCATCCCAATAAAACGGTGTGGTTTGTTTTACTCCAATTTTTTTAACATCACCATCTTTCTTATATACAAATAGCTTACCTTTTGAGATGTCGATCTTTTTTACTTCGTTAATAGGCACTTCAAGCTTTTCAACCACTAGCTTTTGCATTAAATCATATGTATAATTTGAAGAGCAATATAACCCAATGGTTAAAGTTATTTTCCCTAATTGATCAGAAAAAGGTGATTCTAATTGAAGTTTTCTGACAGCATCAATTTGGCAAGGCATACCTACGAATGCTAGTTTTTCAAGTTTATGTTTAATAATTGCCTCACTATAAACTAGTAAAGAAGGTGCCATAGTATATCTGGAGCCACCAGCTGAGAATATCTCTTCTTTTGTTGTAGCAATGATAGGTTTTGGCTTCCAATTTTCATCCATCCCCGTTAGAAGTGCTCCATCAATCAATCCCGTTTCAAGAGCGTGTATAAGGATTGTAGAGCATGCACCACCATTTTGGGCTACTGCTAGCGCATCTTTATTGGTTGTCTGTGCCGTAATAGCTTTTTGAAAATATCCAAATAGATTATTTTTTCGAGTTTTTCCATTAAAAATTGCTCTTTCAAATTCTTTTTCTGGAATATAGGTTCTTGCACAATATCTAGTGCATTTAGAGCATTCAGAGCAATCTTCTAAGAGTTTTGGTTTGTCATTTTCAATACCAATAATTTTGCACATCGATGCGCATAATCCACAAAAACAACAATTATCCGAATTAATAACCGCTGCATCTAAATCATCGAAAGAAAAACTTGTGTCAATAACTCCGTTAGCTTTAGGATCGCTAATTGCATCTTTGGGACATACTTTTGTGCAAACTCCGCAACCTACACAGTTTTCTCGATTGAATTCGATTGACTGATTCTCAAGATAGAAACTAACTATAGTTTCGTCAATTTTAGGAGTTCTTATTCTTTTTACTCTAGGATACATTTTTTATATTACCTCTCTTTTCCTCAATTCTTTATAGTTATTTCATTTTTTATAGGGTTTGGTCCTAATTCATTCAAATCATTGACGAATTCTTTTACTATTTCGGTCAAATCTATACCTTCGGAAGCTGATACATATGAATATTTAACTCGTTTTGGATTAATACCAAATTGTTTTAAATATAAATGAAGTAGAGGTATTTTTCTTATGGTCTTTAAGTTTCCATTAACATAATGACAATCACCAGGATGACAGTGACTTACTAAAACACCGTCAGCACCATTTTTAAGAGCATCTAGTATAAATTGAGCATTAATTCGACCTCCACACATTACTCTCACAATTCTTAAAGTAGCCGGTCTTTGCATACGTGAAGTTCCCGCTTGATCTGCTCCAGCATATGAGCACCAATTACAGAATAGTCCTAAAATATAAGGTTTAAAACTCACTTGACTACTCATTTTTATGCGCCTCCAGCCTTAGTTTCTTGTTGAATTGCTGTCTCAATCATAGCTAAGATCTGAGTGTCTCCAAACTGGTTTTGAACAATAGCTTCAGAGGGGCAAGCAGCAACACAGGTACCACATCCCTTACAAAGAATTTCGTTAATCACTGCAACTTTTTCAAACTCATTAAATGTAATCGCGCTAAATGCACAGAGATCAAGACAACTTTTACACCCTGCACATTTATAGCTAAGAACTTTTGAATAATAAGGTTCGATTTCTACCTCCCCTTTAGCCATTAAGGTAGCTGCCCCCGATGCTGCTCCTTTTGCTTGAGCCACTGCATCAGGTATATCTTTCGGACCTTGAACTGTACCTGCAACGAATATCCCTTCTGTTAGTGTATCAACAGGACGAAGTTTTGGGTGTGCTTCCATTAGAAAACCATCATCCGTTCGTTGAACATTAAAGAGTCGTGCTACTTCTTCCATATCGCTACGCGCTTCTAATCCTATAGATAGAACAAACATATCTGTTTTCAATTCAACCTTTCTTTGGAGCAATGTGTCTTCTGCCCTTATAATTATATTATGATCCTCATCCTCAGAGACTTCAGAAATACGTCCCCTTATGTAAGTAACTCCGTAATCTTTACCAGCTGACTCGTAAAATTCCTCATAACCTTTCCCGAAAGCTCTAATATCCATATAAAAAATATAAATCTTAGCTTTAGGATGCTTTTCCTTATATTGTCTGGCTTGTTTTGTAGCGTACATACAGCAAACTCTTGAGCAATATTTATTGGTTTTACCGGAAAAATCTCGACTACCTACACATTGTTGAAATACAACTGTTTCCGGTTCTTTTAAATCTGAAGGTCTTTTAATTTTACCTTCAGTTGGTCCAAATGAGCTCAATAATCGTTCCATCTGAAACCCTGTAATAACATTGGGATATTTTCCATAACCTAATTGTTTAAGTTTGGTAGGATTGAAAGGATCATATCCAGTTGCCAAAATAATAGTACCCACTTTAACCTCAATAGTTTCTGGCTTATCATCATAAATTATAGACTTAGGCTCACAAGCATCAGCACAGAGGCCACATAAAATGCAACTATCCATATCTATCGTATACTCTCCTGGAACCGCTTGTGGAAAAGAAAGGTAAGCTGCTTTTCTTGGTTTCATTCCTAAGTCAAATTCATTACCACAAGTCACTGGACAAACATCAGCACAATCACCACAACCATTACATGTGTTCTGGTCAATATAATGTGGTTTTTTGGTTATTTTTACATCAAAATTACCCACAAAACCATCAATAGATTTTACTTCTGAATATGTTAATAGCTCAATATTTGGATTCCGACTGACATCAGTCATTCTTGGAGTGATTGTACAAGCTGAGCAGTCCATAGTGGGGAATGTCTTATCTAATTGGGCCATATGTCCTCCAATAGTTGGTAATTTTTCTACTAAATATACTTTATAACCTGAATTCCCGAGATCCAAGGCCGCATTCATTCCTGCTATTCCCGCTCCCACAATAAGGCATGAGGGTTCGACTTTTACAGTCGTAACCTCCAGTGGCATTAATTTTGAAACTTTCGCGACAGCCATTCTTATATGATCCTTTGCGATCTCTGTTGCTCCCGGGATATCTTCTGCATTTACCCAAGTGCAATGTTCACGTATATTAGCTTGTTCAAATAGAAATGGATTTAATCCCGCTTCTTGACAAGCTCTTCTAAATGTAGGCTCGTGCATTCTAGGAGAACATGCTGCTACGACAACACGATTAATCAAACCGGCTTCAATATCTTCTTGTATCATTGTTTGACCAACATCAGAGCAAAAGAATTTGTATTCCTTACCTACAACGACATTGGGTAAGGTTTTAGCATATTCTACGAGTTTTGGAACGTCTACAATACCACCGATGTTAATTCCACACCAACAAACATACACTCCAATCTTTGGAATTTCTCTTCCAGTAAGTTTTAAGTCTTTTTTAGATTCTGTCATATCTTTTTACTCCTTTTATGTTTTTTCACCAATCTTAGTCAAAAATGGAGTCACTGAAGTAAAAGGGGGTACACCCTTCAAATCATGTTCTTTTAATAACCCTAGGCTTTCAAGGCTCATACCTAA
>SDBS01007248.1_pt1 | contig 10776 bp, 9 predicted proteins | sample 2277091 | NCBI WGS metagenome assembly SDBS01 (sample SAMN10404972, study PRJNA504765) | marine sediment metagenome | isolation source: marine sediment core GS10_PC15, 163 cmbsf | place: Arctic Ocean: Southern Knipovich Ridge | collected 2010 | reverse complement strand
GCGTAAACGTTTGCTGTTTTTGGCAGATATTCTTTGGCAAACTGCTTGCCAATAAATCCACGTGCCTGGGTGATTGCGGTGTCTGAAAGACGCAGCGAGTCAGTACGCATGTACGTGATGAGTGCAACGGATGTTTTGCTGTCTTCGAGCGGCAGACCTTCGTAGAGATTTTGGGCGATCATCATGGTTTTTTTGACCGAAAAGCCTAGTCGATTGTACGCTGCTTGCTGCAATGTGCTGGTCATGAAAGGAGCAAGCGGATTTTTGAGCCGTTTCTTATCTTCAATTGATTCGACGGTGAAGGAAGTTTTTTTCAGATTGGCGTTGATCTGATCCGCCTTCTTTTTGTCGGCGATGACCGATTTTTTTTTGTTGATGTGCGTAAGCGCGGCAATCAGCTTGGCCTTTGCCTGAGCGAACAGGCCTTCGATGGTCCAGTATTCTTCTTTGGTGAAATTGCGAATTTCTTCTTCACGGTCACAGATCAAGCGCAGAGAAACTGACTGCACGCGTCCGGCGGAAAGGCCCTTGGCGATTTTGTTCCAGAGGACTGGTGAAACTTCGTAGCCAACCCAGCGGTCAAGTACCCGGCGCGCTTGCTGAGCAGCGACTTTTTTCAGATCAACGTTTGCTGGCTCTTGAATTGCCTGCTGCACGGCTGGTTTGGTGATTTCATTGAATGCAATACGGTGAATTTTTTTGGGATCTTTTACCACTTTTTTGAGCTCTTGCTCAATATGCCAGGCGATGATTTCACCTTCGCGGTCAGGATCGGGGGCCAGGTAGATTTCATCGGCCTTGCGGCCTTCTTTGCAGATTTCGGCGATGATTTTTTCTTTCCCCTCGATCGGCTCGTACTCAAGCTCAATGCTGCCGTTGACGGTAACGCCCAAACGGCGCGTTGGCAGGTCTTTCACGTGCCCCATGGTGGACATGATGCGGAAATCACTGCCCAGGAACTTGGCAATGGTCTTGATTTTTGCGGGAGACTCAACAATCAAGAGTTTCTTCATACTGCTATCATCTGCATAGTGTCTCTGTATGCTTGCTCTGACTTAAGTTTGCAGTCAACCGTAGCGGATTCAACGGCTTTCTGCAACTCTACCTACCCCTACAACTCGATTCTGTCGGCTATTCTCACTGATTAGCATAGCAATTTGATTTTCTAAAAGTCAAACATAAGGGATTCTATTTCAAGAAAATGAGCAATTTGATTCTGATCTTGAGCGCGGCGGCATGCTGATTTGCAGCATTTGGTGGTGTCGCCTGGCCAGGGTAGCCTTGTTGGCGGCATTGTGGCTGTGCTACACTGCGTTTAAATAGGTGGCTGAAACGTGGAAGATTTGTGAAAACTCCTGAAAGTACGCGATGATTGGCACTCTGCTACGAACAATCTTTTTCTACACGGTCATGCTGCTCGTTGCACTCATTTTTGCAGTGCCGGCACTGATCATTGCCTGCTTGCCAGCGCGCTGGCGTTACGACAGCAAATTGTACGGGCGCCTGTTGCAGTTGGGTAGTTGGATACTGCTCCGGGCAACGTTGCTTCCGGTCAAGATTACTGGCTGGGAAAATATTCCGAATGAATCGGTCATTTTTGCAGCCAATCATCAATCATTTCTTGATATCCCGTTGCTGGGTGCCATGGCGCGTGGTGCGCCACAGATCTGGTTTTTCAAAGAGGAGCTCGCACGTATTCCGGTTTTTGGCTTTTTTATTCGGCGCATGGGAGTTATTGTTGATCGACGTACATTGGGTAAGGCAACGCAAGCGTTGAGCAGTGGGCTGAGACTTTCGAACGGCATGAAACGGCACATTGTTATTTTTCCCGAGGGGGCACGCTTCACCGATGGAAAAGTTCATGCATTTTTATCTGGTTTTGCTATCATTGCAAAGCACACCAAGCGTCCGGTGGTTCCGGTCATGCTCTACAACACCGGTAAGATTGCGGCACCGCGAGCATTCTTTATCAACAACTATCCATTCAGGGTGGTCATCGGGCAGCCGTTTCGCATAGGCGATGAGGAACCAGAGCGGGCGTTTGTGCAGCGAGTGCATCAGTGGTTTGTTGCTCAGCAGGAACAATAGTAATTTACGCCAATGTTTTTTCGATTCGCCAATCCATGGGCACTCTACGTTGGGGTGCCACTTCTCCTTCTCGCCGCATGGTATCGCTGGTTTCAGTATCAGCCGGTTACCTACGTCTATCCATTAGCTGATTTTCTTCGCAAACATCCCGCGAGTAAAAAATCGTATGCACAGCCGGTACTTTTCGTTGTGCGATTTGTACTGCTCGCAATCTTGTTGCTGCTCGTGGCGCAACCACAGCTGGTTGATCGTTCATCACAATTACCGGTCGAGGGGCGTGACATTGTGCTGGTGTTGGATATGTCTGGCAGCATGCAATGTTTTGATGATCAAAATGATCGGCGCACGCGGTTCGAGGTTGCGCGTACGGAAGCAGTGCGTTTTGTTGGCAAGCGTGAGCATGATGCGCTTGGGCTGGTTATTTTCGGTCGCGGTTCGCTGACGCGCTGTCCGCTTACGTTTGATAAAAAAATTCTGCGGCGCATCCTCGATGAACTTGAGTTTGGCTTGATCAATCCACAGGGAACGTTTTTGGCAACGGCGATGGTCACGGCGGCAAACCGCTTGCAGCAGTCATCTGCCGAGAGCAAGGTGATGATTCTTTTGACTGATGGTTCACCGCAAGAGGATCCAATCCCCGTCGAGGCGGCGTTGGATATGATCAAAAAGTTGGGCATCAAAGTGTACGCGATCGGTGTTGGCGATGAGCAGGGTGGGTTGATTGATCATCCGTGGTTTGGGCTTGTTTCGCAGGGCGTAATTTACAATGCGGAGTTGCTTGCGCACATTGCGCAGGAGTCGGGCGGAGCATTTTTTGAAGCACGCAAGCCAGCTGACATGCGGCGCATCTACGATCAGATTGATGCGCTTGAAACATCAACGCACGAAGTTCCGGCATTCAGCCGTTACACCGAGTGGTTTCTGCCGTTCGCGTGGTCCGCACTGGTAATTGCTGGATTTGAGTTGGTACTTGCACAGTTTTTATGGCTCGTCATCTGAGGTGCCGCACATGATTCAAATTACCTGGGCTGGTTTGACGCGCTTGCATATTGTTCTTTCCGCGGTTGCTTTTTTGATCGCATTGAGTGTGCGCTACTGGTACGTGGCAGGAGCAGCGCTGCGGGCACTTGCACACCCTCGGTGGCTGAGCACGGTGCTGGAAAATTATCGTCCTCGTGTGCGGCTTTTCAAGATGCTGTTGCGTTGCGCCGCACTTGTTTTTTTGGTGCTGGTATTTTTGCAGCCACAGTGGGGCAAAAAAGAAGAGGCGGTGCAGCAGGAAGGACGTAGCATTCTGGTGGCGATGGATATTTCACGCAGCATGCTTGCGCAAGATACCAAGCCTGATCGTCTTTCATTTGCAAAACAAAAGGTTCGCAACTTGTTGGACGCACTTGCGGGTGACCGTGTTGGCCTGGTTATTTTTTCGGGTGATGCATTTGTGCAATGTCCATTGACGGCAGATTACGCGGCGTTTGAAATGTTCTTGGATGCGCTTGATGCGGAGACAATTTCTGCCGGTACCACCGCACTTGACCAGGCGATCAAGCGGTCGCTTGCGGTGCTTGAAGAATCGACCACTGATCACAAAGGTAAAATTATTATTCTGGTTACCGATGGTGAAGATTTTTCTGCAAATCTTTCTGGCATGCAAGAGCAGCTTGCTGATTCTGGTGCTACGCTCATTGCGCTTGGCGTGGGAACACTCGAAGGTGCGCCGATTCCAGTTATCGATGCGCATGGCAATCAAATCGGCCACCAGCGTGATGCAGATGGCAGTGTGGTCATCTCGCGTTTAAATCTTGCATTGCTGGAATCGCTGACGGCACGCTCCGGTGGCACCTGTGTGCAGGCAGTGCCATCCGATCAAGACATCCGCTGCATCGTTGCAGCAGTTGAGCAGCATGAGCGATCGCGGTTTGAAGAAAAATCAATGTCATCATTGTACGAGCGGTATCCGTACTGTGCCGGTCTGAGTTTTGCGTGCCTGTTGCTCGAGTGGGTGTTGTGATGTGGATCATATTTCTGGTACTGCTCAGTTTGTGCTTGCCATCTGCGGCGCGATTCTGGCCGGAACAGTGGGCGCGCGAGGCGTATGAATCTGGTGATCATGCAACTGCGGCGCGCATTGGGCGGGAAGCGTTGGTTACTGATCATGCAGATCCCAAACTCAACTACAACGATGGCTATTATTTGCATCAACAGGGAGAACATGCGCAGGCAGCGGCAGCATTTGAACGCGCCCTGTGCAGCGATCAGTTGAGTGAGCCTGAGCGAGAACAGGCAATGTACAATTGTGCAAATGCGCTGGCGCATGCGGGTGATCTGCGCAAATCACTTGCTCAGTACGAGGCGGTTCTGCGTGATTTTCCTGAAAATGAAAAAGCGCAGCATGACATCGAGATTATCAAAAAATTGTTAGAAGAGCGTGAGCAGCGAGAACAAGATGAAGGGCAGCAGGGCGACCAGGAACAGCGAGAACAAAACAGTGCTGACCAACAAACGGGCGACCAGCGCGATCAGGGGCAGCAGCAGGCTGACAGCAAACAGAACAATGACCGGCAGGATCAGCAAGCCGATCAGCAGCAGGGGAACGATGACGATGAGCGGCAACAGACAGATGGTTCCCACGAGCAAGAAGGCGGGGAAGGTCAGCAGCGTGAAAATGGACATGGTTCGCATGATACATCACCAGAAAAAAACGAGAGCAAGCAAAAACAGGATAACGATAGCATAAACGATCAATTCAAAAAACAGGAACGTCAAAACGATCGGGAACAGGAAGGGAGAGAGGGAGAGCGCGAGCAGGGCAATGACCAACTTGAGCGCAACGCTGGAAGTGACGTTCAGGACCGTACGCAACATGAAGGCAACAGCGATAAACAACAACAGGGCCAGGAGCATGCGCCCGCCTCCAGTGTGGGGAATATAGAGCGACAATCACATAGTCAGGATAGGAAAAATAAGCAGCGAGAGCAACTTGGTGAGCAATTGTACGCTCTCGCGTCCGATGTTCAGGCGTATGATGCGCGGCAGCAGCGCGCATTTATCCAAGCGCACGTAAAACAGGAGAAAAAGAATCATGCTGGTCAAAAGAATTGGTAAAATAGTGGGGCTCCTTGCCCTTGTTGCAGGAGCGCCTGCTTTTGCGCGTGTGCGCATGCAGTTGACCGACGTACATGGTCGGTTCATTAAGCAGGCTGATGCTGGCGTGCCATTCATTGTGCAGATTGTTATCGATGGTGAGCCGGCACAAATTGCCAATTTCCCTGGTCTCGATGCTGTGCATGTGCAAGGGCCGAGCATCAGCCAAAGCATTCGCACCGTCAATGGCGTAACCGATCGACAAACGGTCTATCGCTATGTGGTGCGATTTGATCAGGCAGGTGCCCACGAACTTGGCCCAATTGAACTGCAGCAGGCGGGCGTACCGATGACGCTTGATGTGGTATCGCTGGTCGTCAGACCGGCCGGCGCTCGCACACATGAATCGGTACGCGGTGCACCGTACATTCTTGAGATGGCAACTGACACATCGCGAGCCGTGATTGGTCAACGCATTCCGATTACCGTACGTTTGTACTACCAAACCGACATCCAGTTACAGTGCAATCTACAGCCATCGTTCGCCGGCTTTGACGTTGCCGAGCATGTTGGAACCGGGTCAGGAACTGCTGAGCGTGCTGGCAGTGTGTATCAGTTTGTTGAATGGCAGTACACGATTTTTGGCAAACAGGCGGGAAGCTTTGTGATTCCGGCGCTCATGCTCGATCTGGCGGTGCCAACACGGCGCCGTTCATTTTTTGGGCCATCACTGCGCAACGAACAGGTACAATCAAATGCGTTGGCGATCGCCGTTGATCCGTTGCCACCGTACGATGGACCGGTGCACGCGGTTGGATCATTTTCGCGAGCAACACTTTCAGCTGATTGTGGACATGCTGATGGCGGGCAGGCAATTGTGGTGCGCTTGGCCGTTGAGGGAGACGGTACAGCAGAACGTGTGCAGGCACCGCGTCTTGATGTGCCAAAATCATTCACCGCGTATGAATCACGCAGTGAGGTGACGCAGACTGGTGACGACGCTGCACCGCTACGCAAAACATTTGAGTACGTGGTGCAGGGCATGCGCAAGGGTGACTGGCGCATGCCAGAACAAAATTTTGTTTATTTTGATCCGAGCGACAAAAAATACCACACGTTGTACACGCAGCCGCTGAGCATGCGTATTCTCTCGGACGTGGCGGCTGGGCCAGCGCCCCCAGTATCGTCGGGCGTGGATGAGCACGCGCATGAGCCTGCATTGCGAGAGGTAACTGATGACGGCTTGGCGCCACTGTGCACGTACGGTGCATTGTACCCGGCGCGTGAGCGAGCGCTGCCGCTCGGTTGGTTTGTTTTTCTGTGTGTGTTAGTCGCGGCGTTGCCCGGTTTGTGGCATGCGTGGTGTCGGTGGCTTCGCTATCGCAAACACAAAGTGCCGGCGTGGCGAGCACGCGGCGCATTCAAAGCAGCACGTCGCAGCTTGTTACGATTGCAGAATGAAAATGAGCGGACAGCTGCGTACCATGTTTTTTTGCACTTGTTTGCGGATCGCTGGCAGATTCCGCATGGCAAAATCACGCATGCAGAAATCGAGCAGCGCTTGCGTGAAATTGGGGTTTCTGATGAATTGTGTGTGCAGTGGCGTACCTTTGCCGGTACGCTGTCGCAACAGAAATTTTTTGCAAAAGATGTAGACGATACGCACTTTTGGCACGAGTGCCAGGCGTGGTTGCAACGGTTGCAGGAGCGACTATGAAAATTTTTTGGGGATTCGTCTTTTTTTGTCTGCCGGTTTGCGCTGACCAACGGCAAGAAACATTTTTGCGGGCAAATGCACACTACGCTGCCGGGCAGTGCCAGCAGGCAGCTGATTTGTACCAATCGTTGGCCAACAAAAGTGGTACCATCTGGTACAACCTCGGCAATTGTTTGTATCGCACAGGGAAGCATGCGCAGGCGATGAGCTGTTGGTTGCGGGCGGTGTCCGATGTGCCACGCGAATGGCAGCGAGCTACGTGGACAAATATTGCGCTTGCACAAAAACAACACGCCATTCCTGCCGCCGCATGGTGGAAGAGCTCCTTGCGTGAAATTGCTTGGCTGCCACTCGGCCTGCTGCAGTTGTGCTCGTTGCTGAGTCTTGCACTGTTTGCGCTGAGTATGCTGATGCGCTGGCGAAGGTCATTTTGTCTGCTTGCGCTGATGGGCACAAGTTGTGCGCTCGTGGCAACAACGTGCGCGTACCGTGAGCGAGGGCGCTGCCAGACAGTTGTTCTGGACAACACTCACCTGCGTGCCGGACCATCAGACGATTACGGCGCAGTCGGCGCGGTCCCTGCATGCACGATCGCCGATGTTATCGATACGCACGATAACTGGCAGTGCGTGCGCACGACGTGTGGCGCTACTGGCTGGGTTGCTGCGCAAGCTCTATGTCTGTGATAAACTAACCGGATACTTGTGTGAATTGTAAGATGGTAGGCAATGCAGAGCGAGCGCTTCTTTTTTTATGGCTTGACCGGTACGTTGGGTGTGTTGGTGTTGCTGTTGGCGCACGAGTATCGCTGTGTGAGAGCGAATGTGCGGCAACTTGCAGAAATTCGTGAGGCGTATGCCGCGTACGTTGATGTGTTCAAACGCTTGCTTGATCAACCTGATTTGAGTGAATTTGACGACGATGAATTTTTGGTTGTCAATCGCGAGCAGGAGTACTTGCGCAATTCGGTACACGATTACTTGCGTGAAAATAATCTCGATTCATTGTTGCGGCGCATGCAGCAATCTGACCTGTGGTACTCGGAGGATGAGAGTAACGATGCGGTGCTGCCACCGCGCTTGGCCAAAAAACCGGTGCGGCGCCAGTGCACAAGGCAGCCGTCGGGCAGGCGCACTGCTCGCATGCCAGTTCATATCAAACGCGATCGTTTGCTTGCATGGCCAATCGACAAAAAATTATTCTGGCTTAGTTCACCATTCGGCCCACGTAAAAAAAGTGGTGGTGCATGGGGCTTTCACACGGGAATCGACATGGCAGCATTGCGAGGAACACCGGTCAAGGCAGCGGCGGCAGGCACCGTCATTGAGGCTGGGCGCGCAGGAGGCTACGGCAACACGGTGGTGATTGCTCACGATGCCAAGTACAAAACGCGCTATGCGCATCTGCAGCGTATGGATGTGAAGGTGGGGCAGAAGGTGACAACGCGTACGCAGATTGGCTTGGTGGGGGACACGGGGTTTGTCCGTAAGTCGGGCAAGGATGCTTCTCATTTACATTTTGAGGTCTGTGTGCATAATAAACAGGTAAATCCTTTGTATTTTTTAGCGTAGGAAACGGGCATGATTAGACGTGCAGTTGCTTGGTACAATCGCCCGAATAAGTCGTGGCTGGCGGAGAACGTTGAGGGGATCATCGTCGTCTTGATGGCGGCGTTTTTGATTCGAACGTTTTTCTTCGGTTTGTACCAGGTGCCAACCGGTTCGATGGAAACAACCATGCTCGTGGGCGAACGATTCTTTGCCGACAAATTTACCGTGCTTTTTTGGTCACCGCAGCGTGGTGACATCATCAGTTTTAATGATCCAACGTACGGTTATTCAGACAACTCTCTGATTTATTTTTATCAGCAATATGTGTGGGGGCCTGAAAATTGGACCAAGCGGGTAATCGGTGTTCCGGGCGATCATGTGGTCGGCAAAATTGAAGATGGCAAACCGGTTATTTATCTGAATGGTGAAAAATTAGACGAGCCATATCTGAACAAGTATCCGCTGGTACCGGTGCGGCGTGGCAATGACATGGGCTGGTATTCGTATGATCCTTCGGTGCCGTACGATCAGCAGCCGTTTTATCGCATGGATGGCAATGAAGTCAAACGCATTCAGCGTTGTCTTGCGCGTGCAGGTGTTCAATACGTTCGCGAACCGGGGACGCCGATTGATAACGAACATCAGCGGGATCTGTTTGATGTAAAACTTGGTCCTGGCCAGTACTGGGCGATGGGTGATAATCGGCTTGGTAGCTCTGATTCACGTGCATTTGGGCCGTTGAATGGCAAGTTTATTCACGGCAAGATTGTCTTGCGTATCTTCTCTATCGATAGCGAATATTCATGGTGGATATTTGATCTGCTGTTCCACCCTATCTCATTCTGGGGTAAGATCCGTTGGCATCGCCTGTTTCAGGTGCTGCACTGACCCGTTACAAAAGGAGGATTGATAGAGGCAAAAGGAGTTGCAGGGACGGGGATTTGTGGTACATTGAGGACGAGATTTTGGCAGAAGGAATATGCTATGTTTAAGCGACTCGCCGGTGTTTTGTGTGCGTTTTCCCTGGTAGTTCTTGCAGGGTGTTGGCCATTTGACGAGAGTGACGGCGGCGCTACGCAGTCTGCAGAAGGGGCTTCAATGATTGTCATGAATGTGTTGGATGCTGAGTGGTTCAATGACCGCCGCATCCAAGGTTCGGTCAACGTGCCGCTCATGGAAGTTGAGGCATACGCACAGGGAATTGATCGCAACACCACCATGGTAGTTTACTGTGCAAACTATGCGTGCAGCGCAAGTGCAGTTGCCTGGCAAATGCTCGATGATCTTGGGTTTAAGAAGGCCCAGGCATATGAAGGCGGCATGGCCGAATGGCATCAGAAGGGTCTGCCATCTGATGGACCGGGCACGCTTGAATATCTGAACGAGCCGAATGAGCCGGTTGAGCAAGAAGATCACAAAGTTTCGACAATCTCTGCTGAAAAGCTCCATTCCCTCATGAAACAAGAGGGACTTTTATAACAAGTCTGGCGGCATAGCCAAGTGGTAAGGCAAGGGTCTGCAAAACCCTGATTCCCCGGTTCGAATCCGGGTGCCGCCTCCATCTTTTTCAAAGCGCTGCGCCGAGGTGGCGGAACAGGTAGACGCAAAGGACTTAAAATCCTTCGAGCTTCGCTCGTGCCGGTTCGAATCCGGCCCTCGGCACCAGTTCAATGGAAAAAGAACTTGACAAAACAGATAGTCGTACTACGTTACAAATAACTATTTTAGTGGTGAGTGAGTTAGCTGGAATGACCCTGTTGATGGTGAGGAGGTCGGTCTTAACGGTTCGTTTTTAACGATTTCGAAGGACATTTCGATGAACAAGTCGGATCTTGTAGAAAAAATGGCTAAGGCGACGCGACTGCCAAAAGCCACGGTAAAGCACTGCCTCGAAGCGTTCATCTCCACCGTCAGCAACGCACTTAGGGCGAACAGGTCGGTGGTTTTGACGAGGTCCTCAGTGTCGTAGCGTATCAAGGGCATTGCCCTGTTCCAGAAACCTGTGGCAATAATGCGACGGCAATCAATGTCATCGCCGTGTTGAATCAATTCTGTTATACCGTATTCGGGAATAATATACAAATACACCTTAACCGTTAACGGATCATTAATTGCACAAGGATCGGAAACCGTCAATTCACAATTATATGTCCCTAATGCAAGCCCTGAAGTACACACCCTGAGTGTTACTTCATCAACCTCCCCCGTAGAGCTGCCTTCACAGGGATCCGCCCTCAGCCAGGGGCAGCTTTCATCAATCTTCCAGTTTATTTCCCCCGCTCCCCCGTTACGTATTGATAATATCTGATTATCAGGATCCGCTCCACCCTCCAGGCC
>SDBS01007246.1_pt1 | contig 10776 bp, 4 predicted proteins | sample 2277091 | NCBI WGS metagenome assembly SDBS01 (sample SAMN10404972, study PRJNA504765) | marine sediment metagenome | isolation source: marine sediment core GS10_PC15, 163 cmbsf | place: Arctic Ocean: Southern Knipovich Ridge | collected 2010 | reverse complement strand
GAAAACCCTTACCACAGGGAAAATGAGCCCACCATCCCCTACTGCGGGCTCCAAAAGGGGGACGTTTTCGGGTGAATTAAAATGCTAATCATCGACAAAAATGTCCCCAAATTTCAAAGTTGACTTGCACTTTCCCGTAAATTAGACCATCTATGGATGTTTTCATAATTTTCAAAATTTGAGCCACAAACCGACCCTGAAACTCCGTATTTCGCGCAGAGTCGTGAAGCCATGTCGACATTTTACCGCGTCAAAAAAAAAATAAAAATATTCCGCGTGCAGATCGATCCCGTCGTGGCACCGCCCGGATCTAACTTTATGTACTTAAAACGAGTTAAAAAATAAGAATCGTCAAAATTCAATTATATAAGATTTTTTGCCATCCACTGCTCTTAGAAGAAGTGGATACTATCATCGTCGCTGTCCCCGCCGTACATGAACGTGTACATGCCTCCTTCGAGGTATGGGTCACCCTCTAGGGTATGTCGGACCCTTTTCTCCAGATCGTTGCGAAGTATCAGGGCTGTCCCCTGGAGATCCTCCGACGGTGGGAGCACCGCCTTTGCGGCCTTGTGGATCTTCAGGTCCATCCTGGCCTGCTCCTCTATCTCCCACCTGTTCTTTGGCAGGAGGAAGCTATCGATGAACTTGAAGGTCTCCTCGGTGTATCCGAGCTGCCTGGCGCGAAGCCTGTGGCAGGCGCGGTAGAACCCAGCAACATGAGGAAGGAACCTCCGCGTATTGTTAGTCCTACCGTAGAGGTCTCTCTTGCAGGTATCCTCGATCGTCAAAATTGAATGCCTGACCCCCCTCAACCTCCATTCTCGCATCCCCCACACTATGCACGACCTGAACTGGTCATCGTGCTTGGCCAGGATGCACCGCACGCACCTCACCGTCAGGTACCCCAGCAGAGCGGACGCCGAGCGGAGGGAGCGAAAAGTGGTCTCGTCGCTCTCGTCGTGCCGCTTGATGGCCAACTCTCCACATCCACCGCAGACGATGTTCCTATGAACGTGGATGACGCAGTTCATGATCACCTCGTTGTTCACGCTCCTGAGCGCCTCCAGCGCACCCTCCCGATCGTTCTCCTCCACCCACTTCTTTCTGCTGGTCGGATTGCCCTCCACCAGGACCATGATCTCACAACAGAGGTTCACAGACTCTTTGCTGCCCTCCACCAGCTTGATCCAGGGGTAATTGTAGGTCAACAGGTTAAACCACCAGCTGTTTCCCAGTCGGCTGCGAAACACCAGAAGCTCCTCGAGCGTCATGTACTCCAAAATGCGCAGCAACATCTCCATGGGCAGTTGGTCAAACGGGAATGTGTAGCCTGGATCTCCCACAGGAATCCACGGCTCCTTGATCGCCGCCTTCTTTGCCTCTCTCTCTCTCTCATCGTCATCATAATCACTCCGCTCCCTTTTCCTATTCAACTCGCTTTCCGCACGGGCGGAGGAAATCAACCTGGTGGGCGCAGGGATCATAGGCTCCACGGTCGCCATATACCGCGGGTAACTGAGATCATCCGGATCCGGATCCCCACAGTGCCACAGGATACGGAAGGTGGTCGCCACGGCATTCTCCAGCATCTGTTCATCATCATCATCATCCACGAGGTCCATCCTCCACACAACTTTTTTTTTCAACACCACCCCAGCACTTTGAATCTGTGCGGGGGCGAACTCACTCGAGGACTCGAATTCGGGAGGAGCGGGAGACCAAGTGCAATCATGGAGGGCGGGTCAGACGAGAACCCTTCTCCCGAGAGCGAGGGTGAGCCGGAAGTCATCATCTACACGGGGGGAGAAGAGGAGGAGGAGGAGGAGGTCCAGGAACCAGAGTTCACTGCGTCAAACGATGACTCGCTCACAAAGAAGAAGAAAAAGAAGCAGAAGAGGAGGACGGGAAACAGGAGAAGGAGGGGACCGCGCAGCCGCGTGGTGGTGATTGAGGACCCCCTGACGGAGGGTGAGAAGACGTGGATGGAGGAGAGCGGGATGGAGGTCCCGGGTTATGGGGATGCCATTCCGGAGGAGCTCACCAGGGAGGAAAAGATCAAGATGCTCCAGGAGCAGAAGGCTGTGTTCCTGATCGAAGAGGCAAGTGGGGAGTATGGCATGCACCACAGGAAGTCGGTGTGCGCAATAGACATCCAGCCCTGCACGAGGTTCCACGTCGAGAGGGCGATGGTGTACGTTGCGGCGGGGGTAGAGCCGGAGACGCAGGAGGAGAAAGACAAGGAGGGGAGCGACGTCAAGTTCTTCACAGGGCAGGGCCTCTACAACAGGTGTCCGGCTCCCTTCCTCGGGATCAAGGGTTGCATGCACGTGTACATGACGTGCCTGCTGATCAAGGACTACCCGAAGAAGGCCAGGATGTTCCTGGGACATGTGGAAGGTGTTAGCGGCCTGTTTGGAAGGGTGAACGAGAACTCCTCCCACTTTTGCACTCCCATGCAGGCCTGGCCGATCAGCAACGACCAGATCCTGAGGCACATCGAGCCGCCGGAGGAGAGGGCCTACTGGACGCTAGACAAGTTCGCGAGGCTCTACGGGGTGGTCCAGGTGAACGCGGTGCTGGGAAGGATGCCGCTGAGGGACGGCTGCTATGGGCTGGGATTCTTTCCGGGGGTATGTTTCATCAACCACTCCTGCGTGCCCAACGCCGTCAGGATCATGGTCCCTGGACGTATCTACATCCAGTCGCTACGCTCCATCAGGGAGGGAGATGAGATCACCGTCGCCTACCACGAGTTTCCCACGGACCTCCTCGGGAAGCGGATGGCCCTATTCCTGCAGCACCAGTGGCTGGGGTTCGAGTGTCGCTGCGCCATGTGCACCGCCGTGGCCATGGAGGAGGGCGCCGCTCCTCAGCAAGGGGTGTCCGACATCCCGGCCGAGGGGGAGGGAGATGCCAACGTCATCGACATCGACATGACCAAGGACCCCTTCACCGAGCTCTGGTGCGACGAGGTCAAGGCCAAGCTCTCCGTCGACATGCGGCTGAGGAGCATGGTCACCCAGATGGTGCACAAGGCCAGCCAGGTCGGAGAGGGAGGGGAGATGGCAGCGGCAGCGGCGTTCATCCTCAGGGAGCACTACGCACACCTCTTCACGCCGCCGGCACCCGGAAAGCCCCCGCTGGACTACTGCGGGGAGCTGGCGTACGTGCTGGGCGAGGTATTCTGTAACATAGTCATGCACCATCCCAGCGCTAGCCTGGAGGACGTCGCCTGGTGGCCCATGATCTGGCTGGGATCCATGCAGAGCTCGGTCATCGACCTCCCACTCACCACCTCTAGGGGCCTCCTGGCCAGGGCGTATTCCGGCATCCTGCTCGGGATCTCCCGCGAGGACGAGGACAATGACGAGGACAGGCATGCAAAGGCCCAGACGGCGGACTTCGAACTGTTCCTCTGCAACTGGATTGCCCTCAGAGCCCTTCACAACGCAGTCTTTGGGCATGTCGCCTTCCTCACCGTGGAGATGCTCTCCCACGACGTCATACACCACGCGGTCACCACCAGCAAATCCGTGATCAACAAGATGGAGGTGCACCTCCTCCTCCAGGACGCAACCGAAGAGCCCCCGGCTGAAGGGGCCTCCTCCTCCACCACGGAGGCGAACGGAAAGGAGAAAGGGGGAGGAGAAAAAGAAGAAGAAGATAAATAAGTAAAAGTGCTGTGCGTCGATATCACCCTCTCCTCTCCCTTTATGTCTGCATGGAGACCGCTGCAGATGAAGCCGTTAACGGTGACGAAGAAGAAGAAGAAGAAGAACAGCGGGAGGAGGAGGGGGAAGACGACGACGACTTCGATGAGCCCGTGCTGACGATCTTTAATGACGTTGAGGCAAAGGATGACATCTGCGGAGGGCCCAGAAGGGTTCTTCGAGGGAGGTGCAGCTGCCTGTTTACGTGCTTTAGCAAATTCCGCACGCTTAGGCAGAGCCCCAGGGACCTGGTGATCATCTACCTCATCACCTTTGTGGACAGCCTGGCGTACTTTTCGTTCAGCTACGCACTGATACTGCACCTGGGGCACGACGTGGGGCTGAGCGACGAGATGGCCGGCATCTTCTACGGGCTCTTTGGCCTCTCCATCTCCATCGCTACGCTAATCATGGGGTTCGTGGTGGACAGGATCAGGATCAAGAAGTCCATTATGATTGCGGCCACGCTGGGATTGGTGGCCCGTATGGGGATGGCCTACGTGGTGCTCACGGGGAGCTCCGCGCTCACGGGGATATTCCTCTTTGGCCCTGTCTCCATGAGCGTCGCCATCATGACGCCGGCCATCCCTATCGCCGTCAAGCGGTACACCACCGCCAGCACCATCAACTTTGCCTTCTCCATCTACTACGGGGTGATGAATGTGGCCGCGGTGATTGCCTCTCCCGTTATCGACGCCCTCCGGCTGGGCATGAGCGGCAAGGCCATGGGGCTGCCTCCGTACGCCTTTTTGGTGGCCCTCACCGCCTTCCTCCACGTCCCCTCACTCATCCTCGCCTGGGTGTGGCTCCGGGACGTGGACCTCAAGGAGAACGGCGTCATTGGGGATCCCCCGCCCGCGCCCAAGAACCTCTTCAGGATGGTCAAGACGATGCTGCGGACCAGGGACTTCTGGAAGGCCATCGTCCTGGGGCTCTCCCTCATTGGCGTCAAGAGCAGCTTTCGCTACTTTGATGCCCTTTACCTCCCCTACATCCTACGGTCCTTCCCAGACAGCGGATCCTTCCCCTACATGTCCCTGCTGGTCATCAACCCGGTCATCGTGATCACCATGACTGCCACCGCCGCCATCACCGTGATCACCAGGCTCATGCACCCAGTCAACGCCATGATCCTCGGATCCCTCATCGGTGGCCTCGCCTCCTTCTGGATGGCCTTTGGTCCCTTCATGTATTCCTTGATCCTCTACATCATCTTTGTCAGCTTCGGGGAGGTTATCTGGTCCCCCGTGCTTTATTCGTACCTGGCCCTCCTCGCCGACACGGGACAGGAGGGAGCCTGGCTGGCCATGGCAAACATCCCGCTGTTTGCAGCCAAGATGCTCACGGGCGGACTGGGCGGAAAGCTGCTCGGAACATTCTGCCCCGACCCCGCCCTCACCAATAGCACGATCCCGGAGCCTTCCATCGGGGGCACGGACCAGTGTAACGCTGCCGCCATCTGGGGCATCATTGGCGCGACCACGATGACCTCCTTCTTCATACTTCTGGCGGTGCGCAAGTTTGTTAGTGTAACAGTTGACCCGGAGACCGGCAACGTCCTTCGCTCATCCATGGAAGAGCAGCTCATGGTTATCCCGTTGGATGATGAAGCGGATGACTGGATGGAGATGGAGAGAGAGGACGACCTGCAAGGCGGTTACTCCCCTCCAAAGGCGCCGGTGGAAGGAACCTTTGTTATCTGTGGGGACAGCGACGAGGAGGAGGAGGAGGAGAAGGATGTTGGGTTGCCAATGGACGAGACCGTGTTTATGGCCCTGGCCAAAATGTATGCGTACCATAGATCGCGGGAGAAGGGAAAGAATGGGGACAGGTGGAAGAACATTGCAGCCACAGTGGACGAGCGGCAGTTCAAGGCAAAGATGAAGTCATGGTCCCCGCAGTGGAGGGCTATTGTAAAACAGGATCACGAAGAGAGACACAGAGAGATAATGCGCAGCAGCAGAGAGAGAAAAGTGGACGATTTTTGAATGAAATTTCATTCGATTCTTTGTCTTTTACATTTACGCACGAAAGGGGGAAATTTTTTGAACAAAAAAAAAGTAAAGATCAATTTATACAAAAGATAATCATCGGTAGGCGTGAGTCGTGTCCCACAGGTCTCTCTCCCTCCACCGAGTCGCAACCCTTGTTTGCGTGCTTGATGTGTGATCACTCGTCCTCCGTTCCCCACGCTGCAATGTCACCCCCTTCATCTTCCCCGTCGTCCTCCAGGAACGAGGCCAGGGGCTCCTCTCCCCTCTCTCCGGGGACCGCGTCTCCTTGGGTTTCTGCTGGTGTTCCCCAATTCCACATGGCTCCTATCGCACTCATTAGTCCACTGCCCTCCTCCTCCTCTTCCTTTTCCGGGTCCGCCTGGTGAACCTCCACCTCGGGAGCGTCCAGTGAGATTCCGGTGCGTGCGGCGCTGCGCCAGGGAGAGGAGAGCTTGTCAATGTCGAATTTGTTGGCCTCCTTAAACTTCTTAATTTCATTGTCGGTGACGGGAAGGTTCTCCAGGGCATTGGCAATGACATTTGCAACGGATGCCCATCTATGAAGGATGGCAACATGGTCTGGAAAGGCAGGGGCGTCCCCAACGTAGAGGTAATTTCCGCCGCTGTTGGAGGCGTTGAGTCCCTCCCCGAAGACGCTGATCCTCCTCGTCAGCTTCCCGTTATCATCAAAGTCCAGTTTGTCCACGAGAAGGCCTACGTTGGTCTGGCTGCTGTCGGGGATGATCTCGCTCATCGTGAGTGCGCCGGCTGCCATGAGGGCATCGTCGGTCATGGCCTCTAGCACGGTCTTACGCATGGACGGGTCATCACGCTGGAGCTCAGGGATCCCCTCGAGGACGCGCATGCTTCCCATGTGCATAAGGAGCTCCCGGTACGCGTTGACAACACGGTCTATCAGGAGGGGCTGTACCCTCTCGTCTATCAGGATGCGCTCGATGACCGGAGGATCGCCCTCTCCAAAGATGGTCCAGAATTGGCTCTTGTGAGCCGCCATCAGGGAACGCGCCACCCTTCTGAGTGCAGACGCCGTGATTGACCTTGCGTGTTCCTCGGTACCGGGCCCCACGCCGTTGCTGGAGATGAGGGCTGCATCCTCGAGTGCGAACCCGGTTTCCTCCGCATTCCAGTCCTCCACCTCCTGCACGTTGGCCTGAATCACGGCCACGGTCGCCTCCCCCTTGGCCCAGCTGCGCCTGGCAATGTCGGCCCACGTATCGGTGGCGTTCATCCTGCTCTTCTCGTCCATGTCAATCCCATCCACGATGGCCTTATAGGCGGATATGATCTTTTCGGAAGAGTTCCAGATGCCCTGGAACTCTTCCGTCGCTCCACCCGGTGACAGCAGGACAGCAGGTTCCTGAACCACCATCTCCAGGATGATCGTGAGGAGGTTGGCCCACAGCTTTCCCAGGTTGGAGATGATGTCCCTGTTATCCGCTATGCCCATTTTGCCCGACTTAATGAAGAGCTGGTTCACCCTTCCCTTCTTGCTGGGACTCAGAAGCACCAGGACCTGGCCCGACCACCCCGTCACGAGGTACTTTGTGCCACGGACCGACTGGGTGAGGCCAACCATGGTCGATAGCGTCCTTCCACCGTACACCTTTTCGGGCTTGAGGAACTCCACTGGCATTGAGCTCTCGAATAGAACGGAGAACATAGGATCGGTCAACGTCGTTGCGAACCTCTTCTCCAGGTTCACCTCGATCGGTGGGGCCTTCTCCAGCTTGCTCGCCCTTATCCCGGTGAGCGCACCCACAATCACCCTGATGCAGTTCTTGTTCAGCTTCTCGTAGTCGAATTTGGTGTTCGACTTCCAAAACCCAGGGAGGGTGCCACCCTCTTGGAGTTGGATGCGATCCTCGGAGAGCTGCGACAGGATGGACCGGCACTCCATCAGCTTCCTTATCCTGCCCGGATCCCAGTACGCGCTGATGGCTCCGGCTTTTTCCAGCTCGGGGGAAGGCAGCTCCTCCACCTGCCTCCTCCTCTCCTCTTCCTCTTCCTCCTCCTCAGCGCCAGGGAAGGGCGTCTGCTCTCGTCTGCCGCGCTCTCGGCCGGGTTCCAGCTTCTCGGGTGGAGTCTTTAGCTCAAACTCCTCCTCCTTGCCCTTGGGCTCGGGCTCGAGTTCAGGCTCGGGGGTGGGAAGACGGGGAAGGCCCGGACTTTCCTCACCCTCTTCCTCTCCTGGTGGCGGTGTTGGCTGCTCCTCCGGTTCTCCTTCCTCTCTCTCCCTCCTGGGAGATTCCGGAAGTTCCCTTCCGCGCCTGAGGACGACGCCCTCCGGGACAATGTCCCTGGCTGGGTCCCGGTCAAGCAGGCGCCCGTCGGTTGACAGTGTCTGCATCCACTCAACGAAGCTTCTCCGCGTGGGTTCGGTGGTGACCCCAGGTAGCTTGAACTCGTTCCACCGATACAGCTCCCTGTCCGGATCCAGGAGCATCGTTGCCGATCGCTCGGCGTCGTCGAACCGCTGCTGCATCATCACGAGACCACTCGGGGCGGTCAGGATGTTGTCTGCGGCGTCCCTCATGCTGGCGACGCTGACCACTCCGAAGGCCTGGTTGGCGATGTCGTATCGGGCAAGCTCTCGCACCAGCAGCAGGGCCATCGTGTCCCTCTTCTCGTTCTCCTCACCCAAGATGGCCCGCGCGAGCTCGGCCGCATCGGGGTCATTAACCTCCAGTTCGTCGATCGCACCCTCGGGAGCGCGGTACAGGTTATGCACGGCCCCGGCGTACGCTGATATCGAGGATAGGTCAATGATCTGTGAGGTGAAAATCGGGAATTCCCTCTTGGCACGCCCGTACAGCCTCAACATGTCGCGTGCGGCGGTGGTGAACTGGTTGACCCCCGCCCTGTCCAGGGCCGCACGTGCCTTCTCGATCCACGCGTCGAGCGTATCCGCGTCAACGGGATCATCGGGAAATGGAGGAGGAGCAACGACCACGGGAGGAGCGGCCGGTGGTCGTGGAGCGGTCGACGCTATACGCAGGGCCCGCATGACCGCCTCCGTAAAGATCAGAGACACGGCCGGTAGGTTGTTCCCGGGCTGGCCGATGGCCACGACGGGTAGTCCAACGGTGAGGGACGGTGGGAGGACCGGCGGCTGCCTGATGTACGTTGGGGGAGCCACCGCGACCCTTGTAAAGGCATCCTCGGGCTTCAGGAGTTCCAGATGGAAAAAGTCTATCCATCCCTGGGCGGAGGTGGGCATCGGTTCCTCCTCACACTTGCGGTACCGGTTGTACTCCCCCACCAGCATGTACATGGCGACGAGGAGGTTGAGGGTGTCCCTGCCCATGAGAATAAAGGGAGCGATGGGGTCGTAGTTGGGAAGGTTGCCGTTGATGGGAAGGTTGCCGTTGATCCCGGCCACTGCAAACACGACGCCTCTGGCGGCCCTCCTCTGGAAACCCATGATCTGCCTGTGCCACCTGTCGTAGTTCTCCTTGACGAGCCAGGCGGTTCCCCTCTGCGTGGAGGCCACCCACCGCTGGGTGAACTCCGCGATCGCGACCTCGTCGGTAGCCCGACCCAGGATCTCGTCGAGGACCGCGTACAGTTTAAAGCCCTTTCCAATCACGTAGGGCACGCTAAAGGGCGTGGTTGTGCTGTAGATGCCAATATTGCAACCCGGGTGGGTGAGGGGCCTCCCGCAGCACACGTAGTGGTTGCCGGATATGCCGGCGTCGTTCACGGGGTCCCTCTCGCTGCCCAGGTCGGGCCTCACGTTACCCACCGACCCGGGAAACGTGTACCCGCGTGCCGCCGTGGGGTCATTCTGGATGTACCCCCTGTATACCCGGCGTCCCATCGTGGGCTTGCCGTTCCATGGGACTGTGAGCCCCCCGTCGATGGGAACGTACCCCCATGCGATGGAGTGCCTCTGTTCGGAGGCAGGGAGCGTGGTCCCCATGCAGTCGGGCTTGTTGCGTGGGATGATCTTCGGGTTGAGGAAGAAGTTGTGGAACAGCTCCCGGTCGCCGTCCGTCAGGTTCTGGCCGCTGATGCTGCCCATCCCGACCTCGGCCCTGACCTGTCCAATGATGGACTCGAGTTGTTGCTTTGTGCGCGTGATGACGTACTGCTGATAGGGCGTGGGATTGGAGAGGCTTGCATCCTTGAGGTTCTTTGTTAACTCCAGCCCGTCCCACGTTGCCTTTGCGTCCGCCATCATCTCCTTGGTCAGCCTGTAGTGGACCTTCATGAGGGTCTGGCCCAGCTGGCGGATCCTGCTGAGCATGAGCGTAAACACGGCACGCGTGTCCTCATGGATCTCGTATCTTCCCTCCTCCAGGGCCTCTACGGCGAGACCGTAGTAGGGGAACGCTTCCAGCTGCTCCCTGGTGATGACTGCACGCAGTCCCCTCTGCATTCCGTGCTTCAGTGCCTCGTCGTGCCTCGCGAGTCCCAGAGCCGTCTCCCCTCTCCCCGTTCCAGTTTGGTCCCCCGGGAGGGCCCTGTGGTGGGTGTGCCACCTGGCTTCCCCGAACGTAAAGACCGGGTCACCCGTGACACGATCCACGGGGACGACGACCTCCCTATCCGTGCGCAGGTCCATCAGGGTCATGACCTTAGTCGTCGCCATCTCTTCTCTCTCTCTCTCTCTCTCTCTCTCTCTATGTATTGGTTTGGTTGGGAGGGAGGAGAGAACTGCGTGTGCAGGGCACCCGCTTAATGGCCATCGATATGGCATCAAGGCACATATATGTGGAGCGGTCAGACTGTGAACCACCTAAAGGCGGTAAGGAGCGGATGTGCCCTCCACCCAACCATGTGAAACCCCCTCCCCCCCTTTATCATCGCTAGAGGGAATAGAAATTCAAGATCCACAGTGATCAGGAAGTCGATGGAATCGTCTATCGCTACACCTGTGGGATCGGGACGGAGAGACAAGCCCATTGCCATCATCAGCGTGTTCCTGGATCTCAGCGGCGTGTCAGAGCCGCCCGAGAAACAGCAAACCCCGCCCATCACCCCTCTCTCCTCTGCTGGCGACGACACCGACGACACCGTAGACCTCATCAGGGAGCTCCTGAGGCCGA
>SDBS01007245.1_pt1 | contig 10777 bp, 11 predicted proteins | sample 2277091 | NCBI WGS metagenome assembly SDBS01 (sample SAMN10404972, study PRJNA504765) | marine sediment metagenome | isolation source: marine sediment core GS10_PC15, 163 cmbsf | place: Arctic Ocean: Southern Knipovich Ridge | collected 2010 | reverse complement strand
TGCCTTTTTATAAAAGGGAAAAGAATTAGGCCGGTTCGAAATAAATATTTCATTTCTTATAGGAGGTCAAACATGTACCCCGATGACTTTTTTTTCGCCGAAAGTCATGAATGGATAAAAATCCAAGGAGATACGGGAACGGTAGGAATCTCAGACTTCGCACAGAAACAGCTGGGAGATGTTGTCTATGTCGAACTCCCGGAAGTTGGAGCTGTGTTTGATTTTCATCAATCTTTTGGTGTCGTGGAATCTGTCAAGGCGGTCTCTGATATTTATTCGCCCGTTTCGGGGGAGGTCGTCGAAGTGAATTCCGGGCTCAATGATTCACCGGAATTCCTCAATGAAGATCCTCACGGCAAGGGATGGATCATGAAGATCAAAGTCAAAGATGAAACGGAGCTGGATAAGCTTTTGTCTGTTTCGGATTATGAGAAATTCTTGGAGTCACAGGAGGATTAATCTCAAGAAGGGATTGAATTCGGATGAGCTACATATCTCTCAGTGATAATGATCTAAAAGAGATGCTGGCTGCAATCGGCATCACTTCGATAAAAGAACTATTCAGTTCTATCCCTGCGGACATCAAGTTGAACAAAGATCTGAATGTTCCAGGGCCTCTCACAGAAACCGAAGTGATGGCTTATTTTGAAAATTTAGCGAATAAAAACTCATCTCCGGATATCCTTTCTTTTTTGGGCGCCGGTGCATACAGTCATGTGATTCCGTCTGTTGTTGACTATTTAAGTCAGAGGGGAGAGTTCGTCAGCCCATACACACCCTATCAACCGGAAGTCAGCCAGGGAACACTTCAGACCATATTCGAATTCCAAACCCTTATCTGCCAATTGACTGGGCTGGATATCGCCAATGCTTCACTATATGATGGCGCTTCCGGTGCGGCAGAGGCCGTGCTCATGGCGCATCGGTTGCGCAGTAAACCAAAAGTTCTTGTTGCAAAGTCACTCCACCCACAGTACAGGGAAACCATCCAGACCTATGTCAACAACCTGCATCTCGATATTGAAGAGCTTGGATATGATGAATCCGGCTGCATTGATCAAGAAAAACTCAAGGACTCAATGGACGAAAAGACAAGCTCTGTCGTCTTTCAGTCGCCTAATTTTTTTGGAGTGATCGAGGATATACGGAAAATTTCAGAGACGGCTCATCAACATGGTGCTTTATCAACTGCTGTGATAGCAGAACCGGTTTCCCTTGGTATTCTAGAAGCTCCGGGGAGCCTTGGTGCGGATATCGTTACCGGTGAAGCCCAATCTTTTGGTATCCCTTTAAGTTTTGGAGGCCCCTATCTTGGATTTATGTCGTGCCGAAAGGAGTTTATTCGTCAGTTTCCGGGTCGTATTGCCGGTGAAACACACGATGTTGAGGGAAAGAGAGGATATGTTTTAACTTTGTCCACTCGAGAGCAGCACATACGGAGAGAGCAGGCAACATCCAATATCTGTACCAATCAAGCCTTGTGCGCCCTCAGGGCCACGATTTTTCTTGAGACCCTTGGACAGGATGGCTTTAAGGAGCTGGCATGGCAAAATTTACAAAAGGCCCATTATGCAAAGGAACAGCTCAGTCAAATTAAAGGGATTTCTCTCAAATTCAGCGGAAATGTTTTTAATGAATTTGTCTGCGAATTTTCCAAACTCTGGATTGATATCGAAGCCGTGCTTCTAGAAAAAAAAATCATCATAGGGTATGGATTGGAGAGTGAATTCCCGGAGCTTAAAAACTGCGCCGTGATCTGTGTGACTGAAACTCACAAAAAAGAAGATATAGATAGGCTGGCAAAGGTGCTTAGTGAAATAACTTGAGCCAGGATTTATATCGGGTTGATTTATAGTAAATAAAATGATTCGAGAACCGTTGATATTCGAAATAAGTGGAGAGGGAAAGAGAGGATTCCGATTTCCCACGCTCGATGTTCCCGTGACAAAAAATATCTTGAATGAGGTTCCTACCAGGGAGAAGATTGACGGATTCCCTCAGGTTTCAGAAACAGAGATTGTCCGGCATTTTACCCGGCTGTCTCAAACGAACTACTGCGTTGACATTGGTTTTTATCCCCTAGGCTCCTGCACGATGAAGTACAATCCCAAAATCAATGAGAAAGTGGCCGCCATCGCCTCATTTAACCATTCACACCCATTCTTTCCTTTGAAATTAAGTCAGGGGAACCTTGAAATCCTAAAAACAACAGAGGAACTGCTTGCCGAAATTACAGGGATGGATGCATTCACTCTTCAGCCTGCCGCAGGTGCTCAAGGAGAGTTGGTGGGCATGCTTCTTATCCGGGCGTATTTGGAAGATTTGGGGAATCCAAGAAAGATTGTCCTCATTCCCGATTCGGCTCACGGGACTAATCCTTCCAGCGCTCACCTCTGTGGTTACACGGTTCAAGAGGTCAAGTCAAACGAACGGGGGACCGTGGATGTTTATGACTTAGCCCAGGTGATGTCTGAAGATGTTGCGGCATTGATGATCACAAATCCCAATACTCTTGGAATATTCGAAGGCGAAATAAAAAAAATTGCCGAGATCATCCACTCCAAGGGAGGTTTGGTTTATATGGATGGGGCCAATATGAATGCTCTCATCGGCCACTGCCGTCCTGGAGACATGGATGTCGACGTTTTACATCTCAATCTTCATAAGACGTTTTCCACACCTCATGGTGGTGGGGGGCCCGGTTCGGGTCCTGTGGGAATCAAGAGCATTTTGGAACCCTATCTTCCCGTTCCTTTGATTGAGAGGGGAGGGGAGGGTTTGTATCTGAATTTAAACCACACAAAAACTATTGGAAGAATCAGGGGCTTTTATGGGAATTTTTTAGTGATCGTCAAGGCTCTTGCCTATATTTTATCCTTAGGCCCCCAAGGGTTGAGCGAGGTGGCGGAGATTGCTGTTCTTAATGCCAACTACATCCGGAAGAAGCTTGAGAACGATTATTTTCTCAAATACGGCACGCCCACACTTCATGAATGTGTTTTCTCGGATAAATTCCAGAAAGAACATAGTGTGTTGAATATTGATATTGCCAAACGCTTGATTGATTTTGGAGTGCATCCACCCACAATGTCCTTTCCTTTGATTGTGCATGGAGCTCTGATGGTCGAACCGACAGAGACAGAGAGCAAGCGTGATCTTGACATGTTTATCACGGCCATGAAGAGTATAGCGATTGAGGCCAAGGAGAATCCTGAGATACTCAAATCAGCTCCTCACGGTTCTTATGTCCGGCGTCTAGATGAAACAACAGCGGCACGCCAACCCGTTTTAAAATGGACTCCCGAGAAAGCGGAGTAATTATGTCTTTGCAACAGCTTATACTGAATCTACAGAAGTTTTGGGCCGCTCAGGGATGCTATATCGCCCAACCCTATGACATGGAGGTGGGCGCCGGCACGATGACTCCTGATACCTTTTTCAGAGTCCTGGATGAACGGTCGTGGAGTGTTGTCTATATCCAGCCTTCGCGGAGGCCTGCTGATGGACGGTATGGAGAGAATCCTCATCGTGTCCAGAAACATCTTCAGTGCCAGGTCATAATGAAGCCATCTCCCCAAGACATACAAAATATATATTTGAAAAGCCTAGCGACCCTGGGAATCGATATCCGGGATCATGATATCAGATTTGATGAGGATGACTGGGAGTCTCCGACTATAGGTGCATGGGGTGTGGGATGGCAGGTTTTGCTTGACGGCCTGGAAATCAGTCAATTCACGTATTTCCAGCAGGCTGGTGGAATTGATTGTTTTCCTATACCTGTGGAAATCACATATGGTCTGGAAAGGCTGGAAATGTTCCTGGAGGGGAAAGAAAACATGTATGACCTTCAATGGTCAGATGATGTCACATACAGGGACCTGCGCTACCGCGAAGAAAAAGAATTCTCAGAGTACAATTTTAATCAGGCTGACATCAAACTCCTCCGGAAGTCTTTTGCTCTATATTCTAAGGAAGCCCAAAAACTCATTGAGAAGGACCTTATTTTACCGTCTTACGATATGTGCTTGAAGTGTTCCCATCTGTTTAATCTGCTGGATTCCAGGGGAGCGGTGAGTGTGACCGAAAGAGTTAAACTGATTGCCGAGATCCGTGGACTGGTCAATCAAATCGCTCAAAAATTCACGTCGAAGGAGTCTTTGACTTGATGGAATTCCTGCTTGAAATCAACACAGAGGAGATTCCCGCTTCTCATATCCATCCGGCAATCACTCAGATTGAAGGAAAACTTCAGCAAGAGCTGCTGTCTGTTGATATTCGCATATCAAAATTAGAGACATTCGGAACGTGCCGCAGGCTTATAGTTATGGGGGATTTCGGGGAGAGCCAGAAAGATAAGCTCGAGCAGGTTATTGGTCCTCCAAAATCTGTGGCCTATTTAGCAGATGGCAAACCTTCTCCAGCAGCTTTAGGATTTGCTAAATCCCAGGGAGTCAACATCAACACTCTCGAAATCGTTCAGACTGAAAGGGGCGAATATATTGGCATAAATAAAGTCAGTAAGGGAAAGAAAACAAGAGACATCCTTGCTGAAGCACTGCCTCGGATTATCGAGTCCCTGTCCTTCCCCAAGATGATGAGATGGGGAAATAATCCGATGCGTTTTTCCCGTCCAATCAAAAATATCCTTTGTTTATTTGGTCAAAAACGGTTGAAATTTTCAGTTGCCGGAATGGATTCTTCTGATTCAACGACGGGTCATAAAATTTATTTTCCTCAAAGAATAAAAGTAAAAACCCTGTCTCAATACAAAGATGCGTTAAAGAAGAAAAAAGTCATCATTGATCCACTCCGACGGAAGAAAATGATACTGGACCAATCTGAGAGGAAGCTGGCCTCACTGAACGCTCAGCTGTTCGAGGATGATCTCCTGATGGAAAAACTCTGCTATGATGTCGAGCATCCCTATGTTTTCCTGGGCTCATTTCCTGAGGAGTATCTAAATCTACCTCTAGAAGTGCTGAGCACGGCTATGAAAGTCGGGCAGAACCTGTTTTCTGTAGTGAAAGGGCGGAAGCAGCTTCCGTATTTTCTTGGAGTCGCAGATGCCTTAAATGATACGAAATCTCTGATAAAAAAAGGCAATGCACGTGTGCTGAAGGCCAGACTGGAAGATGCCAAATATTTCTGGGAACAAGATGTCAAGATACCTCTAAAAATGAGGTCTGGAGGATTGGATCAGATCATTTTTCAAGAAAGACTGGGAAGCTATGAGGACAAGGTCGATAGGCTAAAAAAAATAGCAGCTTACATTGCCGGTAAGCTGGAACTGGGCAATGAAAAAAAAGAGATATTTGAAACGGCCGAACTGTGTAAAATTGATCTGCTCACAGAAATGGTCAGAGAATTTCCCTCGCTTCAGGGTCGTATCGGAGGCTTGTACGCAAAACATGAAGGATATCCCAAGAATGTGTGGAAAGGAATCTATGAACACTATTTGCCCCAAAGTCTGGAGGATGTCTCGCCTTCGAGTTTTTGCGGTGCCATCCTCTCTATTACCGACAAAATGGACTCTATTATTGGTGTATTCGGTGTGGGCGAAGAAGTTTCGGGATCAAAGGATCCGTTTGGGCTGCGGCGGAATGCGCAGGGAGTATGCAAGATAATTGTTGACAAAAAAATGAATTTTTCCTTTTTTCGTCTGTGTGATAAGGTGATTGCCGTTTATGGAGAGAACCTGGAGATGGGAAAGGAGGAACTTAAAACAAACTGTATTGAGTTTTTTAAAAATCGGCTGCAGTATATTTTTGAGAAATGGGGTTATCGCTATGACCTTGTCAATGCAGCGTTGGCACCGGGGATCGATAACATCTATTTCACTTATCTTAAGGTCAAAGCGTTGGATGGTCTTAAGGACAGCCCTCAATTTGAACCTCTCATTCATAGTGCAAAAAGAGTCAATAATATTCTTCGTGACCAGCCGAAGTACAAGATCAATTCAGAAATTTTATTTGAAAAGGAAGAAAGGGAGCTGTACACAACATTCACTATTATCAGAGATAATGTTCTTTCTCTGCTTGCCGCGGGTGATTATTCTCGAGCTCAGAAGATGATATTTCGTATCCGATCATCGATCAATACGTTTTTTGATGAAGTGATGGTGATGACAGATGATAATAGATCCAAGCGAAATCGACTTGCTCTCCTTCAAGAAATCAGCAAACTGTTCTTCCTCATTGCCGATTATTCCAAGATAGTCATCGAGGGTTAGCCGGTTTTTTTATTCGTTATGGGAAGGTTTTAATGTCTTTAATAAATCATTGATATCGACTTTCATGGTCTGAAGGGAGTCATCCTGATCTATTGCGACAAGCTTTAGAACGATTTCTCCGATCTGAAACTCATCGCCCGAATTGATCGATTTTTTTCCCTTTTTTAGATGAATCTTTGGCTTTATAACGATACCATTTGAACTCCCGAGATCAATGATGGTAAAACTCTGTTTGTTGTAGCTGACCTTAAGATTGGCATGTTTTCGGGACACCGTCCCTGAATTGAATCGGATTTCACACAATGGATCCCGTCCCATAATATTGTTTCCGCATTGGAGGTCAAAGATTTTACCCGTTGTGTCACCAGTGTCGGTGTTGCCGTGGACGATCATCAGCTGAATAATCTTGTCAGAATCACTCGCCTCTGCTTTTTTTCTGAAAAGTACCATATTCTACACCTTTCTATTCATATTTTTTCTTTCTCTGAATGTCAATATAGAGTGAGATCAGCATTGTGAAGAGAAGAAGAACAAATCCCAGTCCAAACATGATCTCTCCCATAACAAAGGATTTGGAGATCCAGTGAGCCGGCGTTATATCACCGTATCCAACTGTTGTGATTGTAACTAAGCTGTAATAAAGCATATCGAAATACGAAAATGGGGAGGGATTTTGAATGACAAAGGCCTTTCCGTCGAGGAGGATTTGAAGCCCTTTGAAGATGGTTGCAAAACTGATCACTCCACCCATATATTTGATGAGTGCGCCTATAATCTCTGCACGCATTTCCTGCACTGTTGTAATGTCGATCATCCCCCGTTTTTTTTCCAATTTTTCATGGCCGAACACAGAGAGGAAAATATCTCCAAAAAGAACATAAATATAGAATAGGGCAATGAGGATACTGAGAACGGAGATGTATTTGAAAGGAATGTACAGCAGGAGGATGGGCACAATCCAGAAGATAGAAAAATGGACTATGAGGGCTGCTGTTTCATTCAGTTTATCCGCAATTTTAAACTCAAATTCGGACAGTATGTTTAGAACAGAGACCCAGATACGCAGTATCATTTTTCATCCTTCTTGGCATACTTCCACTCTAATGTTTTGATCTTCGCAAATTCTTCTGGACTGTTAAGCCCTTCCCTATCTCCATAGGGATTGAACTGAATGCCAACTTGATACTTGTAGCTGAATCCCGGGTTGGATATGATCCATTTAACTTTTCCACCCAAGTGAAATGATCCGTCCTTCTCATGATAGGACACCTTTATGCTTAATTTGGTGTTGACTTTTAGATTCTTTTGCGTCAAAAATCTGAGCCCACCCAGGCTTAGATCTAAGATGGGACAGTATTCATCTTCATAATCCGGAGAAGAGGAGAAAAATCCTGTTTTTTTATAGCTAAGGGTGGCTCCTGGGATTTCAAAACGAAAACAAGTTCTTTTTTCTTTCCCTTTAAAAGCCATTCTTTTTTTTTCTGCCGCTGTGAATATAAAATTCTTCCATTAGAATAAATGAATTGCAGAAACAAAGTCAAATATTATAGATTGTAAAGCATCTCCATTTCCGTGATTTTTTATTAGAGTTCTGGGAAGATGATGGAGAAATCCGTTTGGAGGACGAGCGGGCATGGTTCCTCCTCTGGAGGAGAGCGAGGACGGAAATCGAGCAAGTTTTCCTCGCTGGGGAAAACGAAGCGTGATTTATAATCACTTTACAGAACTCGATCTTGAGATCAGGGAAATGGAGATGCGATCCCTTCTTATCTCAGGGTGCCTTCGTAGCAGGCTGTTAACTGCCTCTTCCTCACATCTTCCGGAGTGTAGGAGGGGAGAAGAACGGGAGCGATTCGGTCTGTTTTGATTTTTGCTTTTTTCAGTTCCGATTCGTATGTATTGATGTGCTCCAGGCTGAGTTTGCCGAGTTTTACCTTTTTAGCGTATTCAGAGGCAAATTTTCCTGCTCTTATGCCGAAGACATTGTAGTCGAGGACAGAGTTGCCCATCAACCGGTTTCGTCCGTGAACTCCACCTGACGCCTCTCCGGCCGCATACAATCCGGGAATATTGGTTTCACATTTGGTATTGATTTCGACGCCGCCGTTCTGGTAGTGAAGAGAAGGAAAAATCAGCATGGGTTCCTGCCTGATATCGATGTCATACCGGATAAACTGGCGGAGCATGGCAGGGAACTGCTTTTCGATGTATCCGTCGCCCTGCAGCATTTCAATAAGGGGAGAGTCCAACCAAACACCTACACGTCCGCTGGGCGTGAGAATGCCGTTGTTCTTTTCAACACATTCACGAATGATGGAAGAGCTTTCCACATCTCTTGGTTCCCGTGGGAAGACAAAGAGTTCGCCATCTTTATTGAGAGGCTGTCCGCCCGCTCCTCGAATCTTTTCGGTGATGAGAAATCCGGCAATCTGTTCAGGGAAGATAGATCCTGTGGGATGGTATTGTACAGAATCCATAAACAAAAGTTTTGCACCTGCTCTATAAGACAGCATTAATCCATCACCGGTGGCACCGTAGTGATTGGTAGTGTCGAATCCTCTGATATGAAGACGTCCGTATCCGCCAGTGGCATTCAGAGTGGCCTTGGCTTTTACGGTGAAGTATTCTTCTGTTTCCATGTTGTATAGAATTCCTCCAGCACAGCGACCACGGCTGTCCAGGATGAGTTCGACGATCGGCATGAATTCAAGCACATTAACTTTATCAGGATTGTTCCGGACTTCATCCATCAGGGTTCGCATGATGATAGCACCCGTGTAATCGCGGCAGGAATGCATCCTTTTTCTGGATGTTCCTCCGCCGTGGAGGACTTGGAGAGAGCCGTTTTCGAGTTTATCCCAGACTACGCCTAAATCTTCCAGCCATTTGACAACTTCAGGACCATCTTCAGTCAAAGCACGAACCAGCTCCGGTTTATTTTCAAAATGTCCGCCGCCCATGGCATCAAGGTAATGCTGGGGCGGGGAGTCCGTGGCAGATACAGCGGCCTGCATACCGCCTTGAGACATCATGGAATTGGCATCTCCGAGTCTGAGTTTTGTCGAAATTATAGATTTGGTGCCGTTTTGCAAAGCAATAATGGCGGCTGCACATCCTGCGCCACCTCCCCCGATAATGAGAAGATCTGTCTCATAATCAGGTGTTGTCAAGTCGAACATCTCGGGCTTGATTCTGGCATGGGCTTCCAGCATGTCTGCAACTTCGGTGGTGAGAAATTCTCCCTTATTGGGGCCTACGCGGATTTTACGCTTAGACTCGGGCTTATAATCAGGATGAAATTTAGAAAGGACTTCTTCTCTTTCCTTTGCATCCATTGGAGGAAATACGGGTTTTCCTGTTTTTGCAAGCTCGAATCTTTTGTTGCGGGATTTAGCGACCTTGTCGAGTGATTCTTTCATATATTCTGGATACATCTGAAACTCCTTATAAAGGCAAGTGAATTCTCATAAAAATTATTCCATATCTCGGGCATAATAAAGATTTTTCAGGGCTTTCTCTTCCATCTTCATCAGTTTTTTTAATGCTGCGTCAAATTTATTGTTTTTGACTTCCCTTATTCTCTTTTTCAACTGTTTGCTTTCGAGGGAGAGATAACGTCCGTAGAGCCGCCTGGCAAGAATTCCTACGTTGTACTGGACGATTTCGGAAGGGCAGCGGACGGCACAGAGACCGCAGCTGAGACAGTCGAAGGAAAGATCCATCACCTGCTCGATATCTCCCTGCATGGCAGCCTGGATGTAGTCCATGACCTCCAAGTCTTGAGGGCAAGCCTTTGTGCATGTGTTGCATGCCAGACAGCGGAATACTTCAGGATACAGTCTTTGTATGGTGGATACATTCGGTTGGATTTTTTTAATATCATAGATGGCTTTTTGTCCTGGGAAGGAGGGGAGCTGAGTCAGCCACATCTCGTCTTCTACAATAGTTGTGCAGGCCAAGCCCGTATAAATTTTGTAATCACCAGGGAGCCTGTAGACCGTTGCGCAGGCTCCACAGAATCCTTCACGACAACCGGCTCCTCGTTTTATCAGATATCCTGCATACTCGATAGCTCCCATAATCGTGGCATCAGCCGGAACTTTATGAGATTTGCCCATGATATAGACAGTGGCCATCTTTTTATCCGGGGCGATTTTCTTTGCTTTCTTTACTGCTGCTTTTTTTGTTGCCATCTTGCTGTCTCCTTTTTAATATTCTTGAGGCAATTTTTTAAGTTCAGCCCAGGAATAGACCGGGCCATCCTTGCACACATAGTGTTTGCCGATATTGCATCTTCCACATTTTCCGACACCACATTTCATTTTGTTTTCGACAGTTGTGTAGATTTGTTCATCCTTGAAACCAAGAGCCTCGAGATTCTGGATGACAAACTTAATCATGATTGGCGGACCGCAGGTAATCGCGACCGCATTTTTTGGAGAAGGTTTTTTATCGAGAACATTCAAGGGAACAAACCCGACATACTCTTTCCATCCCTCTTCTTCATGATCTACCGAGAGATGAACGGTCATCTCTTTTTTCAAC
>SDBS01007244.1_pt1 | contig 10778 bp, 13 predicted proteins | sample 2277091 | NCBI WGS metagenome assembly SDBS01 (sample SAMN10404972, study PRJNA504765) | marine sediment metagenome | isolation source: marine sediment core GS10_PC15, 163 cmbsf | place: Arctic Ocean: Southern Knipovich Ridge | collected 2010 | reverse complement strand
ACTGATTCCGGGAAGAAGTGCCTTGAAATGGTGAAGAGCAATTGCCCGGATATAGTAATTCTAGATAAAGACCTATCCGATGATGATAGTTTTAATGTACTCAGGCAAATCCGTCTATTTTCCCAAGTTCCTGTCGTTTTTCTTTCTGATATAAGAGACGAATCTGAAACAGTAAAGGCTTTAGAGATGGGGGCGGATGAATACCTAACAAAGCCAATCCACCAGCTTGAATTGATAGCGCGTATAAGAGCAATGCTCAGGAAAAGCAAAGTAACAACCAATATTAATAATCAAGCTAAAAGGAGATTAAAGAAATGAGTGGTAATAGAAAGGGAATAGCAGTCAAAGAGCAGGTAACTGATGAAACCTTTAGAACACGTACAACCATAGGTATTAAAATGAACACTAAGGACAAGCTGGATAAAAACCGTGCCCCGGGTCAATGCTATGACGGCTTTATATGTCAGCTTGTCGACTTGTGGGAAAGAAACAACGGTAAGTGAATAGATAAACAGCACTAGTCCACTAAAGGAGGTGGTGCTTATAAAAACAAAAGGAATAAACAAACCAGTTAATGAATGAAGAACTAATAAAGGTCGAAAAGGAGGTCATATATAGTATGACTGAAAAGAAAAAGGAATCTGGTGAAATCTCCAGACGTAAGTTTCTAAAAGACGCCGGACTGCTGGTTGGTGGTACCGCCATTGGCTCAACAGTGCTTCTAGCTGCTTGCGCTGGTGAAACCGAGACTGAAACATTAACCAAAACAGTTACCTCTACAGCGCCGGGAGGAACGGCAACAGTTACCACTACAGCTACTAAAACAGTAGAGGTACCAGTAGTACAGGGCAACACTGTTCCACAGGCCTACATTTGTTGGGACGATCTGCTTTGCACAGGCTGTCAAGTCTGCCAGCTAATATGCTCGACAGCAAGACGGGGGAGGACAAGTCCATCACTAGCAGCAATAGGCCATTTTCATGATGACTTTGGCTCTGATAGAGATTATGAGCCATGCCCCTGCCTACAGTGTGAGGACCCGCCATGCCTGAAGGCATGTGATTTCGATGCCATGTTTATCGACCCGGTTATGGGTATAGCAGTAATAGACGAGGAGAAGTGTACAGGCTGTGGTCTGTGCAAAGAAGCATGTCCCTTTTCGCCACCACGCATCTTCGGGCCTGATCCTGTCACAAACACTAAGGGTTTTACCCCCCTCTTCAAGTGTGACCTATGTTATGGTGCCCCGCTGTGCGTCAAGTGGTGCCCCAATGGAGCACTGAAATTTAAGACGCTTGCTGAGTTTACTCCAGAAGTTGTTGCTGGACTCCCTGTTGAAATCAGTTACCGACTTGAACTTTTGGAGGAAAGAGAAAAAGAACTAGGATGGCCTAGAGGGGAGGAAAAATAATGTCAGAAGTACATGGCTGGACTGGGAAAATTCTCCGAATAGACCTTAGTACTGGGAAGAGTTCTGAAGTAGATACACTGCAGTATGCAGAGAATTACATCGGAGCTAGAGGCATAGTTGCCAGAATTGCTTGGGAGGAGCTAACACCAGATATAGGGGCTTTTGACCCGGGGAATGAGATTATCTATATGACAGGACCATTAGCAGGACACTTGGTACCTGGTGCCTCAAGAGCTTGTATCGGAGGAATTTCCCCACAAACATACCCAACAGAGGACTTCACACGAAGCCAGATTGGGGGATTTTTACCTGCAGAGCTGAAATACGCTGGGTACGATGGTTTCATAATTAAGGGTAAGTCATCAAGCCCTGTCTACATCTATATCACCAATGGCAAGGTTGAGATAAGGAATGCAAGCGAGTATTGGGGAATGCTAACCTACATAACACAAGAATCAATACGCGAGGATTTAGGCGAGCCTCATGCACAGATAATGTGTATAGGACCAGCGGGTGAGAACCTAAACCGAGCGGCGATGATTATACATGGGGATGCTGCTGTGGCAGGCCAGGGTGGATTTGGAGCTGTTATGGGTTCAAAGAACCTTAAAGCTGTTGTTGTTGTAGGTAAAGGGTACCTAAAGCCTGCAGATCCTGAAGGTCTAATGGGTTACGGCTTGGAAGTTTCAAAAATGATTTACAATCCAGATGACCGCCCAGAAGTCTGGTCTTGCCCAGTGAGTTATCACAGGACAGCGTGGTCATTCATGCACAAGTGGGGGATGGCAGGCTACAATTTCCTTAAGCTAACTAGGAAAGCTCAGGCATGCTTTGGCTGCCCTCAGGCGTGCCGTATCAGGTATGTTGACCCGGAAACATGGGGCGGCAGAGGCGGTGGAGCTTGTTGTAATCAGGTCGGTTGGTACATGAGATTAGAGAACGCAAAGTACGAAAAGATAACAATACCGGTCACCTGGCGGTCGGCAAAGCTCGCAGATGGCCTTGGCTTGAATGCCTTTGACTTGCTGGCTGCGTGTAACTGGACTGTCAATTGTATGAGGGATGGTGTCTTGACGGAGGAGGAAACGGGGTTAAAACTGGATGAAGCCGGGGATTGGCCATTTGCTGAGAAGATATGTGAGTTAAGCGTATCAAGAGAAGGATTTGGGGAATACCTGATGGAAGGTACAGCTAGAGCTGCGGATATGCTTGGCAAGGGCCATGAACAGCTCACCCTCTTCAACCGTGGTTTCCAAGACCATTGGCACCCACGCATAGAGATGCCTGCAGCACTTCTCTGGGCTACAGATAACAGGCACCCTGTTAGTGCAATACATCAAATCTATTGGCCCCTCAAGATGGCTACAGAGGCATGGAATCCTAAAGCAGGGTGGCTGACCCCGAAGCAGGCTACAGAGTGCGCAAAGGATGTTTATGGTTCAGAGGATGCGATAGATAACAGCGATGAGAACTACTACAATCCAATCCATGCCTTTGTTGCATACCAGGCTAATTGTGATTGCGCTTCATCTAAGGACGCCACAGCGGTTTGCGACTATGGTCCATTTCCTCTATATGTATGTTACTATGCTAAGTCAAGTAACAAGCAACCTGTCCCATCAACCCCTGAGGTGGAGTCCAAATTGTTTACCCTGGTGACAGGAACGGACTATATGGCTAACCGTAAGGATGCGAGACGAGTTGGTGAAAGGATTATCAACTTGGAGCGGGCAATCATGACCAGAGAAGGGCGCACAAGGGAAGAAGATACACTCGTTGACTACATTTTTGATAAGGAGACAGTAAACAAGCTGACGAGTGGTCCCGGTGGTGAGGCAATTCATATCACTAGAAAGCTGGATAGAGATAAGTTCCAGGTTATGTTGGATGAATACTACCGATTGTGCGGCTGGGATAAAAACACTGGTTGGACAACAAGAGCTAAACTTGAGGAACTGGATCTCAAGGACGTTGCTGACGAGCTGGCAAGCTTAGGCAAGCTGCCTTAAAGGCAAATATAGTAGTCCTGTCAGGTGAGTACCTTTAGAGGGTAGCGGGTGGCTTAACCCGCTACCCTCATTTATGAGGAGTGGTCAGAAAAAAAGGAGTATTATATAAGAGGCGGTTGTTGACCTAGGTAAATTAAAGAGATGGGTTGGGAAGGTTTTTGGAGATGAAGAGCTAGCCGCGGCAATCGGTGAAAAGGCTAAAGAAGGTAACAGTTATAGTGAGTGTATAGGTCCCGTCAAAGAGCTAATTGAATCTAAGACAACTCTGGGAACGAAAAACCTGGATAATCCTTGCCGGACTTACTTTTGGAATTTTGGCAGCTCTAATGACAAACTGGGGCAATCCGGCAAACATGGGCATATCCGTTACCTGCTTCATCCGTCAAATAGTTGGTGCCCTCGGCCTACACCAGGCCTGGGCAGGGCTGGCATGCCCCCACAAAGGATACCACTTCCTATGTTAGAGTTAAAGACAGTTTAGTTTCACAAGAGGGGAGACGCTCTAGAATCAAATTCTGGGCGGTTTTTCGGGGTTATGAATAGGTTTTTTCGGCTTTTTCTAACGGGTAACCCGCATACCTCTTATAGAGTAGCTTAACGGCTTTAGTAGGGTAGCCGTCTAGCGCAAGCCTTGCGTTCACCATAGCCACAAAGTCAACGGCGTTATCATCGGCTATCAATTCGTGTAGTGGAGTACTGTCGCCGTTGCCGTCCTCTACCAGCCTATCAAGGCTGTCTATCTGGACTGCTCTCGGACACTGACGGTAGAGGTCGCCCTGTTTACACTTTTGCCTTTACCGATTGCTACAGTGCCCGCAGTCAATACCGCTTATCCGCCTGTAGTAATCCCGCCAGTATTGAGCTATCTGGTATTGTGCAATTCGGACTAGCCCGCCCTCGGTCAATTCCTTATCTTTGGCGTCATAGGTTGCCTTTACTCTGGCACAGGCTAGGAATAGGTTATGTAAGAAGTCCTGTCTATCTTCTGGCTTTACCCTGTGGATAAAGCCTTTGCCTACCTTATAATAGGTAAGCCAGTCGCCGTCTAGGTTATGGTAGCCGTTACCGTTGCCTTGATAGCCTTCGCCGTCTATGGTATAGTCAACATAGTCTAGCATTGTGCATTACCGCCTTTGTTAGATTTGCTCTAGTCGGATAGTGCCCGACTGGAGCATTTTATTTAGCCACAAGGCAAGGCTCTGGACTTCAGCTATTCAATTGTTAAGGTACTAAAACAAATTTACCTGATACCATCATCACACAAAAGGAACTATTGTTTATATCTGTTACGATTATTATGCTTTACAAAAGAGCCCTTAGAAAAGGAAAAGAAGTAGTTACTTTTTTGCTAAAAGATAAAATGATAAAATCAGCTTGAATTTTGAGAATTGAGCCTCACTCCTACCAAAGCGAGGCAGCCGATTGGGCTTTAGCGAGAGAGCAAGCCGTCCTGAGCTTTTCGCAGCTAGAGGCGGTCACTTGTAGTCTGCGTCAAGGAGAGCTTTCCCAAACTGCCATCGGCACTTTCAGGCCAGCAATCCCTCGCTATCTGGTGGTCTGCCAGATGAAGGAACTCTGTGTCTTCCAGCCCCTATATGTCACCCACAGGGAGTAATTATCTCTGGCCTGCTTATTTCGGTTCCTCTAAAGGTGCTAGTACTAACTGCATCTTGTAATCATACCTAAACCTGGCCACGATACAGTCCCACAAGAATTCCTCAAAGGGCTTCTCAGCGTCCTTCTCTAAACCCGAAAACTTAGCTAAGTTGAATAGAGTAAAGGCATCCGCTGGTAAGGTAATGGTATATTTGAATATCCCCTCAGATGAGACTTCGACTTCTGTTACCTCTACCTCTGCGCCCTGTGGTTTCCCGTCTGACCCTTTCCTTGGCGGTGGTTCAGCTACCAAGAACCCTTTCTCCTTGGCTTCCCTTACGCTTTCTGCCAAAACTTCCCTAGTGTTCTCGTCTACGAGACGATATCCCCTCTCCCATTTTGGCAGATGGGCGTGTTCCTTTTGATGCCCTACCAGTTGTTTATAACCTTTTAGTGTCGGAGGGCGAGTATAGTCGCAGTTTTCTGCCTTACATTTCCATACTGCTTTTACTTCCTTATTCACCTGCTTATGTCCTCCTCCCGTGCTACTTTTGTTTCCTTATTCACCTGCTTATTCCTCCTTCCGTGCTGCTTTTACCTCCTTATTCACCTCCTTATCTCCTGCTTTTTATCCTGCTTTTTTCCTTGCCCATTTGCGAAATTCGTATCTAATTTAGTCCCTGACGGCAACTAAAGGTCCTATGGCTATTTAAAAGTCACCTTTATGTTGAACAGCGGTAACACTTTTAACCAAACTCCGGGTGCGCTGCCCGCACTGGGTCTTGCCACGCCTCCTCTTCAGCTTTGCCTTTATCGGTCAATTTATAAAAGACTCGCTTCTGCAAGAAATCGTAAATTGCAGGCTCCTTCTTATCAGTACGCTCTACGAGCCCTAGTAATAGAAACCAGTGGAAATAGCGGCTAAAACTTGAGTAGTTTGGTCTTCTAAATGGTGTCTCACCTATCTCAATCCGCTCCTTGTTTAAGTGTTCTATCTCCCGGCTTAGATCATAATAAATATCGGCAGCACAGGCTTCCCCATGCTCGACAAAATACTGTTTGGTAAAGATGCCTGGTCGATATTCACTGGCTCCTCTTCCCCAGGGGACTGTTATCTGAGGGAGGTAACTGAGTTTCGTCTTCTTGATAGGCTTCTTAAATGTCTTTGTTATCTTTTGTTTGTCTTTCCTCATTCTCTTTAATCTCCCAGAGTTTTTCGTATTCGGACCTCAGCTGCTCAAAGTTTGAGTCCACATATTCCATTGTGGTGGCTATACTTGCATGACCCAGTAACACCTGTAGTTTCTTAACATCAAGACCTTTGCCAACCCATATTGTAGCTAGAAATCGGCGCAGGTTATGGGGATGGAGTCCCTTTATCCCAGCCCGCCGGCCAATTTTTTCAACCAGTTGCCAGCCACGCTGGCGAGTAAATGGAAATACCAGCGGTCCTCGATAAGGGAATTTACGCCGCCATTTCAGATATTCATCTAGCAGTCGCAAAGTATCACGGTCAACAGGTATCATTCGTTGTCGTCGCTGCTCGACCTTTTCCCGTATAGCTTTGCCTACCTTGTTTCCGCAACCGGGGCAAAAGAGATGCCGTTTTCCTAAAAGCTCACCGCAACCGGGACATTTTAATTTCACCCGCTCCTTCAGGTGTACAATGGTTAAAGTTCCTCTCTCAAAGTCAATATCACTCGTCTTAATTTGGATATCCTCAGAAATGCGGATACCAGTTCTCGCTAGAACAGCAATAAAAGCCTTATCCCTGGGATTTGTGGCAGCGGCAATGAGCCTGCCTACCCGCTCAGGCTCAAGGTATCCCTTCGGGTCGCGGATTGGTGTTACCTGAGCACCTATGGCTTCACCTTCGCTTCCCATATTGGTCATCAATCCCCCCTCACGGCTTATACATACACCCGGAAGGCTATATTTCGTGTATTGTGACCAAGTCTTGAACAAGCTACGTGAGGCCGAGATCCACTTGAGCCAGGGGAATACTATCGGTGAAGCCAGCAGGAAGATAGGGGTGACGGAGCAGACCTACTACCGGTGGCGCAGAGAGTACGGGGGCATGCAGGTGGAACAGGCCAGGAGACTGAAGGATCTTGAGAAGGAGAATGGTCGGCTTAAGAAGCTGGTGGCTGACCTATCATTGGATAATTCCATATTGAAGGAAGCTGCCCGGGGAAACTCCTGAGCCCGTCCAAGAGACGTAAGGCGGTGATAAGTGTCTGTGAGGCACTTATGGTCTCCCAGAGACGGGCCTGCAGGGTTATCGAGCAGAACAGGGCTACCCAACGAAAGGGGATAAATGTCAGCTCTGAAGAGGAACAGCTTATCGCTCGGATCATCGAACTGGCAACCAGGTATGGACGGTACGGCTATCGAAGGATTACGGCAATGCTAAAGCAGGAAAACTGGATAGTAAACCACAAGAGAGTGGAGAGGATCTGGAGGAGGGAAGGGCTTAAGGTGCCAAAGAAGCAGCCCAAGAGAGGCCGTTTATGGCTGGCTGACGGGCCATGTATAAGACTCAGACCACAGCACAAGGACCATGTGTGGAGCTATGATTTCGTAAAGTCAAGGATATCCGATGGCAGATCTTTCGGATATTAACCTTGATTGATGAATATACAAGGGAGTGCCTGGCTATGCTGGTAAACCGCAGTATAACGTCCCAGGGTGTCATCGACCATCTGTTTAACCTGTTTATATTCAGGGGAATCCCTGAGCATATCCGCTCAGATAATGGTACAGAATTTACCGCCAGGGAGATAAGGAAATGGCTATCTCATCTGGGGGCGAAAACCCTGTTTATAGAACCCGGTAGCCCCTGGGAGAATGGATATATTGAATCATTCAATGGGAAGCTCAGGGATGAATTACTCAACAGGGAGATATTTACAACGCTGACTGAGGCTAAGGTATTGATTAAGGAGTGGAGGAGGGAATATAATCAGGTACGTCCACATAGTGCCTTGGGTTATAGACCTCCAGCTCCCGAGGCTATAATACCGGTAACTCTAACTTAACAAGTGGTACACCTTATGGGGGCAGGTCATTCGATGATATTAATGTTTAGCTAGAATACAGTTGGCATATTCTTTCTTCACGTTATCAGGTATTCCGATCTTATAGACCTTGGTAAGTGAATATGTAACCCGGATACCAGTAATAGTCCCTTGACTATTAGTCATATGAGCGATTGCCCTTTTCAAATTCTCTATATTAACGTGATATCGACGAGTTTCCTTCCCCTTGAAGGGATCATGCAGATTGGAATTGTTTTCAGACATCAATAAGTAGTAACTACCATTGGGCATTTTTACTTCTATTGCATTGACTTTTGTTTGCCCAGCCCTCCGATTGGTAATATAGACGGCAATTCCGTTGGTAAAGGTGTAATCACCTGCATAATCTTTGCCAACGTCCTCAAGCCGAACCTTGACACGGATTCGTGGCCAGTTTTGGATAGTAATAATAGCAAGAGTTATCAGGAGCCCAATGGTAGCCGTGATAGCCCCATACAGTGCTAAAGGATCCATTTTATAGCCTACTATCAGATAACGATTATCTCACACTATAGTAACACTACCTTACCCCTTGTCAACCCCGGTGTTTATTAACCCCTGCCAGCCCCCCCCCAGGTGCCATGGATATATTAGGGATGACCTTCCCCATAAGGTGTACCACTTGTTAAGTTAGAGTTACCGGTATTATAGCCTCTGTCTAAATGAGCTAGATCTTTTCTATTGTCGTTCGGCTCTCACGCAATAGCCAGCTAATATATCGGCGTATGGCTATTGACTCCGCTGAGTAATAACCATGTTTCCAGTTAGCCTTCCTTGAGCGTTCAAGACCCTCTGGTGTTCGTGTGTCCGTGCTTTTGCACGGCCTATCTAACGGCTTCTTTCTGTTTTTCCTTATCTCCTTTATTCATTATTCTCCTCTAATAAGGCTATAGTCTCTGATCCTACATCCTCTGGCAAGAGTTGTCTTGGTGTTACCCTGGTCCCATCGGGAAGGATACGCCTTTTCTACCCCCGGCGTCATTAATTTCCATAACTTCTGATATTAGCTCCGTATACTTCGCTAAAGGCAACGAAGTCAGCCAAATCGATGTCTCCATCTAAATCCATATCGCCAAGCATCTTATATTTTGACTGTGTGACCACTGTACCGTAGGCGGAGACAAACTCAACTAAATCGAATAAATTGATACGACCATCATCATCAAAGTCTCCTCTATCCCATCTCCAGTCATACCAATCTTCCCAATCGCACACATATTTTGGTGATTCGGCGTTCAACAACTCGTGCAAGTGATTACTACTGGAATCACTATAATCTACCGTAGTGTAGTAATGACGCTCTGTAAATCTGCTTAGGTCACTCAAAGATGCCATTTCTTTAGTAGTAGCTTCATAATACATTCCAGTATCAAACTGTGGACTCTCTACCCACATATGACTGTATCGGGTTGAGAAATTGTCAAACCCCAGTACCATAACAGGTTCGTATCCAGCCCTGTCAAAGAACCTGTATGACATGACAGACATCTCATAGCACCTGAACCAAGGGTCGGCATCATATCTTTGAGTATACTGAAGGTTGTCTACGACAGTATTAAATGTGGGGGGCATCGCCCCAGCTGCTGTTGCCGTAGGCAAAAGCAAGAGTGCCATGCCAAGTGCTAGGATAATTCTATGCGTTTTGTGTTTCATCTTCCTTACCTCCTTTTAAGTTAGAGGCCGTTTAGTTTTGAAAAGCCCGATTGTTAGCTTCAAATCCAGGGCATTTCCGCCTCCTCTTTACTCCTTTACCCCCAGCTACATGGTAGAATTAACTAGTTAGCAGGAGGTTTGACACATGAAAACAACTAATCAACTCACCTTTACCACCTATGAGGCTTCCCTTAAGCTCAACCCAAGAGATCCCATCAAGATAATCTTGATAATATCGACTGGTCTTTTATCCACCGCTTGGTCGGTGGTAGATATTCGCCCAAGGGGGCAGGGGGCTACGACGACCATGATGCCCCCTGGGGAGCTAAAAGCAGGGACTACACCTTCTTCGGCTACAAAGTCCACCTGATTGTCGATGCCAAATCCCAATTGCCATTGGATGTTAAGGTTACCCAAGGCAACGAAGGTGATTCGCTTCAGGCTAAGCCCCTGCTGAAAGGAGCCCTTACTTGCCGACATATGCTTACCCGCGATTTCAGGGAGGTACTGCCAACGTTTGGCATGGCGATATCATTCATTTATTCAATGTTAATTCGTTCGGCATTTAATCCTCATAAAAATGCCCTTAAAAAATTATTAATTTTTTGTGATCGCTTATGACACACCAGCGTTCATTTCCGAGTCGAGGTATTTTTTTAACTGGAGTGAACACGAAGCTGGACACATTAGGTTAGGAAGGTTTGGTAGGGTCGGAATATCCTATAATGGAGGGAGAAAGGACCTTGCCATGAGAAATCAGAGAAGTTTTAGCCTAGAATTTAAGAGGCAGGTAGTAGAGGAGCTGCTTAGCGGTGAAAGCCATCCTGCCCAGCTCTGCCGCAGGTATAACATCTCGTCAAGTGTTCTTTATCACTGGAAGAAGCAGTACAGCCGGGGTAAGTTCAATAACGAGCCTACCGAGGAGGCTGCTCTTAGGGACAGGATAGAGAAACTGGAGCGGTTAGTGGGTAGACTAACGCTGGAGAACGAGTTCCTAAAAAGGGGGTTACAGAGCAGCCTCAGCCAGTCCCA
>SDBS01007243.1_pt1 | contig 10779 bp, 5 predicted proteins | sample 2277091 | NCBI WGS metagenome assembly SDBS01 (sample SAMN10404972, study PRJNA504765) | marine sediment metagenome | isolation source: marine sediment core GS10_PC15, 163 cmbsf | place: Arctic Ocean: Southern Knipovich Ridge | collected 2010 | reverse complement strand
CGGGTTGCTGCCCTTCAAGACCATGTACTCATCGCGATTGCCCTGAAAGTTCGGGATCACAGCGCCGTCCTGTCGGCTCTCGCCGTCGTGACAGCCGACACAATACTTATCTAATACCGGCTGGACCTCACGCACAAAACTGAATCCCCGCACGGGCCCGTACCACGGCTTGATTTCGGTCGGCTCCTTCCGTGCGGCAATCGTCTGCACAGCCGGCGGTGCGCCGTTTTGCTTTTCATGACAACCCACGCACGAGACGATCTCGCCGGGCATGGCCGTCGTCCAGCTTCGCATAAGCTGAAGCGCCTTGCCGTCGGCGGATAACGGCTGCATCGAAATCGGAGTGTTGGCAGGAACACGGAAAAAAGCAGAACCATCCTCCTCGACCGGCACCGTACCTAAGACACGCTTGGGCTCCCACGGACCGTCTGTGCCCACACGATGACTGATACCCGCAAGTCGTTGATACGCAAAGTGATACGTAAACAAACGCAACTGCTTGACCGTTCCCCTGGGTACCCCTTTCAGCCCCGGACCGGCGTAAATATCCTCGAGATAAACCAGAGCGTCCTTCCGCGAAAGGTCCACACGGTCGGTAATCACAGGCGGCTTTCTTCTCGGGACAAACGGCATCGGGTCAAGCAGCGCATAATCTTCAACCTCCTTGACTAACGTCATATTGTCGAAAAGGTCCACGAGATAAATGCCCCACAAATCATCCGGTCGCGGCTTGGCCGATACTATGAAGTACTTGTCGCTCAAAGGATACGGATGCAGATACTTAGGCCAACTGAACTCGGTCAACTTGTCCTCGATGAGCGCCGTCACCTTCTTTCCTCTGCCCGGTATGCGCTGCACCGCGCCGTCTGCACCGTAGCGGCTGACCGCCGGGTCAAAAACAACCAACTCACCCACACGCCCCACGTGATGGCCCGTCACCACACCGACGACCTTCGTCGGATGGTTGGGAATCGGCCTGGCGAAGAAAATGCTGTTGGGCCAGTACGAACCGCTGCCGAAAAACTCCCGCTGGGACGTACCGTCCGGATTCATCGTAAACAGATAACGACCCCACACATGCGGGATATCCGTGTACTCCCATCGCAGATAGAGAATCCGTCCGTCATTGGTTATGGTCGGACAGTAGCTGTGGTCCTGATCGAAGCACAACTGGCGAATACCGCTGCCGTCGCCGTTCATGGAAAACAGCATCGCCGTACTCACCGACGCGTTGCAGGGCACACCCTGGAAAACGGCGGTCGACACGAAACCGATTCTGCCGTTGGGCATGTAAAACGAATTGAAGTTGTGCACATCCGGCTGGTCCTTCGGCGTCAGTTGCACGGGTTTGCCGCCGTTTACATCCATCTCGAAAACCTGCCAGCATTTGTTGTCGCCCGGCATGGAAAAAGTCACCTTGCCGGCATCGAAGTTCAGTTCCAGATCAGCTACCAGCATAGGTTTATCCGGCTCGTAGAATGTTGTCATCCGCCCGTCGGGCCGAAGCGGCGACAGAACCGCAATCTCGTTTTCCCAGCCGTAAATGTTCGGCATGTTATCGATCTGCCACGAACTCTGCTGCGCAAGACCGACATACTTACCTAATCCCTTGCCGTCACCCTTGGAGCGACGCGCGGCGCCGATAGGCTTGCGCTTGATCAGCAACAGCTTGCCGAAATCCAGCAGAGGATTCTCAAGCAGTACGCGGCTTTTGAATTCGAGTATTTCTTCGGCCCGCTTTACCGCCGCGGCGTCGCCGTTGGCGAGCCCTTGGGTAATCTCCGCCATGTCCTTTTCGTATGCGTCAATCCGCCCAAGATACTGCGCGCCCTGCGGATAGTCCTTGTCAAACGTCTTGACCATGTCCTTCACCGCAAGCCGCACCGACTCAAGACTGATTCGCTCAAGACGACTCAACACCTCCTGCCCCTTGGCGGCGCCCGCAGCCGAGGCTTGCCCCTGGCCATACACCGACACACTCACAGCAAACACAACGCAGACCAAAACCAATTTCCGTATTGCCATATCCGATTACCTCCTAAAAGAAAAGCCGAATTTTCCTTATTTATAACAAAACAGCCCGCCGAAATCAAGCCAATCACCGAAAAAGGCATAATTTGCCCTCACAACGCCCACGGCAACAGCGGCCGAGAGCGTGAGAAGCCCGCTTCCGGCCTTCACTTATCACTTCCCTCTCTTGTCGCCGTGTAACGGCCTTCGATTCTCATTTCATTGTTGTTAGTCAACTGGTGCTTGTATCTCCCATCGACCACCACTGTCTTGCCTTCATGGCCGGTCACCGGTTTTTCCCAGTCCACTTTTCCGCCCCTTTTCAGGATACACATTCCGTCCTTGGTGAACTCGCGGCTGCACACCTGTCCTCTGAAGCGGTATGTCCACACGCCGACGAATTCACTGGGTGGAACGGTTTTTGACTTCTCAGCTGCAGCGGTCTTGAGCTTTGCGTTCGTGACGGGACCCGGATCCGGATCCGGATTGCGTCGCTGAAGCTCACGCTGGATCTTCCAATCCCTGGGAGCCGGGTCGAAATTGAGGATACGGATTTCGCGCCGCTTCAGCTTGATGCCGATGGTATCGCCGTAATGGTGTTCCACTTTCAGTCCGGCAGTGCTTTCAGCAATCGGAGATGACAACTGAAAGGGGCCGCTGTCGGGAATCAGGCCGAAGCGGCGATCGAGCGTGATCGAATATATTCTTTCCTCGTCGGATGGATTGTGGATGGAGACATAACCGCGCGTCCTGTTCCATGCAGTGTAGCCGTAAACTTCGCCTTTACGCGGATTCCCGCCGTGCATGCGGCAGCGAGCGAACAGCGGAAACACATCGTCAACCCAGTGGAAGCCTTCGGCGAGCACGTCCCAGTCGGGCTCCTGCAGATTCCCGGGAGTGATGTACAGTTCGACAAAGCCCGTGCCGCGAGAGAGATTCATGTACAGGTAGTCCCGAAAGGCTTTCTTGCTTTCACCGCTGCTCCGCTTCTTCGGTTCGTGGTTGAAAAGCGAATGCATCGGGTACTGCGTATCTTCCACCTTCCAGATTTCATGGTAGACCCCGTCGCGATAGACCAGTTCCCCCGTCCGGTCGGCGCCACGCGCGGCATCGCCCGCGTTGATCATCCAGACCGCATCGATGTACATCAGCCACCATGGACTCAGGTAGGCGCCGTTGGATATGACGATGTAGACATCGGGATTGATTTCACCCAACTTCTTGAATATCCGCATCATCCGTTCTGTGCCTGCCGCCAGATAGTAGGTCTTAAGTTCGTCGTACCTTGCTTCGTTCAGGATCTGGTCGGCGCTGCCGATCCCCTCGGTCCCGAGCTGCGGCATGTAAGGAATGCCGTATCGGTTGCCGTTCAACTCGAAATCGCGAGTGTTCAAATGGCCGAACAGTCCGTCGAGCTTGAAGTAGGTGATGCCAAGCTCCGTCAGTTCGACCATGCGATCTTCGAACAACTGCATATATTTCGGGCCCGCGAGCGACATATAGTTGTCCAGCGCCTCGAAGCCCTTTTCCCGGTAGGATGGAACCGCCCATCGCGCCCCGAAATTGCAGCCCGGACTCATCCACAGGCCGAGCCGCGATCCGGCCTTTGCCGCGTTTGCCCGGGAGCTGGAGAAATCGATGTCGAACTTGTCATTCACCTTCCAGGTCTTGTCCGTCCAGTCGTCGTGTTTGGTTTGCCATCCGGAATCGATCACATAAGCGCTCAGCGGCCTGCTCCCGCGCTCAAGCACCAACTCGCGGTGAATGGTCTCGATGCTTTCCTTGAACCGTTCGCGACTGACGCTGCCGCCGCCGTTGAACCAACTGTTGTACTGCGTTTGAAGGCGCAGCGGACGCGCGCGGACACGGTCAATGTAGTTGAAAAAGGCCTCCTGGTTGAATTCCGGGTCATCCGCCACCCCAATCACCGAGGGCCACGTATGGTAGGCAATCCCCGGTTTCAGTTCGAATCCCCAGAGATACCCGGCAAACATGCTTTCACCTTCCACATAATTGTAGGCCGCTGGAAATTCGATGCCCCAGAAGGTTGCGCTCCTGGTCGTGTACAGCGGCTGGCCGAGTCCCGGGGACCACTTGCCACGGCTGTTGATCGCCTTTATCGTGTAGGGCTGATTCGCGTCCGCCAACGAAATCGCCTCCACATCGATCCGCTCTAACGTCACCGGCTTCTCAGAACTGATCACCAGACGCTTCCGGGTATAAAAATCCTCCGGCTTCAACTCGTAACGAACCTCGATCGTCAGGCCGTACTTCTTGTTCTCGAGTGCAAACGCCAGCCCTCCGGCAAACCGGATGGGTCTTGCTTTGAAGTCCGCCGACGTCAGCACCACATCAGTTCCGGTGACGTGGGTTCCCTCCGAGAGGCGTAAGCGAAACTCGTCGCAGGAAGTGGGCCTTACCATTGTGCCGGCAACCTTGTTCTCGATCTCCTTCGTGAACAGTCGATCATTCTCCACCGCCACCGTTCGGCGCAGAAATTGGTTTTCCACCGAAAACTCCGCGGCGTGTCCAATCGAAACACCGATAGACAGCAAAACAATGATGATGCGCAGATAATCCATATCACGTTCCTTTATCCGATATATTATACCAATCCGCATAAAAAAATGCGCGTTGATGCGTGGGTAAATACTTTCCCAATAACGCATTATGATTTCAACGCGGAAATTTATTACCCTAAAGGGTATTCCGTTCTGCTTGTCACGCACTACTTGGGAAATCCGGGTTAAATGTAGTATCCAGGCAAATTGCTACGGGTGGCAGACTATCAGCCGGCGTCGCCGGAATCGGCCTGTTGCTCTTCTCTGCCCACACTCAGAACCTGCTCGATAATCTCGGCGGTCAGTTCGTAGTCCTTCAGGAGCGGAAAGCCCTCCCAGACGACATAGCCGTCGGGCTCAAGCAGTACCACGTGCGGAATGCCGAACACACCAAGTCCCTTCTTGGTCCTGGCCTGAGTATCGATAGCCGAATAATACTCGATCAGCGGGTCCTCGAGTTTCCGCACGTCGACTTCGGACTCATCGCTGATGCCGATGACCACCAACTCGTCTTTGAACTTCTCATGAAAACCGTTCAGGACAGGTATCGAACGCCTGCACGGACCGCACCACGTCGCCCAGAACTCGATCAGCACATACTTGCCCTTCGTCTCCGGCTGTTCGCTGAGCCACTTTTCCACAACAAGCTCCGGCGCCTTGTCCCAAAGACACGACCTCGCCCAAAGGCGCTTCTCAGCCTTGGGAACCGGCGACTCGTATTCGCTATCGAACGGCGAATTAGCGCCAAACCGCGGAATATCCTGGAGATCGGCATCAGCGGCCTTCTGCGCATCTTCATCGACCGAAGGACACGGCAGCAACTCTTCGTCATTTTGTTGCACACCCGCACCAGCCGAATCGTCACCTTGCCCCCCATCCAGACGCTTGCGACACCCCCCCGCTGTCAGCAACAAACCCGCAATCAACATCACTATCAATACTCTTTTCATGTTTCTTCCTTGTCCGTAAATCCCTTGTTTCTGTTTTAGATATCCTGCTCGATGTTATTTCCCGGCGCCGGTCACTGCCGCTGGGCCACCTGGTCCGGGTTGCGGTACCACAGCGACTGCCAGTATGCCTCTTCGGCAGCATACACATCTATCCAAGCACCCTCCGGCAGGTCCTCCGGCAAAATACCGTACCGCTTCATCTCCCGCACATACGAAGGCCGCGGACGAAAACCCGGCATATCAAAACGCTTGATCTTTTCCAGATGTCGCTTTCCCGTCCTGCACAAAGTCAATATCTTCTGATAATCTTCGTCAGTCGTATCCTCGAAAACCGGAACCTGCCTGCATGTCCCATACCCTCCTGCCTCTTTAGCCAAAGGCCCAAGCAGAATCAAGGACTTCTCCGGCCTGCTCAGATTAAAAAGCAGATGTCGCGAGTTCTTACACCGCACATCGTCAAAATCCGGATTCGACAACACAAACCCCATCTCATCCGACAGGAACCTCGGCAGCGGCGATCTCTTATCATGACAGCCCAAACACCGCCGCTCAATCGCCTCTTCGGCGGCCTTCGACTCGGACCACTTGCGATCGGACGTATCCAACTGGCTCTTGGGCCAGTCCCCGATCATTCCCGTCCCAAGCGCCGCATACGTCCCCGGATACACCGCCCCCGACTCGATCCAGTAACGGACCATATCCTTTTCATGCTGCGACAACCGAACGTCGTAATGCTCCCCGTCCAGCTTCTCCATCAGCCCACTGGCGCTGGTGCCCACCGTCCGCGGCGCAAGATTCGTGATCAACCGGTCCCGACCGTCGCTAACCTGCTTGGCCGTCACCGTCAGCGTAAAATAACTGTGCGAATACATCGGCCCGTAATCTCCGCACAGCACTACGCCCCCATCTCGCCGATCATAATCATGACACCGCACGCAATGCTCGTCAAGTATCGGCTGAATATCCCGCGGAAAATCAAACACCTCCGGCACACCCGCAATCGGCTCGATCCTGCTCGCCTGGCGACCAAGCGCCTCCAGACGCCGCTGCGATTTTGCAATCGTCTTCGTCCGCTGCTCATGACACCCCACGCAACCGGTCGTCTCACCCGGCTGAACCGTACAAAAGCTGTGCATCCGCTTGACCGAATTATTCTTCGCATCCATCGCCACAAAGAACAGCGTCCGCATCGCAGGCACTTCAAAATACGCCGAACCATCCTCCTCCACCGGCACCGTCCCCAAAACCCTCTCCAGGGTAAACGTCCCCCCAAATGTCAACGGTATCATCTTGCCCGTATAGTTGACCGGCTTCGCCAGCGTCTCTAATACCAAAAGCTTCTTGATGTCCCCGCGCTTCACCCCCGCCATGTTCCGCCCCTCATACACATCCGCTAACACAAGCTTACCCGTCGACTCATTAAGGTCCAGCCGCGACGGAATCACCCGCTCCCGCTCCCGTGGACGCAATGGCCTCGGCTCATGCAACTCGACCCCAGCGCGGGCAAGTTCGCCCGGCAGCGAATAAATCTCCTTCGTATTGCCCGCCCCGTCCATCACATAAAGCGACGCCTTACGCGCCACCAGAAAACAATCCCGCCCCAACGCATACGCATCGCGCCAATTATCTTCCTTGCTAACCCGCCGCGCCGAAGGCTTGTCGTCAGGCCCGTTCTTCGGCGTAATCACCGTAACCGCCCCTGCATGTTCCGCACGACCGTGCTCCGGCGAAAAAATCGCAACCACATCGTCGGTCCCCGGTATAGGTCTCGCATCGATCATCAGTGTATGCGGGTGCATATTTCCGTAGTACACCATCTGCCCCGTCCCGTCGGGATTACACGTCCACAGGTGATGAAACCCCACCCGGCTGCGGTCCACATACTCCCACCGCTCATAGATCACCCGCCCGTCCGGCAGCATCCACGGCGTATTATCATGCTCGATATTCGCACTGATAGCCCGCATCCCCGTCCCGTCACCCTCGCACCGATACAGAATCGCAACCGGCGAATACCAGCACGGAACCCACCGATTGCACCGACTCGAACAGAACATTATCCCGCCATCAGCCAGATATGTCGGCTCCATATCGTCAAAGGGCCCATCCGTAATCTGTCGCAGATGCGAACCGTCCGCATCGATCTCGTAAAGATGAAAATAGTCGCTGCCTCCCCTGCGATACGAAAACAAGATCTTGCCGCCGTCATAATGAACCTGCGGATCGCGAACCGATCCCGCCGGGTCGTCCAGCAAAACCTCGACATTCCCAGTCTTCAGATTCAGCTTACAAAGCCGGCCCTTTGCACGATAAAGCTTATGATCGACATTCTGCACATAATGGCCGAAATTCTCATACCAGTGCCCCCCCGCCCCCGGCTGTCGAGCCGCAAACACAATCTCCTCAAAGCCGCCCGCGGGATCGTCAAGACATGCCCTCAGCACCTCCGGCACATTGGCAGACACCGTCGCAGAAACCACCCCCGCCAGCAAGACGCTGATAACCACCCCGGCAATGAGAATATACGGTGTCCGCGTAATCATTTCCGACCTATCCTTCTACGCTTCAGGCAAAAACGTTCCAATCATTCCCCCCGACCCACGTTCCAGACATTATACCCAACGCCCGTCGAAAAATAAAACGAAAAAAAAGGGCTGCCCCCTATCCGGGCAGCCCAACACTGCTTCTCCGTCCCTTGCCGAATCTAAATCCGCTTTCCACCGGGCAGCCGCATATGAACCATCCGCCGCCCGGTCGTCCTGATCTTTACCCTTACACCTTTGTTATCGTCTCCCACTTGCCCGCTTTTGCTGAGGAAAGCACCGCATCGCAGACGTACTGTGTCCCCAGTGCATCCTTGAGATCGGGACAGGTCTTTTCGCCCTTATCGAGCCCGGCAACAAAATCCGCCAACGTATTGATATGCCAGTGCTCATAACCGATCCCGCATCCGGGCACCCACCAGTTCTTCATGTACGGGTGCTTCGAGTCCCACGTCTGAATCGTACGCCAGCCGCGAACACTCACCGGATCGTCATGGTTATAGTACTCCAGCTCATGAGCGGTCTCCAGATCGAAAGCCACAGAACCCTTCTCGCCGTTGACCTCGAATGTGTTCTGGTTCTTCCTGCCGCATGCATACCGCGTCGATTCGAACGTCCCCAGCGCCCCGTTCTCGAACCGGGCCAGGAACGCACACGCATCGTCGATTGTTACCGGCATCATCTTGCCGCCCTCGCCCTGCATTGGTCTTTCCTTAACGAACGTCTCGGTCATTGCACAGACCGTCGAGATCGGACCGATGAACCACGTAGCCATATCGATGGAGTGAGCAAGCAGGTCGCCGGTTACGCCGCTGCCCGCAACTTTGGCATCCAGACGCCACAGCGCATCGCCGCCCTGCGGAACGTCCGGGCTGATCGTATAGTCCTGCAGATACTTCGCGCGGTAATGGAACACCCGTCCCAGTTTCCCTTCGTCGATAATCTGCTTAGCCAGCGCCGCCGCAGGAACCCGACGGTAATTGAACCAGACCATATTCGGCTTGCCCAACTTCTCAACCGCTTCGACCATCGGAATACCATCGGCGGCATCCATCGAAAGCGGCTTTTCAAGGGCAATTATCTTGCCCGCCGCGGCCGCCGCCAGCACGATGTCATGGTGGGTGTTGTTGGGCGTACAAATATCGACAAGGTCGATATCGTTCCTGGCGATCATCTTGCGCCAATCGGTCTCCGTGTTCTCCCAGCCCCAGTTGGCCCCAAACGCCTTGACCTTCTCTTCGTTGCTGTCGCAGACACACTTCATCACCATTTCATGTTCGACATCAAAAAACTTATTCAACTTGAGATAAGCATTAGAATGCGCCTTACCCATAAAACCGCAACCGATCAGCCCGACATTTAATTTCTTTCCCATGGATTCTCTCCTGAAAACCGTAGGGTGGGGCTTGCCCCACCACAGTCTCGTTTAAAATTTCGGATTTACGGCATCATCCACCATACTTGGCATTCAACGCATCCACCGCCTCTTTGCACTTAGCCGTAACGTCCCACGCATTCGCCCAGAAGCAAAGATCGATCGCCCACCAGTCATGCCCCATCTCGTTCTTGTTCAGTTCCGGCAGCAGTTCATCGAAATCAACGTTGCCCTCGCCGAACGGCGCATGCGTCGACGTCTCGTCATTATGCAGCGTCCCGTCCGAATCGATCAGGTGAATGTGATTGATCTTGCCCCGCAGCTTCTGCGCCAACTCTAACACGCCGCCTTCGAGCGTCTCCTTCTCACCCGGCTGACGCGCACCCACGACCGCGACCATATACCCGTGCGACGCATCGAACATTATCCCGAAGTTGTCATGATTGACCTCATCGACAATCCGCAGAATATCCGACGGCTTATTGAACGCAAACCCCGGCTCAAACTCCCACGCCATCCGAACACCCGCATCCGCCGCGGCAGCCGCACATATCTTCCACGTATCGACAACCTGCTTGCGGGCCGCTTCGGCGTCAATCGTATCGAGTATCGTAGGCGGCTGAACGCAGTCAACCCGAATCGCCGGAATATCAAGATCAAGACAAAACTGCAAGTTCTTCCGGAAGCACTCGATATAATCCGACGTATCGTCCGTATCGATCAAATGCTCGCCCCACAGATTCGCCGCCAATCCCGAAAACCCGAGACCGAGACCCGCCATCTGCTCCTTGATCTTATCCCGCTGTCCCTTTTCGGGCATATCATCCGGATTCGGATGAATCCCGAACCCGCCCAACTCAATACCGTCAAAGTTCAACGCCTTGAGCTTGCTCACAACATCATCCCACGGAACCGGATTATTCTCATAAGGCCCGATCGAATACGCCCAACTGCCAATAGATATCTTCTTCATTGTTCAACCTTTCAATGACTATTTACTGCTATAATTTCATATCCGGATTACCCGGCCCAAAATGCTTCAACATCACAATCGGATCGCTCTTGGACGGATTGATAATCGTAACGCCCGCCTTAGCCGCTTCTTCGCTCACAAAAAACTCGTCATGCGTCAACTGCCCGTACCGAATCATCGTCGGCGTCTCGATATCCCACACGCCCATCTTGCCGTGCCCCTGCATCATGATCATCCCGTACGAACCGCCGTCCTTAATCGTAACTGTCGCGCCCGGCAAAACCGTAAGCTCCTTGGCGCCGAAAGCGTCCGACTTATAGCAAATCCACTTATCGATATAACCCTTAGCCTCCATCTCCGCAACAGG
>SDBS01007242.1_pt1 | contig 10780 bp, 11 predicted proteins | sample 2277091 | NCBI WGS metagenome assembly SDBS01 (sample SAMN10404972, study PRJNA504765) | marine sediment metagenome | isolation source: marine sediment core GS10_PC15, 163 cmbsf | place: Arctic Ocean: Southern Knipovich Ridge | collected 2010 | reverse complement strand
TTCTCGGAAAACTTCTATTCCAATGAAGAGGCTGAGGAACAATTACGAATCAAGGGTGAGGATAAAGCCTATTTTATAGAGTTTCTGGAAAAGCTAGCAGCAGAAAAATCCCTTTTCAACTTTTCGGCTTATTTTTATAGCAACATACTGGAGATGATGAAGAATAATAAGAAAAGAACGGTCCCCTGTATTTACCAGTTTGACGGTTTCGTATTCGACGTCTATGGTGATCTGTACTACTGTATTCTGTGGGATAAGATTGGCAACTGTTTAAATAAAAGTTGCAGTAGTATCTATTATGATACCAAGAATATTCTCGCACGAAGAAAATTGCTCAAAGAAAGATGCGCCAGGTGCACTACCAATTGTATGCTAGAGATAGTAATAGGTAAGGAGTTAATAAAATACTTGGATTTTCTCTTATTCCACCACAACACAGGAAGGGGGATGGCATGGAAAAAACAGACATAAGAAAGGTAGAGCAAAGATTGGAGATTTCTAGAGGTGGCTTAAAGAGGAATTTCCACAAGTACATTGAGCGAGTAACCGGTGGACGGTCTTTTTTTCCCTTCCTTTACCAGGAACTAATTTTTGCTCTATTTGCTGGCCTGCCTACGGCTTTAGGTTCAGTTCTTAGAGCAGGTGTTTATGGCTCACTCCTGGGAAAAATAGGTTCAAATTGCTTTATCGAAGAAGGTGTGCGTTTTCGAATACCCAAAAAAATTTTCCTGGGAAACCGTGTATTTATAGGAAAAAACTGTGACCTTGACGTTGAGTATCCTGATAGCGAAATAAGGATTGCTGATGACGTACATATATCGCGTGATACCATATTTCTAGCCGGAGTTGGTAAAACTATCATCAATGAGCGTGTAAGTATAGGTACGGGCAGTTTTATTTACGCCTCCAGTGGATTGGAGATTGGTAAAGATTCACTTCTGGCTGATAATGTAAGAGTAATGGCGGGGAGCCATAGATACAAGGACGCCTCCAAACTGATACGTCTTCAGGGAGCAGAGGCAAAGAAGACTACAATAGGACAGGATGTATGGTTGGGCTCTTCAGTAGTGGTCTTGGGGGGAGTTACCATCGGTGACGGGGCGGTGGTTGGAGCAGGTGGAGTAGTAAGCAAAGACATACCCAAATACAGCATTGCCGCAGGCGTACCGGCAAAGGTTATTGGAAAGAGAGAGTGATGAAATGTTTCTGAGCAAAACGAAAGTATTACTAATTAACCCGACTTTTGATGTGATACGGCAACTTGGTGAATTGGGGAGGTTGTATGTACGAGCAAGACCTTTAGGTTTGGGATATCTAGCTGCATATCTAGAAAGTAAAGGAATAGAAGCAAGGATAATCGACGGGCAGATCTCTGATCTAACTGAAGAAACCTTAGGTAAAGAAATACAAGGGTTTTCACCCAGTATTGTGGGGATTACTTCTACCACTGCTCTTGCAAACGCCGCTCATGAGATTGCTAAGTGGGTAAAGAATATCTCAAAAGATACAAAAGTAGTAATGGGAGGGGTTCATCCAACTGTGCTTCCCGAGGAAGCACTTGAGGATAATAAGATTGATGTGCTGGTTAGAGGGGAGGGAGAAATTACTTTTTTTGAACTGGTGAGAACTTTTGAAGCTAGAACGAATCTAAGGGATGTTCTGGGAATATCATTCAAAAGCAACAGTGAGATTGTCCATAATGAAAATAGACCCTTTATCAAAGGCTTGAACTCGCTACCCCCTGTCGACGATCATATTCTGCCAAGGAACCTATATAGCGGATATGGTGTACTCACAGCCAGAGGGTGTCCATTCAAGTGTATTTTCTGTTCTTCGCGCACTCCCTTTTTGCAAGAAGTGAATGACTTGATTATACAGGAAAGTATTGAAAATAGAACTACTGTTTTCTTTTACTAAACTGAAAAAGTGATAAAATTAGTCCTTATGGCTAAGCTTTCCAAACAGATTTATATTGAAGTAAAAAAGGCTGTCCTTTTCTCAATAGCTAGATAGACGGTATGAGGTGATGAGTTCATTGCTCTGGCAGCATTTCTAACGTTGTTCTTTAAAGATTTGAGATTATACATAGGAACCCTTCTGCCAAACTCTTCACCGGCGTCTTTTTTCAGCTCGAAGTACGATTGATGCTGGATACTCCTAGCAAGAAGCCTCCTCATCTCCGGGTTAAAAACATATTCTTTAAATTTTCCCTCATCTCAAAAGTGTTTCCTGCTTGTCGTCCAGGCCTCTTTTACTTGCTTGAACTAATAATCCCTATTATATTTTTCCATTAAAAATGTGCAGTATCATTGTAACCGGAAGAGGACACCGGTTGCCTGAAAATATTTTTATGCTATGATGTTACTACAATTGGAGTGCACTGGATACCAACCAGATGCAATTGCAATGAGGGAAAATAAGGTCACCATCAAGATACCAAGGGAACTTTACAAAAAACTAAGTAAAATGGTAGAGGAAACCGGCTTTTCCAGTGTTACAGAATTTATAGTTTTTGCTATGCGAACCTTAGCCTCAGGAAAGGTGGAAGAGGAGGATAGGTTAACAGCAGAGGAGATAAAAATAATTAGGGAAAGATTGAAAAGACTTGGTTATCTTTAAAAGAAGAGAAGATTAAAACAATGGATGAAAACATAATTCTCTTCATAATGGTAGGGTTTATTGCTCAAATGATTGATGGTGCCCTTGGAATGGCTTATGGGGTCGCCTCAACTACCTTTTTACTTAGCATTGGCATACCGCCGCGGCAAGTGCGAGTGTTCACACTGCAGAGATATTCGCAAGCGGTGTATCTGGGCTCTCACACCTGCGGTTTGGAAATGTTGTTCGAAAATTGTTTAAGAAGCTTTTGATTCCAGGAATAATAGGCGGAGTTTTAGGAGCATATGTTCTTACTGTGGTGCCAGGAAAGATGATAAAGCCCTTTGTTGCCTTCTACCTGCTTATAATGGGTTTGATGATACTTCGAAGAGCACTCAAGAAAATCGAGGGGAAAGAAGTGAGAGGCAAACTTATCCCGTTAGGATTAGTTGGAGGGGTTTTTGATGCGATTGGGGGAGGTGGCTGGGGTCCAATAGTAACATCTACCTTGGTGGCAAGAGGAAATAATCCTAGATTCACCATTGGTTCGGTTAATCTGGCAGAGTTTTTGTAACCGTAGCTGAATCTGTAACTTTCTTCGCATTACTTGGACTGGTACATTGGCAGATAATTGTTGGCTTAACTATTGGAGGAGTCTCAGCCGCTCCTCTGGCAGCCTATCTCTGCAAAAGGCTGCCGTCCAGGGCATTGATGATAATAGTCGGAGTGTTAATCATAGCTTTAAGTATAAGAACTATATGTCTGGCTCTATAGCTAAAATTATTCTTTGAGAAAATTTAAGGGAGGTTCTAATGCTGGAATTAAGAGATTTGGAGAATCAGAGTATCTACGTAATAAGAGAGGCAAAGGCAGAGTTTAAAAATGTGGCATCTTTATGGTCAATGGGTAAAGACAGCACGACTTTACTCTGGCTATTTAAAAAAGCCTTTTTTGGAAAAATCCCTTTTCCCATTATTCACATTGATACCGGCTTCAAATTCAAAGAAATGTATGATTTTAGAGATAGATTGGTTAAAGAGTGGGATCTAGACTTGTTAGTGGCCAAAAACAAGGAAGCAATAAAGGAAGGCATGGGCCCAGAAAAAGGAAAATTCAAATGTTGCACTAAATTAAAGACCGAAGCCTTAAAGATGATGCTAGAAGAATATAATTTTGATGCTCTATTTTTAGCCATAAGAAGAGATGAACACGGCATCAGGGCCAAAGAAAGATACTTTTCTCCCCGCGATGAAAACTTTCAGTGGGACTATAAAGATCAACCATTGGAGATGTGGGATCAGTTTGAGAGAGCACTGGCTGGCCACGTTCGGGTGCACCCTATCCTTCACTGGAGCGAGTTAGATGTATGGAGATATATACAAAAGGAGAAGATCCCTGTTAATCCCCTTTATTTCTCTAGAGAGGGGAAAAGGTATCGCAGTCTGGGATGTGTGCCTTGTACTACCCCGGTAGAATCAGACGCCCGCACTATAGATGACATAGTAAAGGAACTGGAGACCACAAAAACCGCAGAAAGAGAAGGCCGAGCCCAGGATAAAGAAAGAGCCTTTATGATGCAAAAACTAAGAGCCTTAGGCTATATGTAGGAGGCACATATAATGGTTGCCAATATTGTAATCGTTGGTCATGTAGATCACGGAAAGTCTACCCTAATTGGTCGTCTTCTTTATGACAGCCAGAACATAAAGGATGCTCGAATAGAAGAGATACAAAAAATTGCTCAGGAATATAAAAAGAAATTTGAATTTGCTTACCTTTTAGATAGCCTGGAAGAAGAGGTTAAAGAGGAAAAAACCATTGATACTACCCAGGTTACCTTTAAAGGAAAAAATTACTACACCATCATTGATGCTCCTGGGCATAAAGAGTTCTTAAAAAATATGCTTACCGGCGCCTCCTATGCCAATACAGCAGTCCTTGTAGTCTCTGCTTCTCAAGGAGTCAGAGAGCAAACCAAAAGGCACCTTTTTCTCCTTCACTTCTTAAGAGTAAAACAGATTTTTGTCTGTATCAACAAAATGGATATTCTAGACTATCAGCAAGACTCTTTTGAAAAGGCCAAAAAAGAGCTTGCCAAGCTCCTTGTCTCTTTGAACTACGATCCCGAAACCATTCCTTTTATTCCCGTATCTGCTCTCAAGGGGGACAATGTCTACTGTAAATCAGAAAAGATGGCATGGTATCAGGGTTCCACGTTAATTCAGGCTCTGGATGAAAATATTAAATTAGAAGAAAAGGACAGCTCTCTTTCAAGATTCGTGGTTCAGGATACCTATCGAATAGATGAGGAAAAAATAATAGTAGGAAGAGTAGAAGCAGGTACCTTGCGGGAGGAAGATGAAGTTACCTTTTCTCCCTCCGGTCTAAAAACAGAGATAAAAGAAGTAAAAGTCTTTGGAGAGAAAATTAGCCAAGCAAGCCTAGGTGATAGTGTTGGGCTCATTCTAAAGGAAGACAGTGGGATAAAAAGGGGCGAAGTTTGCGGCCTGGCAGATTCTCCTCCTGTGGCAAAGAAAAGTTTTTTAGCAGAGATGGTCTTACTTTCCGGGAAATTACAAGAAAATGAATCTCTCCTTGTCAAATGTGCTACCAACAAAGTGAAGTGTCAGGTAAGTAAAATTATTAAAAAAATAGACTCGGAGACTGCTAAAGAGATACATAAAGATACCCAGAAGCTGAATCCCAATGAGGCTGCCTGGGTTGAGTTTAGACTCTCAGAGCCCATGGTGGTCGAGGAATACTCTCAAGTTCCGGCCCTGGGAAGATTTATCCTGGAGAAGAACGATAAAAATATTGCCGCTGGCATAATTCTGGAGCAATAGAATGAGGCGTCTGATAATTATTGGACTGGACGGCGTGCCCTATCGTCTCCTAAAAGATTTATCTAAAAAAAATATAATGCCTCATACCCGTAGCCTCATAGAAAAAGGGGTTTTTAAAGAGATGCGATCTTCCTTACCTGAGGTCTCATCGGTTGCCTGGAGCTCCATTATCACTGGTAAGAATCCTGGCCAACATGGGATTTTTGGTTTTACTGACTTCCTTAAAGGTACTTACGAACTATTTTTTCCAAACTTTAATGATTTAAAAGCACCTCCTTTCTGGAAAAGAGATAATAGCAGAAGATCAGTAATTATTAATGTCCCGGCAACTTTTCCTGCCTCAAATCTAAATGGCGTCCATATCTCAGGATTTGTAGCCCTCGATTTAGAAAGGTCAACCTATCCGGCCTCCTTAGTTCCAAAATTAAAGGAGTTAGATTACCGAATAGATGTAGACTCTTCTAAAGCTCATAAGTCAATAGATTTCTTCTTAAAAGATTTAGACAGAACCCTTCAGGCACGCATAGAGGCATATCGTTATCTATGGGATAAGGAAGATTGGAATACCTTCATGCTAGTATTTACCGGTACCGATCGCCTTTCACATTTCCTATATGATGCTTACGAAGATCATAATCATAAATATCACTCTGAGTTTCTAAATCATTTCAGGAAGATAGACGAGATAGTAGGTGAAATTTCACAGAGAATAGACGATCATGATTGTCTGATCATGCTTTCTGACCATGGTTTTGAATTATTAGAAAAGGAGGTTTATATAAATTACCTTTTAGAAAGGGAAGGCTTCCTGAGATTGAAAGAAGGCTCTTCCCGAGATTTTTCTGATATAGATTACGGTACCAAGGCCTTTGTCCTGGACCCGGCCAGGATATATGTTAATCTAGAGGGAAAATACCCTGAAGGATCCGTGAAATTGAATGACAAAGAAAAGATCATTGAGGAACTGGAAGAGATTTTCAATTCCTTCGAAATAGAAGGCAAAAAGGTAATCTCTTATATATATCACAAAGAGGAAATTTATCATGGCTATCATCTTGACCAGGCTCCGGATTTAGTGCTTCTTTCAAATAAAGGATTCAACTTGAAGGCGGGTATGAAAGCCAAAGAGCTTTATAGCAAAGGCATCTTTACTGGCAAACATACCTACTACAATGCCTTTTTATTTGTTAAGAGCCCTTGGGATTCTCGTATTCCTGAAAATCCCAGTGTTTTCAATGTCTTGAATATTTTGGAGAGGGCATGGGGGGAAAATAATATACCACATTACTGAAGTGAGAAATATTGCTATTATTGGAATAGATACTACCGGGTTTATTGGGAATGCAAACATAGGGATGGGTTGTGAAAGACTTAACAGAGAAAGCTCTAAATGGTTTAAGCATAACAGAAAAACTTTTAAGAAGCGGTAAAGATACAGTATTATTTTTCGTAGGTGGTAAGGAAACAACATAAGGGAGGTATTTCCTTTAAAGGACTTTAGTGAATTGGAACTGTGGCAATCCATAAGGAGCAACGATCTTCCTTACCGCAGACTTTATGACAAAGCCCTAAGAGATGTAGGATGCGAAGCTTGCCTAAACAAATACAAAAAATTCCCTAGAGGATACAGAAGAAATTATTAGAAGATTGAAAGGGCCGGAGCATATGAAAGTGGTAAAGGAACTAGAGATTCTAGCTAAAGGAGCGGCTGTTGCCTTTATGGGTAAGTCTATGGGTATACTTTTGATTTACCTTTTTACACTCATAATCGCCTGGCTCGCGGGTCCTGAAGTCATGGGAACCTTCTTCCTCGGGGTGACACTGATGACTGTCTTGGGTACGTTTTCCACCTTCGGGTTGGATACCGGTCTCTTAAGATTCGTTTCAGTTTACAAAAGCCAAGGAAAGTATAACCTCTTAAAGGGAGCTGTTCTTAAATCCTCTTATTTCAGTTTTTGTTTGAGCCTTATCGTCGGATTGGTTCTTTTTTCATTATCTGGATATCTTTCAACAGCTGTTTTCTCGGATCCAGATTTGACTCCTGTTCTCAAGATATCTGCCTTCGCTATCCCCTTCTATTCTGTGCGGCGCATTATTCTGGGGATATTGAGAGGGTTTAAAGCGATTTCTCTCATAGTGATAAACAACGATATGGTGTTTCCCCTCCTGTCTATTGGCCTCCTGTTCATGTTCTACCTTTTCATAGGTAGGAGTGTTATTTCCACTGCTGTTGCCTATTGCCTCTCCATCTTTCTTGCTTTCTTGCTGGCTTTAGTATTTCTCCTTAGAGTCTTTCCTGATATTACCAGGGTTCCCACAGAATCGGAGTTTAAGAAGATTCTAAAGTACTCAGCACCTCTCCTCTTAGTTGCAGTAATGGGGCTGGTTATGTCATGGATAGATATCGTAATGGTGGGAGTCATCAAGACATCCAGGGATGTAGGGGTATATACCGCTGCCTCCAGAACTGCTGCCTTTGTAGCTTTCTTTCTTGTCTCTGTAAACTCCATTGCTCCCTCTCTCTTTGCAGAGTACCACAGCAATGGGAAACTGGGAGAGCTGGGGACACTAGCCAGAACTTCAGCAAGATGGGTATTTTACTTCTCCCTTCCGGTGGCGGTTTTATTTATACTCCTTTCTAAGGAAATAATGAGAATATACGGGGCGGAGTTTATAGTAGGTGCACGGGCTTTGAGTTTTCTCTCCGTTGGCCAGTTAATAAACGCCTCTACCGGCTCGGTAGGATACATTCTGATGATGACTGGCCATCAGAAGAGACTCTCCAGTATCATTTTCTCATCAGCCGTTTTGAACATAATCTTGAATGCCTTTTTAATACCTAAATGGGGTATTTCCGGGGCAGGGCTTGCTACGGCATTCTCTCTAGCTTTCCTAAATATTCTTGCGGCCTGGGCTGTTTACAGAGATGTTGGGGTGAAGGCCTATACAGACAGGATATTAACGGTTGGTGCGATTTGTATAATCGGGACCGTAGCCTTTTTGATTTCTAAAGCAGCTTTCGGCCCTTACTTAGCAGCAGTAACATTTATTACTCTTTACTTTGGATTGTTATACCTGATTGGTCTAAAAGAGGAAGACAAAGAGTTTCTTATCCTGGTGAAGCATAAATTGAAAGGGGAAAGTAGATATGGGAGTTAAACTGGCTGATATCATTCTCATAGTCTGTGATAACCTTGGTACAACCCACATGTCTCTATATTGGCATCATAGAGACACTCTGTCTCACCGACTTTTGTTGGCTCTGCGTTTTGCTGGTGTTTTTTAAGAATTGGGGCAAAAGATAGAATCGCTCTGAATAGGACCAAAGGGAGAATGAACTTCAGATTGTTCTAGGAGGGAGGCTGATATGCTGAAAAAATATAAGAGCCGAGTTTTGGTCATAGGGGTTGATGGCGGTTCCTGGAATATCATGAAGCCGCTGATGGATGAGGGTAAATTACCTAACTTCAGTAGGCTTGTTAATGAAGGAGTCAGTGGTAATTTAAAGTCAACGGTACCTTATACTAGTGCGCCAGCGTGGGTTTCTTTTATGTCCGGGAAGAATCCTGGAAAACACGGGATCTTTGGTTTTTTTAGCGGCAGAGGCGATTATTCTATTACTACTGTCAACTCAACCTACATCAAGTGCAAAACTTTATGGACTTTGTTGAGCAAGGCTAACAAGAAATTAGGTTTAGTGAATGTTCCTATCACCTATCCTCCTTTTAAAATAAATGGATTTATGATTACGGGACTGCTCACTCCCAGTCTAAAGTGTGGATTTACTTATCCGCCAACCCTTGGAGAGCAATTCTTACAAAAGGTGAAGGATTATCGTATAGAACCAGTAACACTTAGTGATGACTCAGAGAAGACAAAGATATTACTGGCTCAGAATGTTTTTACCACCGCAGAGAAAAGATACGAAGCAAGCAAATACCTTATGGAGAGAATGAATGACTGGGATTTCTTTATGTGCGTTTTTCGTGAACTTGACGTGATTCAGCACTATTTTATGCATACTTTGGACGTAAGCCATCCTCGCTGTACTCCGGGAGAGTCAAAACGATTCTCAAGAGTTATTCCCGACTACTGTCACCTCATTGATTCGATCATAGGGAGATTTATGAATACGTTAGAAGGAAACTGTAGAGTGTTAGTAGTCTCAGATCATGGTTTTGGTAGCGTCCATAGGTTTTTCAATGTGGTTAGATGGCTGGAAGAGGAAGGGTACATTAGATTTAGAAGGAGAATCCATGATCAAATCTATAAATTAAACTCCGTTCTTTCATTTTTTGGAATAAGCTCACTGCCGAAAAAGATCTTCGCAAAGTTTTTTCCCAACTATAGGTCTCTGGTTACTCGTAAAGGGTTCTTGTTGAACCTAATGCTTTCTAGAGATATTGAGTGGAGCAAAACAAAAGCATATTTTGACGCAAATGAGGGGTTGAGAATAAATCTTAAGGGCCGAGAGCCTGAAGGATTTGTTAAGCCAAGGGACTATGAGATACTGAGAGACGAATTGATAGCTAAATTATTGGAGCTCAAAGAGCCGAAGACAGGAGAATCTGTGGTGGAAAAAGTATACAGACGGGAGGAGATATATTCTGGTCCTTATGTAGGAGAAGCTCCCGATTTGGTAATTTCTTGGAAAGAATATCCCGATCAACGAAGGACCCATTTCCCACGTGTCGCTTCGCATTTACAAGAGCTATTTTCTGTTGATAGAGCTATTACAGGGTGTCATACTCAGAACGGGATTTTCATTGCCTACGGCAAGAACATTAAAAAAGGAAAAATCATAAAGAATGCCCAGATAATAGACCTTGCTCCCACCATATTATATATGATGGATCAAGCAATTCCAGAAGATATGGATGGCAAAGTCTTAACTGAAATCTTTGAGGATGACTATGTTCAGACTCAAAGACCCCGATATTTTACGGAAAAGACCAAATATGAAAAAGAGGCTCAGGAATTCGGCGGGGAAGATGCCGAAATAATAAAGAAAAGATTGAAAGGCCTCGGCTACATTGACTGAGAATATGAAACTCTCGACTGAAAGATTGGGACGCGAATATTCGGGCAGAATTTCCTTCTTCTTGGAAAATGAAGTATGTAAGGCGTCTTTTGCCTGATTCGCTCTTTTTTAAGATAGTCTATATGAGGTGGACCCCATTGTTAGGACACGAAAGTGGCTTCTTTAAGATACCGTAACGTCTGATAATTTTTGTTGTCGTAACCAAAATATACCTCAGCTGGTGTTTTATAACCCAATGACTGGTGTGGCCTTTCCTGATTGTAGAAGTGCATGTAATTGCCAATACCTTCTTTGGCTT
>SDBS01007241.1_pt1 | contig 10781 bp, 20 predicted proteins | sample 2277091 | NCBI WGS metagenome assembly SDBS01 (sample SAMN10404972, study PRJNA504765) | marine sediment metagenome | isolation source: marine sediment core GS10_PC15, 163 cmbsf | place: Arctic Ocean: Southern Knipovich Ridge | collected 2010 | reverse complement strand
GCTTGGCGGCAAGCGACGCATCGGCCGCAAGAAGTTCGTCCGGCTGTTGAACGCAGGCGATGAAGCAGCGTTGGCGTGCCTGAACGCCGCCGCCAGTAAGCATGGCGACGAGGTGATGGCTTTTTTTGAGCCCCCGGAGGGCGGTCGGGATTGGGCTGGGTTATTTGACGCCCTGCTCGCGTGCATTATCAAGTTCGGTGGGATCTGATGGCACGAGACCGCAAAGGCCGAGCCCTCCCCGCGGTAGCAGCCGCAGCCAACGCTACGGAAGCTGCCGCGATCGAGGGCACCCGGCTGTTGAACGACGTACGGAAGTTCGGCGTCGACTGCCAGTTCTTCAAGCGGGACGGTGGGCTGGTTGTCCGGTGGGAGATAGCACAGACAGTGATCGAACCCAAAGAGGCCCTTGACGGGATGGAGACACTCGGCATGATACTCAAGGGCATATTCAGCTAAGAAGTAAACCACCAAATCAAGGAGGTGTGAGGTGTCAGAAAGGACGTACCTGAAAGCGTTGTGCGCCGGGTTGCTCGAAGAGCAGAGCAAGTGGGCATACGCCGCAGACTCAGTCATCGGCGAGGGATTCGTCGAGATAGCAGCGGACACGGTTGAGGGCTTCTCGAATGCCGAAATGCCCCCAGGAATGGACGTGCTAGCAACCCACGTTGCGTCATTCGGTGAACTATGGTCTGCCTTTCGGGCCCGGGTAGTCGAAGACGAATTCTCCGTGCCTGCCGTCGAGACGTTCCTGGTCCTAAACAAGATCCACCAAATCTGTGCCGAGGACGCAGCCGGCCCGCCAAAGGTCGTCGAGTCAATCGCAACACTGGCCGCTCAAAAGGTGCCGGATGCCCAGATTTGCAACATCTACGAGTGGGTAGATGGCGGTGGAAACCTGGAAACCTGGAAGCTCCAGGAAGAGTTAGCCGAGCCAGGGAAACACGTCCCCAAGGACTTCGTCCACCCCCAGGAGATGCGTAGGCGCAAGGCCCTCGCCGCGGCAAAGCTAAAGCTCATCGAGCTACAGCAGCGATGCTACCTGAAGGTTGAGGCCCTGACCACGACGGCGCCAGAGGCGTTGGTGGATCTCCTGGACCAGAATATCTCAACAGGCCAGATCGCGCGGATGCTTCGGATGACACCCATCGACGTGATCGCAGCCTGCGACAAAATAGGCCGGGAGCCCCCACCGCTGGACTATGACAGCCCCCACGCAGCCAAGGCGCCGCAAGAGCCTGAACTGAGCGAAGAGGCCGAGAGGTCATTCGAGGCCGGGCAGAAGGTGGCTGTGGGCTCCGTAGCCGCGGCAGCAGAGTCAGAGCCGTACAGCACGTCAACAACCGCCGAATCCATGGGCGACGACGATCAGCCGATGACGGTAGAGCAGCAGGTCATCGTGCTGCACGAAGGCGGCCAGACAGCCAAGGGTATCGTTGACGCCATGGCCGGCGCAGGGGAAGAGATCAGCCGGCAGAAGGTCACGGCGATCATTCAGCGGTTCAAGACCGACCCGGTGGTGTTCGGGGCGTAGCATGCGTCTAACCTGGGAAATCCTGACGGTCCTGTATCGCGCTGCGGGGATATACCCGTTGGCGTGGACGGGAAGGCTATTCGGCCTGATAGCCGAACGGTGGTGCCTATTCTGGTTCTCGGTAGGGATGCTGTTCCCGAGGTCGCCCACCGGCACGTCACGGCTCTACCGATGCGAGACATGCAATCGCCTCTGCCACACGAACGCGACTCCAGGAAGCTACACAGCCGAACGTGGTGGCGATGGTGTCGCGCGGTTGGTGGGGAGGTGCCGGAAGTGCGAGGACAAACGTGCCTAAGAAGCAAGCCAAAAGTAAAGCCCCCAAGAAGAAGGGGAAGAAGGGTGGCAAGCGACCAGGAGCAGGGAGACCGCTGGTAGAGGTAGACGAGAAGATAGTGGTAGCACTGGCCGCAGTAGGCTGTACCGTAGACGAGGTCGCAAGTTACGTAGGCTGCTCTAAGAGTGTGCTGTACGATAGATTTTCGGACGTTCTAGAGAAAGGCCACAACCAGCAGAAGGTGACCATCCGCAGGCAGCAGCACGCGATCATGATGACTGGTGACCGTGGCATGGCGATATGGCTAGGAAAGCAGCATTGTGCTCAATTCGAGCCACACCGGATAACGACCATGGGCGAAGACCAGCCGCGCGTCGCAGGGGTCGTACCAGCCGATTTTGAAATTGCCACGGTGAAAATGATCTTTGCAGAGATAACCAAACGCAAGATCGCGCGCGTGCGTCAAGAGATTGGGCCTACAAGTACCACCCTCGAAAACAGAACGCAGTACGGTAAACCCTGAGTACCTGGGTGCCAACGGGCTCCGTAATCCGTTCACGGGAAGAAAGAAGTGGCATATAACGTGCGGCGAGTGCGACCATACGTGGACCCACAGGCTACCGCTGGTCGAGAAGTGTTCGGCAGTATGCCCATGTTGCGGTAAACAGAACGTGTGGTCGGCGTCGTTGTTTTTCAAGCACTACGAACATGCTCTAAGGAGAAAGAACCATGAGTGACCTACGACGCGCCAAGGTGTTTTGCATATCACCTCGATTCCTTGTGTCGATGCTAAATAGCTTCGAGGACTCGGAATGCGTCTCTATACCGAAGTTTCCTCCCGGCACGATCCCGGAGGGTGCAGTCGTCGACGATGTGTGGTTCAGTGATCTCAGGCGATCCATGCACATTACTGTCTCTCATCCGTCGTTTGATGAGGTGCCTAATGGTGAAGAAGTACCAGTGGAGATTGCGTTTGATGTCGTCACGTTCTTCGACAACGACAAGTATCGTCGACGTCTCAGCGAAGATGTTAAAGCCTTGCGTGCAGAGCTTGCCGAAGTAGACGGAGCGTTAGCCGCGGCAAAGCTCTGCCTCGGAGCGGTTGACTGCACACCTGCCACGGAGCCACTAACTGAACGCATCGGCAAGCATCTAGCGGCTGAAGGTGTGGAGGTGGTGAAGAAAGCCATGGGTGACGGACCCCCACAACTGTGTAAAAAGTGTGAGACAGGAGTGATGGAGCGAAACGAAGTGCGCGACGCGTATGTGCTCTGGATGTGTAGCGATCATGCCTGCGTAGGATCGGACGTCGAACACTTTAGCGATATGGATGATTCAGGATGGGCATGGCTGCGAGCCCAGTACAGAGAGGAATTATGAGTAACCTACGAACGTCCCTATCGGACGAACAAGTGTTTCAGGTAGTTGCAGTCCTGAACGAGATGAATCGCCATTGCAGGAAGACGGGCGAGACAACACTTCGCGAACACGTCGTCTACCTGCGGATGTTTTTCACGGGGTCTTGTGACACCGTGCTTGGAAGCGAAAGAGCAGTGGCCATAGCGAAGGCTGTGGTTGACTTTAAGAGCGGCAAGCGTGTTCTCGATGGACCACCAGAGGAGAAACCATGAAAGTACATAGAAGGCAGAAGAAACGTGGGTTCCGGAGCCCATTCGAGCTAAGGGTATCCGGCTTGTGTGTACGAATGCGACAAGCCAGGGAACGTCAGGCCAAACTCGAAAGGCTTGATCGCCAACGGAAAGAACTTGTGAAGCCCACATTCGAGCAGTCATAAAGAGAGTGACGAGCTTGAATAATGGTATCCATTTCCAACCTAAGCCCAGACGACTACGCGATAGCCCTAGAGGTGATCCGCGAGAATCCTGCGATAGTCAACCGGCTGGCGATGGCAGAGCAGGGGGCGTACACGAGCTTTGTGCCGCGGCCCGACCGGCCCGACTTGTTCGATGAGCAGGCGGGGTTCTGCAACAATCGTGACCGGGTTGCATTTCTTATAGGAGGCAACGCCGCCGGCACAACTTCCGCCTCCGCCTACAAGACAGCCCAGTTCGTCCTGAACCGCCAAGCACCACCACGCCACGACACGCCGTTTTGGATAGCGGCCACAAACTACGACCAAGTGTGTGACGTGTGCTGGAAGGAGAAGCTGCTCGGCGACGGTCACATACCAGCCAGCGAGGTAGACTGGGCACGTGTGCGGTGGAAGTCAACAGCGGCAGGACAGCCCATGACAGTGCCCCTGCTGCCGTGGCCCGGGCGCCCCGGTAAGAACTGGTGCCTGGAGTTCAAGAGCTTTGACCAGGGCCGCCAGGCGCTGGCGGCGAAATCTATCGGTGGGTTCTGGTTCTCCGAACAGTTCCCGCTCGACCGGTTCCTGGAAACGATCCGCGGCTGCCGTGACTACTTCTACCCTGGCTCAATGTTCTGCGAGTTCACGCCGATCGATCCCGAGCTATCGTTGTGGGTAGAGCAGATCATGGACGAGCGGCCGGACGGCTGGGCGTTCTACCGGTGCAACACAGAGTGCAACCGTGTCAACCTGGCCGACGATTGGTTCGATTCGTTCTTTGCTGCCGTGCCTGATGAGATGCGTGAGACTCGAATGACCGGTGCTCTGGCATCGTTCGAGGGTGTGATCTTCTCGGGGTTCAGCCCGGCTATGCACGTCTTCGGTGGTAAGTTTGACCCCGAGGACATACCGACCGGCGTGTTCCACTACAGAGGCGTGGACTGGGGGGCATCGGTAGAGCACCCGTTCGTATGCTTGTGGGGCTATCGTGACGGGGCTGGCTACTGGACCATCTACGATGAGTATTGGTCGATCGATCAGAGGGCGATCACCTTCGACCACGCGAAGAACATCATCGAGAAGAGCGAATACTGGGGCTACCCGGGCGAGTGGGACGACGACTTCGCGCCGGGCGGTGGGTGGAAGCAACACAAGACGTGCCCTCACCACCTTGAGACGTACGCTGACCCGAGCCGGCCCGGTGAGATCAACGAGTTCGGCACCCGTGGCATCCCGACCATGCCGGCGAGCAACGACGTGTTCAAGGGGATCGACTGCATTCGTTCACTGCTGAAGCCCATGTCGGACGGCAAGCCACGGCTGCGTATCCACAAACGGTGTAAGCACCTGATCCAGGAGATGCGAAAGTACCGTTGGAAGCGTGGCGTTAGACCGTCAGAGGGTAACTCACGCAACCCGCAAGTCGCGATTGCAGCGCCACTCAAGAGGGACGATGATTGCGTGGACGCGCTTCGCTACATGATCTTCTCAGCAGAGCGTGGACGCGGTGCGGTGCCTGGCTCGATGCGGTATCGGGAGTATGCTGCGAAGCGTACGGGTATTCAGTTGCACGTTGAACGAGGGAGACCTAAGGCATGAACGTGTGTAAGCGACTGATACGGTGGCTGTGCGGGACAACCATGCACCAAAACCTTCGCGATTGGTTGCGGGATAATCCTGGCGCAACGCGATGTACCGGTCCCCGGAAGTGGTTCAGTCAGTTATGGGCAGAAAAGCAGAAACACAATAGGGCGATGGGATTGTGGCACCCCTTCCCGAGGGCGTTTCAGGTTGATGGCGTATTGGTTTCCCCCGACCCGAGCGTAACCGAGTTCACCGAGGTTGCCCCCGTGTTGTCCGCTCGCGACCATGCTAGCCGACGATGCACGGCTACCGGGCTGGACGATCGGCAGCTAGCGCTAATGGCGTCTGACGCTTACTGGGAGCACCCGCCACAGCCTGCGCACCGCATACCACGCATGGGAACAAGGACGCACCCATGAAGTTCCATGAAGAGCGAGCACTACGGAAGGCTGTTATCGATGTCGCAAACATCCCGTTCAACCCGTTACGAGTGTTTCAGCCGACAAACAAGATTGCCCACGCGTGGGAGTGCGCCGAGGCGGTGGGGCTGTTCGACGACGACGCCGCACTGAATACGGATGGTGCCGAGTTGGCGAAAGACCCCGGTAGTGAACTCTGGACGATTGTAATTCGATTTGGCCAGCAGGCAGACATGAGATCATTCGAGGGCGAGACAGCACCGATTGCGCTCTGTAAGGCGATTACGTGGCTCGGGGAATACAGGAAGAAGCATGCGTAGAACCAGCCCAGTAAAGCGCCGCCTAATCTCACGCATGCTATCCGGCGGCATGACCTACAGGGACACTGCGCATAAGTCGAGGACATCGCGAGGCACGGTCCAGAGGGTGGCCGAGGAACGTGCTGCCGGCGAGGTGATTGTAGAAGAACAGGCAAGGTCTGAATACGTGTTGCCTCAGGTGCATGTCGAGAAGTACAAGTGCGAGGGGTGCGGATACGACGTGGTTGTTAAGCCGTGCTTGATCTGTCAGGCGCGGGTGATTAGGAAACGAATACAAAGGGGATGTTGTGATGGCAGCACCCATCATAGTCACGAAGGTTCTTGAGGCTCGCATCAGAAATGTGACGACAGGGCAGGAGTTCCGTGTTTTTCCAAGAGAAGACAGGGACTTGGTAGCGGTATTGGAGGAGCATCAGGGGTATTTCCCAGGCGAGCGTATTTACACTGAAGGAGATGTACTTGAGTTATTCATGCGCAAAGAAACAACAACGATAACAGAAGCACCCATAAGGAGAGTGTAATGGAACGTGAAACGCTGAAGAGTGTGAAGAAACTTGTCGGGTCGTGGAGCCGTCCTTTTAGTGATCCGGACAAAAAGACGATTGCTGACGACGTCTACCAGATGTACACGTCTGGCATTGTACAAGGGCGTTACGAAGCGGCAACGGCGGCGTTGGCGGAACGGCCGCACGTCATCACACGTATGCCAGAACCAGCACCGCCATCGGACTGGTTCGAGGTGCGCCCGGAGCTGGTCGTCAATCTGGCGACAGCAACGAGACTCACGGTGTTCCCCGAGGGGGCCGGTGATGGGAATGTGAAACTCATGTTGTGGCACGGCGTTACGGGCACGGTTCTGGTGGACTGGGCACCCATCGATGAGATCATGCCCATGCGTGACGAGATCCTCAGGCGGCTCGGGGTGTTGCCCATGCCCCCCAGGGTTAAGGCCACGCAGGGGCATGATCCAGACAAGGCGAAAGGCATGGGGGAGCTGCCTATTGGAACGAAGGTTATGTACAAAACCTTCGACTCATCCCTTGGTGACTATACAGAGCGCACTGGAGTCATCGGTGAAGGCAACATAGTCCACCAAGTAGCCCCAACGAAACCGCAGATGCCTGAAGTGGTGACGTTCACCAAGGGGCATGATCCCAAATGACTATCTTCCGGCCAGGATCAACAGTGCAGATCACAACGGAAACCGAGGAGTCCATGCAGGCTATCGTGTTACAAGCCTGCATAGCCGGGCGTGCGATGCGGCTCACTTATGAGCTGAGTTGGTGGAACGGTTATAGCTTCAATTCCGAATGGTTTGATAGCGGACTTGTGCAGCAGTGTAAAGAGGAAACCGAGCAAATTGGCTTTCGCTGCTCCTAGCCTGTCCGAATCCCCGCTTGCCCCACCCCAGGGGGACCATGCTACAATCCCGCCAGTTCATTCTGGCGAGATTCTTTATGGCATCCCCACTATTCAAGCATTCCGCAGCCCTGCTTAGGAAATCTCGCGCTGAGTTCGAGCGTTCGGCTGCTGGCGTTCTGATGCGGCACGGTGACGCTGCAATGAAGGGCAGGCCGTTCTCGCCCGCCAAGCTCTCGAAGGCTCTAGCTCGGGTCAAGCAGTACGCAGGACAGCCCCACAGGATGATCCGCGAGGCCATCGGCACAGAGATGGGAGAACTGACCCAGGAGCTTGCCAAGTACGCTAAGGACCCCAAGGCGGCCACTGAGATAGACAAGTTCCTAGATGCCCTGGGGCCGGCCGGGAAGGCTATCAAGGCCATCCTGGGGCCTGTAGCGGGCGGCTCGACTGGATCTAGTCGCTCGATGACGGCTGCGATTAACATGGTCCGTTCGGTGGGGGCCGAGGTACTCCCAAACCTCAACGTCAAGTCGGGGCCGGAGTTCGAACGGGCTCTTGAGGCTGTCAAGCGGTGGTCCGACGCCCATGGGTACGAACTGACGCCGAAGCAGGTCAAGGGATTCAGCATCGGCAAGGGGGCGTTCGACGAGACGGCAGGACGTGGCCAGCAGCCCAGTAAGGGCAGGGGCCGGCAACGCACAACAGCAGACGTGCCGATGGGCAGCGGTGGGACGAAGAGGTTCCCGCTGAACCACCCAGTCGTCAGTGGCGAGTTCATCAAGGCGCCGAGTTCGACCAACGTCTACTCGTTCGGGTACGACTACATCGAGGGGATACTCTACGTCAGGTTCCTGGCCAGTTCAGACGGTCGACGTGACGGTCCAGGGTCGATGTACAGCTACCGCGGCGTGACACCCGAGGAGTTCTTGCAGCTCTACAACGTCCGTCAAGGGCACAGTGGAGAGGGTGGACGTTCTACGCCCGGTACGTGGGTGTGGGACGTGTTACGCATCCGGGGCACGGTATCGGGCCATCAGAAGGACTATGCCCTCGTTGGCGTGATGCAGCAGTACGTGCCACGCAAGGCCACGGTACACCCGGACTACGGGGAAATCTTCGTCGAGCGTCGGGTCAAGACACTGGACGGAAACTGGCTGCGATCCAAGCTACCCCATGGCGAGGCGGCTAATTCTCGTTTGTCTAGCGTGATCCAGGCCGGCAACGTCAACCGAGGGGCGGCGCGGTCTGGCCGGCCCGGAGCACCGAATAGAGGCCGGGCAAGAACCGGGAGACAATAATGAACCCATGGCGGCGACAATTCGAGCGTAAAGCCTTCTGGGCGAACTTCTGGGAACCGGTTCAGTTCGTGGACTTGTTTTGGGCTGCGTGTAAAGTGGCGCCGCTCGCTGCCATTCTGTACTACGTTTCCAAGGGTAACTGAGGTTAGACAATGGAAAAATTCACAAGCGTAGTCATTGACATTAAGGCAGCCGGATTTCAAGTGATTGCGCCGGCCGTAGAGGGGGAGCAGGTGAGGCTCAGGCGGCTGTGGGGGACCATCGCAGCCGAGGGGCAGATCCAATTCAAGGACACCGGAGGCACGGACCTATCCGGGCCTGTGCGGCTTGTGGCGCGGGGTGGCTTCGTAGAGCCGGGCGATCAGAACCCGGAAGTCTGCCTTGTCACCGAGGTTGGGGTGGGGCTCGTCTTGCACTCCACCGCGGCATTCGGCGGTTGGTGTAGATTCTCGCAGAAATGACCCCAGGGAGACTACCGTGAAAACTCTGTTGATTGTTGTATTGCCGATGATTGCTGCCGTGCAGGCAGTCCCCGATTCTGTCCTCACGGCGGCTGGTAGTTTGGCGCCAACGGCGGCGCTTACGGCGATAGCGTTCTGGTTGATTACCAGAACGCTTCCCGATAAGGACAAGAGGTTCGCTGAAGCCGTCCGAGAGATTGCCGACCGCCAACACGACGACAGCCAGAAACTAAACGAAACGATGACCCAGATGCGAGCCACTTGCGCAGCAGTGCAGGCCGCATCGAAAGTGTAGGGAGGCCGACATGGCTGACATAGCGAAACTGAAAACACTACTCGCCTCACCACATCCCGTGTCGGGTGCGTGGGAAGTAGACGATGCGGCTGCGGCTGCACAAGGGAACGAAGTGGATATGGAGAAGGATGTTGAGACCGTTGCTGGTCAAGACATCTTTGAGGCCGTTGTGCCTGCTGATTTCTTTGCCCTTGACGCTGAGAACCAGGCCTTGTTCCTCGGCATTGTTGGAATGGGAACAGTCAAGGTCAACGGCACGAACACGAAGGCGGCTCTTGTTGCGATGTTCGCAGGGAAGACAAACACGCTGGAGGCTCTTGGGAAATTGCAGAAGCGGAATGTCAGTCTGTTTCAGTTGAACGGTGTAGGCCTTGTTCGTACTGGCGAGATTATGGAGGCTAGAGCCTAATGACTGTTGATCTAAAAACAACCAGAGGCACTCCCATTGTGTGGTCTGATTCTGGGGCCGACCTAGCGATGACACTCAACAACTTAGCAGCCGGTGCTGCTAGGATTGGTGCTAGAAAAGATCAAGGTGCTGGAGCAACTGATGAGATATTCGAGGTGCGACTGACGGTCCAGTTTGAGACTGCTCCCGCTATTGGCGAAACTGTCGATGTATACGTATCTACATCAGACGGAACTGAAGAGGATGGTCAAGAAGGTGTGGCCGATGCTCTTCTCGGGACTGTTGAGTCGCTGAAGAATATGAACCAGATTGGATCGCTTATCGTGACGAGTACCGACGCAGCCCATGACATGACGGCAAGTTTTGTGGTACGTATTCTTACAAGGTATTTTTCTCCCGTCGTTTACAATCAAAGCGTCGGAGACAACCTGAAGGCAACAGCCAACACGAGCAAAATTACGTTTACCCCCATCATCCCTCAATCCGCTGACGCTGTCTAATGCACCTGATAGAAACCCCAGCACTCTGGCTGCCATCCTACGCACAGGGATATGCTTCCTCGCAAGCCGCGGCTGCGAATCCTGGGCTGTGGGATGGTCTAGTCTACAACTGGCATGGACCGCTGGGTGTTACTGGTATCGGTGCGGGTGATGTCAAGGATACGAGCGGGAATCATAACCACGGTACGCCAACCAATATGGTAGCCTCCGACTGGGTGATGGCGGAGAAGGGGTATGCGTTAGATTTTGCGGGTGTTGATGACCAAGTTAAAATACCTGACGACGCATTGCCACTTGGCACCGTGGCCCGAACTGTAATGGCGTGGGTATCTGCCAATAATACGAACGAGCTGGGTGTTTTGCGTTATGGGAATATCTCTTTTTCCGGCGGCCGACTTGACTTAAACATAGACAACAATCAATTGCGTGTGCGTGTTACAGGTGGCACGGTTGCGTTGGGGGCTGGTCTATCGAGCGGGTGGCATCTTGTTGGGATCACGTGCGAGGCCAATATA
>SDBS01007240.1_pt1 | contig 10784 bp, 8 predicted proteins | sample 2277091 | NCBI WGS metagenome assembly SDBS01 (sample SAMN10404972, study PRJNA504765) | marine sediment metagenome | isolation source: marine sediment core GS10_PC15, 163 cmbsf | place: Arctic Ocean: Southern Knipovich Ridge | collected 2010 | reverse complement strand
ACGGCTGGGGTGGTCAATATGAACAATAATCAGCTTGTTGTTGAGCGGCTTAACACTTTTTGGTTTTATCCGAGAACATTTCTAGCAGATGCGGTTCAAAGAGGTCTTTTGGACGATATAGATAACGGATCGAACATATTTGTAGATACAAATGCAAGCTGGGCGGATTCAAGGAACCAAGGTGTCGATCTAGCCACATCATGGTGGCGGGTTCCGGGATTCTACAAGATGAACGGCGGACCGGCCTTTAGGGAGATCGGTACACAGCCGGATAATATTTTGCAGTACATCACAAGTGAAAACTCATACTACCTAAGGTTTGATGCATCTTCAAAAAATGAAGGTTATGCGTTTCTTGCCAAGATAAAAAGAGAGCCTGTAGAAAGCGCTGTACCGATAGGTTATTCCGAGAAAATCTACTTTTATTATCTCGAAGCCGGGGCAGAATATCCGCATGTAAACGGTATGGCGATTGATAAGGCGCGACTAAATGCCGCAGTGCCATTTTCTGTAAAGACAAAAGATCTAAGGCCGGCATCGAGTGGTGCCGATTGGAAAATATTTACCATTAAGGTCAGAGGTAGATTGATAGATTTGCAGTCGATATATATCAAATAGACGGGTGGCAAGATTATGGGGCGCTGTTACAATAAAAGCTTTTTCGACGGTTATCGTGACAAGCATAGTAACCCGCAGACCTTAACCATAAGGAAGTTATGAAAGTTGTGATCCTTGCCGGAGGCGTCGGGAGTCGGCTAGCCGAAGAAACGCAGGTACGGCCCAAGCCTATGGTTGAGATAGGTGAGAAGCCGATTCTCTGGCACATAATGAAGATATATAGCAAATATGGTTTTGATGATTTTATCATCTGCTTAGGCTATAAAGGCTATGTTATCAAAGAATACTTCCATAATTATTTTCTACATAACTGCAACGTAACTCTGGATGTCAGGAATCAACAACTTACTGTTCATCAAAATGAGGCTGAGCACTGGAAAGTTACTTTGGTCGACACCGGAGCCGATACTATGACGGGAGGCCGGGTCAAAAGAGTACAGCCTTATGTCGATAATGAGAGATTTATGATGACCTACGGAGACGGCTTAGCTGATATAGAGATTGATTCGTTAGCCAAATACCATGATAGCCACGGAAAAATGGCAACGGTCACCGCTGTGAAACCGATAGGCAGATTTGGCGCCATGGACATAAAAGACTCTCAAGAAGTCAGAGCTTTTCAGGAAAAGCCGGACGGAGACGGCTCATGGATAAACGGCGGTTTTTTTGTATTGGAGCCTTCGGTTTTTGATTATATTGAAGGTGATCATACTTTTTTCGAACGAGAACCGCTATCAAGACTAGCCGATGACGGAAATCTGAAGGCCTTCAAACACAAGGGTTTTTGGAAACCTATGGATACCTTGCGTGAGAAAGAAGTGCTGGATGGCATGTGGGCTTCTGGTAAAGCGCCTTGGAAGGTATGGTAGACGATGTTTCAGCTGTCCGAACTGTTTAATAGTGCATTTAAGGATAGAAGGGTTTTGGTCACCGGGCATACGGGTTTTAAGGGCGCCTGGTTATCGCAGTGGCTACATATGCTGGGTGCATCAGTTACCGGATATGCATTAGATCCGCCTACAAGCCCGAATCTATTTGATTCACTTAACCTTGCAAACAGATTGACACATATCAAAGGTGATGTAAGAGATTATGATTGTCTTAAGCGCGCTATTGATGAATCAAGACCGGAAATAGTATTCCACATGGCTGCTCAATCATTAGTGGGTTGTTCATATTCAAAGCCGGGCTTGACCTATGACACTAATGTCATGGGGACCGTTAACTTATTAGAAGCGGTTCGTCAAAGCACTGATGTTAGCGTCATCATAAACGTTACTAGCGATAAGTGTTACCGGAATATGGAAAGAAGATATGCTTATCGTGAAAGCGATCCAATGGGCGGCGCCGATCCTTATAGCTCTAGCAAAGGTTGCGCAGAGCTCATAACAGGGGCTTATCATAGATCTTTTTTTAATGAGTCATCTGGAAAAAAGATGGCTTCGGTTAGATCGGGAAACGTGATAGGTGGAGGAGATTGGGCTAAAGACAGGTTGTTGCCCGACTGTGTTAAGGCGCTACATCAAAATGGGCTGATACGGGTACGCAAACCTTTCGCTGTCAGGCCTTGGCAGTATGTGCTGGAACCGTTATCCGGCTATCTTTGGCTGGCATGCCTAATGCTGTCGGGTAGTGATCGTAAATTTAACGGAGCTTACAATTTTGGGCCGACGGGGAAGAAGATGATCCCAGTCAAACAACTCGTTGAGCAAGTTGTTAACAGCTGGGGGAGCGGAGAATGGGAGACTTTCGACGACGATAGCTTGCCGGAGGCCGGATTGTTAATGCTTAATAGCGCTAAAGCTCGACGTAGGTTAGGGTGGCATACGATTTATGACGTTTATAAGACTATAGAAAAAACTACAACTTGGTACAAAGATTATTATCAGAAAAATGTGGATATTGAAAAGTTAACCGCGCAACAGATTCGAGAATATGCTGAAGAAGCCGGCAGCAAAAAAGTCAAGTGGGCTCAAGTATCGTGAGCGCTGAAAAAGACTCAGAAATATTGAGGGACGAAATATTAGAGAAAACTAAAGCATATTATAAAGCAAGATTCGGGGAAGAGAAAAAGTTTGTTGGCGGAAAGTCGAAAATCTCATACGCGGGTCGTGTTTTTGACGAAAACGAAATTGTCAACCTAGTTGATTCATCACTTGATTTTTGGCTCACTCATGGAAGATATTCTCAGTGTTTTGAAAAGGAACTGGCTGCTTATGTCGGATCCAGATACTGTTTTTTGGTCGGATCGGGTTCATCGGCAAACCTGCTCGCTTTTATGGCACTGACGTCACCAAGACTCGGGAAGCGTAAGATCGGACGAGGAGATGAAGTTATTACGGTTGCCGCCGGTTTTCCGACTACCGTTGCACCTATTGTGCAATACGGGGCAATTCCCGTTTTTGTAGATGTTGATGCGGACACGGTAAATATTGACGTAACTTTGCTAGAGCAAGCGGTCAGTGAACGGACAAAAGCTGTTGTTTTAGCTCATACGCTGGGCAATCCGTTTGATGTCGATCAAATAAAAAGCTTTTGTAGAAAGCATGATCTATGGCTAATCGAAGACAATTGTGATTCTTTAGGGTCGACTTATGATGGAAAACGTACGGGAACTTTTGGAGATATTGCCACCAGTAGTTTTTATCCTCCGCATCATATGACAATGGGAGAAGGCGGGGCCGTATACACGAATAGCCGAGAGCTCTCCGATATTGTGTTGTCGTTAAGAGACTGGGGAAGAGACTGCCGTTGCCCGTCAGGCGCTGATAATCTTTGCAATAAGCGCTTTGAGCATAGTTTTGGTGAATTGCCACATGGATATGATCATAAGTATGTTTACTCGCATTTTGGCTATAACTTCAAGGCTACAGACATGCAGGCCGCTATCGGGTGTGCGCAACTTCAAAAACTTCCACAGTTTATAAGGGCTAGAAAAAATAATTGGCGGCTGATGAATGAAGGCCTGCACGATTTAAAAGAGCATTTTCTTTTTCAAAAACCGACAATGAAATCCGATCCGAGCTGGTTTGGTTTTTTAATAACAATAAAACCGGGGGCGCCGTTCAAAAGAGAGTCGATTATTGAGTATTTGGAATCTAAGAATATTCAGACAAGGCTGTTGTTTGCGGGGAACTTGATCAAGCAACCTTGCTTTGACGAGATGAGAAGAAATAATAACGGTTATAGGGTTGCTTCTAGCTTAATAAATACGGATACGCTTATGAGTAAAGCCTTCTGGCTTGGGGTATATCCTGGTATGAAGGATAGCGTTCATTTCGTAATAGATCAGATCAGGGAATATGTAAGATCCGGAGATTACCATGCAAAATGACGGCATTTTTGAAAAGCTTTTTGTCTTTGAAGTAGCCAATAATCATATGGGAGACGTTGAGCACGGGCTCAGAATAATGCGGGAGCTCTCAAAAGTCAGCCAAAAATATCCATTTCGATTCGGCATCAAATTTCAATACAGGGATTTGGCTAAGTTTATTCACTCCGACTTTACAAATAGCGATCACAAGCATGTTAAGAGGTTTCAGGAAACAAAACTTTCTCGGCATCAGTTTGATGTATTGCGCACAGAAGCCAAAGACCTTGGCTTTATGACGATCTGCACGCCCTTCGATGAAAAATCCGTGGGTCTCGTAGAGAATGAAGGTTTTGATCTAATAAAAGTAGCAAGCTGCTCTCTTACTGATTGGCCGTTGATCGAGCGGATCGGAAAAGCGAGTTTACCGGTATTGGCATCGACCGCCGGTGCATCAATAGAAGATGTAGACAAGGTCGTTAGTTACTTTTCGCACAGAGATAAGGAGTTTGCTTTGATGCATTGTGTTGGCGAGTATCCGACGCATGCAAACAATCTCGAACTGGATCAAATCGATTTCTTGAAAACTCGCTATCCCGGAGTTTGCGCAGGGTTCTCCACCCATGAGTCACCCGACAATTTTGATTCTATAAAGCTGGCGGTTGGCAAAGGTGCTACGGTTTTTGAAAAACATGTCGGTATTAAAAACAAGCAATACGACCTTAATGATTACTCAGCGATGCCTCATCAGGTTGATTTATGGCTTGGTGCCGCTAAGGATGCTTATGATATGTGCTCGACTAGAGGCGGCGTTAGAAAGTTTTCAAAAAAGGAGATCACGGATCTTAGGGCGCTGCAAAGAGGAGTGTTTGCGGGCAATGTCATCAAGAAAGGTCAAAAGATCGTATTGGATAATGTACTACTGGCAATTCCAAACACAGCCGGACAAGTTGTCGCAAATGATTTGTCAAAATACGTTGAATATAGGGCTCGCAAAGAAATACCCAGGAATGCGCCTATAAATAAGAAAGATGTTGAAGTAAAAAATCTGAGAACCAGGGTCTTGAGCATCTTAGAGCAGGTACGTAGGTTATTGATCGAAAGTAGTATTAAGTTGCCGAGAAAGCTGGACTTTGAGCTGTCGCATCATTATGGGTTGGAAAAGTTCGAAGAGTGGGGCGCGACAATAATCAATTGTATTAATAGAGAGTATTGCAAAAAACTAATAATATTATTGCCAGGTCAAAAACACCCCGTCCATTATCACAAAAAAAAGGAAGAAACGTTTCATGTCCTTTACGGCGATGTAGAAATAAATATTGAAGGAGACGATAGCCGATATAACGGTGGCGACATTGTTGTTGTCGAAAGACATGTAAGACATAGTTTTTCTTCCCAAAAAGGGGCTGTTTTCGAAGAAGTATCAACAACACACTTTAAAGACGATTCTTATTATGAAGAAAAAATAATTGAGAAGAACAAAGATAGAAAAACTGAGATGACTTTTTGGTCGGATTGGCTATATGAGGATATAGCTTAGACGGGCTGGTTCAAAATGTTAACGATAGCCTGGGATGTAGATGACGTATTAAATGATTTAACGCGCTTATGGTTTGAAGGAGAATGGCTAAAAAAACATCGAGACTGCGGTATTGGGTATGAGCAACTTTCACAAAATCCTCCCAGTGATGTTTTGTCAATATCGCTAAGCGAATATTTGGAATCGTTGGATGCATTTCGATTATCAGACGCGGTAAGAAGAATGAAACCAGTGCCGGAAATAAAGGATTGGTTTGTAACTCACGGTCATCGGTTTAGACATATTGCCGTTACGGCAACTCCGAGGCACGCCGCGCCACGTAGCGCAAATTGGGTCATAAATAATTTTGGTGACTGGATCAGGACATTTCATTTTATACCGCCACAAAGAGACGGAAAAATGGTTTTTGCCTATGACGCCGGCAAGACGGAGTTCTTGTCCAGGTATAACGACCCGGTGCTCTTGATAGATGACTCTGAAAAAAATGTAGATTTTGCAAGAAAAGCGGGGCACAAAGCAGTTCTAATGCCACGACCCTGGAATGCTAATAAAACGTCGGTTAATCAGACTCTGAACTTGTTTTTATCCATAGAAGCGAGCATGGTTTCAAATAGAAAAATAATCTGAAAGGACTAACTCGATCAACAAGATAAAACTATCGGATTATGTTTTTGAATATATTGCCGCGCAAGACGTAAAACATGTTTTTATGCTGCCGGGCGGCGGGTGTATGCATCTGGTTGATTCGCTTGGCAAAAATAAGGCTCTGGCGCATGTAAGCTGTCTACACGAACAAGGAGCGGCAATAGCGGCTGAAGCTTATGGTCAAGTCACCAATAACCTAGGTGTTGCGTTGGTGACGACCGGCCCGGGGAGCACTAATGCTATAACCGGGGTGGCCGGCGCTTGGACGGATTCGACGCCTATGCTTATTATCTCCGGACAAGTAAAACGCTCTGACATGATGGGAGACAGCGGTCTAAGGCAAAAGGGCATGCAAGAGATAGATATCGTCTCCATAGTCGAGCCGATTACTAAATATGCCGTGACCGTTAATAACCCGGGAAAAATCAGGTATCACATGGAAAAGGCGATTCATATGGCAAAAAGTGGTCGTCCCGGACCGGTTTGGATCGACATACCTCTCGATGTTCAAGGCTCAATTATTGATAAGAGTGCGCTCAAAGGGTTTGAGCTGCCTGAGCGCCGACGTACCGATCATAGAGACCTGGAAGCAAAAATCAAAAAAACGATCGGTTTGCTTAATGAAAGTGAGCGACCAGTGCTATTAGCGGGAAACGGGATAAGGCTCTCAAAAGCTGGGGAATACTTTAGAAAATTCGTAGACGTTCTCGAAGTTCCTGTCCTGACTACATGGAGAGCCCTCGATGTGCTGCCTCAAGACTACAAGTTTTTTTTTGGCAGGCCCGGTTCGGTGGGCCAGCGGGGCGCTAATTTCATACAGCAAAATTCGGATCTGATTATTTCGGTTGGAGCACGTTTGGATTTTGGGCAAACAGGCTATGGCCACCGGAACTTTGCCAGAGCAGCTAAAAAGATAATTGTCGATATTGATCCGGCTGAGATCGAGAAGCTATACAAGATGGATATCGATACGGCAATAGTAGCTGACGCCAAGGATTTTTTAACCGGTTTTGCGACGCAAATGTCGACGGTCGAAAAGAAAAACCGCTCAAGCTGGTTGGGATGTTGTGCGGAATGGAAGCGCAGATATCCCGTGATCTTGGACAGCTATTGGGATCAAGACAAGCCGGTAAACAATTATGTCTTGATCGATGCTATTTCAGATGCGATGGCTGAGACGGGTGTAAATCTACTAGTTCCCGGTAGTTCGGGTGGTTGCAGTGAAGTAACTCTCCAATCTTTTAAGGTCACAGACGGTCAAAGAGTCGTTAACAGCCCCGGATTGGGAGCCATGGGCTTCGGACTGCCGGCGAGCATCGGAGCTTGTTTGGCGAGCGGCAAAGAGAAAACGATATCGATTATCAGCGACGGGGGCTTTCAATTAAATATCCAGGAACTGGAGACGGCTGCCAGATTAGACTTGCCGATAAAATACTTTGTTTTGAACAATCAAGGATATGGCTCCATCAAAGCGACTCAAGAAACTCATTTTAATAAGAATTACGTCGGTTGTGACTCGAAAAGCGGCTTGACAATGCCGGATACTAAAAAGATAGCCGCTGCTTACGATATAGATTTTTCGAATATAGATTCACATAAAGACATCAAAGAAAAAGTAATAGAGGTCATAAGATCAACTGGACCGCATATTTGTGAAGTCATGCTGGATACGGCTCAAAAAACAGCACCAAAGGTGGCTTCAATGGTAAAAGATGACGGCACGATAGTCTCAAAACCGCTGGAAGATCTGTGGCCGTTTCTGGACCGCGAAGAACTGAAGTCAAATATGATAATTCCTCTTTGTGATGAGTAGATGAAGATATTGATTACCGGTGGCTCGGGGTTTATAGGCCGTAATCTAACAGACCAGCTGAGTAAACGCTACAAGGTAGATGCTCCCAGCAGCAAAGAACTGGATCTGTGTGATCAAACAAAAGTAAGGGATTATTTGAAAAAACAACATTTTGATGCAGTCATCCATGCTGCGACTTGGAACGCTACTTGTAATTCGGATAAAGACACGTCAAAGGTACTGACCAATAACACAAAGATGTTCTTCAATATCGCTCGGTGTAGTGATCTTTACGGAAAAATGATCTATTTCGGTTCGGGAGCCGAATATGACAAGCGTCATTATGTTCCAAGGATGAGCGAGTCATATTTCAAAACTCATGTTCCGGTCGACGAGTACGGTTTTTCCAAATACGCAATGGCAAAATATGCGCAAACAGTCGACAATATATATAATCTACGTTTATTTGGCGTTTTTGGAAAACATGAAGATTGGGAGATCAGGTTTATATCGAATGCTTGCTGCAAAGCGGTTTATGATCTTCCGGTCACAGTTAATCAAAACGTGTACTTCGACTACCTGTATATAAATGATCTCGTTAACATCACGAACATTTTTTTGACAAACAGTTCCGAAGACACAACGTTTAATGTATGCACAAGTCGGCCTATCGATTTGCTGTCGTTGGCACGCAAAGTCGTCAGAATTTCCGGCAAAGACATTGAAATAGTCGTTAAGAAAGACGGAATTGGCCGTGAATATAGCGGAGACAACTCTAAAATGATGGATTTTATCGGAGATTATTCTTTCAGTCCGATCGATACATATATTAGAGAGCTTTTTGATTGGTACGCGGAAAGAAAAGACAGTATAAAAAAGGAGCTCTTGTTAGTCGACAAAGGTCATGAACGAAAGAAAATGTGAAATATGCGGCCGTACTGATTTTGCACGGCTGCATGAGCAAGATTTTTATATAGATGACGAAGTAGATATTTTGAGCTATTCGGTTGTAGCGTGCAACAAATGCGGGTTTGTTTTTGCCTCAAATGTTCCCTCGCAAGACCAGTATGAAAGCTATTACAATGAAAACAAAAAATATACTTATGACGAGGGCGTGATACCCGGAGACCTAAAAAAGCTTCATCAAGACGCATTTTTTCTGATCGATAGCTATTTGAAAAATAATGATTCCGGCGATCATAAAGAAACGGCAATAATCGATATAGGTTGTTCAACGGGAAATCTTCTTAGTGTTTTTAAAGATAACGGATATCGTGATTTGACGGGATTAGAGCTCTCGCAGGCATGTTGTGAGATTGCTAATGGAGAGCATGGTCTAAATGTAGAGCCTACTTCATTGCGGCATTATGAGAGCTCAGACAGATACGATCTGGCAATGCTTACCGGGGTTGTAGAGCATATAAATGATTTATCCGAAAACTTAGAAAGAGTCTGTGCTATTTTGAAAGAAAAAGGTCAGTTGTTTGTGATCGTGCCGGATGCGACAAACTTTAGCTTGGACCCCAAAGAGCCGTTTCATGAATTTTCTATCGAACATATTAATTATTTTACGCATAAGAGCTTGTCGAACCTTCTTTGTAAATATGGTTTCGCAAACACTGTGCTCGAATCCGTTGGCGTTGAGCTATACGATTCTCATGTACTTATGTCGTTATGGACAAAGTCAGAGGGCATCGAAAATATTGAAAAAGACATAAACGGAGCGCGGAAGGTCAAAGAGTATATTCTTCGGTCTAACCAAAAACAACGCGCGATTAATGCTTTAATAAACGATTTGGTCAAAAGTGGCGAAGAGGTGATCGTGTGGGGCGTTGGTTCTTTGACGTCCAGATTGTTGATAAGCAGCGATCTTGGCCGTGCCAATATTGTCAAATACGTTGATAGTGACAAAGGTCATCACGGTAAACGAATCAAAGGGGTAGACGTAGTCTCCCCACAGATACTTAAAGGAAAGGAGCAAACCGTTCTTGTCTCAAGCAGCGTTTATGGCAAAGAGATCAAAGATATTTTGGTGCGAGATCTTGATTACAAAGGAAGAGTCGTATTGGTCGGTCAGCAATAATGCCGACTTAAAAAATTTCTTGCAGACACAAAAACCGCTTTATGTGAGTGTCGGGTGGTTTGGCTAATAAGCATATTTTTTGTACGCAGCCAGGTTGGCACGTCTACTGTCGATGCGAAAATAATCTATGTTAAACCAGACAACTATTTTGATCCTCGAATAATTGTTTTTGATTTGAGAAAACGCGTCTTTGATCCAGACGGCTTTGTTGCCGCCGACGTCGGCCGAGGCCATCTCGCATATCATAACGGGTTTTTTTGTCAGCTTTGTGTATACGCGGTATGAGGGCTCGAAAACTTGTGAAAAAGTTTGCCATATAGAAGTCCAGCCAGGCGTTTTGTACATGGTTCCCCAGTTGTAGCCGTTGATTCCTATCATGTCGACATATGAGTTGCCGGGGTAGTATTTCTTATAAGTATCCAGAGCGGCGGCTTGATTGCCATCTCGATTAGGCGACCAGACAAATATGGCGTTATTGGCTCCCACCGCTTTAAAGATGTTGCGAATATGTCTCCAGGCGGGAACATAGTCAGCCGGACGATTACCGTTTGTCGTACCGGCCCATACGGTCCAATTGCCGTTCATCTCGGACATCGGCCGGAAGTAGACAGGATGGCCGAAACTCTTTATTTGACGCGCCCAGCGGTAGAGGCTACCGTCGTGTTGGCCGCTTGTTATAGTCGTTAAACGGTGTTCGGGCTGATTATTAACGTCTTTAGAGGGATTGTGGGGTTCAAAGGCAAGCTGTATCTTTGTTCCTCTAGCCCAAAGCCAGTTCGCAAGATTTACATCAAAG
>SDBS01007239.1_pt1 | contig 10785 bp, 9 predicted proteins | sample 2277091 | NCBI WGS metagenome assembly SDBS01 (sample SAMN10404972, study PRJNA504765) | marine sediment metagenome | isolation source: marine sediment core GS10_PC15, 163 cmbsf | place: Arctic Ocean: Southern Knipovich Ridge | collected 2010 | reverse complement strand
ATATGAAACTTTCTTTGGTATCAAAACGCTACCCTAACAATACCAATCTTAACATTACCAATACAACAACAACAAATAGGGAAAAAGATGCTGTTGTTGCTGCTAATTTTAAAAAATTAAAAGAGAAAGGAGAAGAGAAAATGCAAGCAATAAGAGAACGGATGCTTGAATTGGATTTTAAGGAGGAATTTGTTGAGAAGATAGTAAAAGAATACTCGATGAAAAGAATTGATGAGAAATTAGACCTGCTGATGGAGAGGAGGAATATTAAAAGCCCTGTCGGCTGGCTGATGGCCGCACTTAAGAATGATTATCGAGGTGAGGAACAGGAAAGATATGATGATGAACCGGCAGAAGGAAGTGACCATCTCAAATGTAGGGGCACGATGTATCGTACCCCTAACGAATCGGAACAGATGAATTCGCCTTTTATAGAAAATACTGATACCCCGGAAGAGGTTTCTCGTGAAAAAGCTCTGGAGGCAATCAAACTGATTCAAGATAATCTCTCTGCCTGTATATCCACTATCCCCTGCAGAGAAAGAGTTAGGTTGAGAGGGAGAGAGTTAGGGGGGGGACTTGTGGAAAATGGGGACTGGCTATTTTTTTTAATAAAAAAGCTGTCCCTATTTTCTACTGTCCTATTTTCTACAAGCCTTCTAACAAAAATCCTAAAAAAGCTTAATGATAATATAATCAAAACCCGCTCGATAATTTTCGAACTTGGTAATAAAAGACTTATATTAGCTTCCAACATAGCACAATAATTTCATTAGTTTAACTCGCTTGCTGAATCTGCATCAAGATATAATACTGCGTTTTCGTGCCTTCTGAGTATTGTTGCTGGACAGTCGGTAGAAATTTCTCCTTTAACCGTCTTGCTAACTGCAGCCTTTTTAGTAGGACCTGGAACCGTACAATAAATCCATTTAGCACTAATAAGAGCGGCTATGCTTAGGGTAAAAGCACGGGTAGGAACTTCTTCAAACGTCTCAAAGCATCCATCATGTACCTGCTGGAGACGACTAGTTGCATCTAGTTCGACTATCTTTACAAAAAAGGGATCGTTGAAATCTGCAAACTCAGGGTCATTAAAAGCAATATGCCCGTTCTCTCCTATACCAAGGCAGGTTATATCAGGTGGATTATCCTTTAAAAGATTAGTATAACGTGTTATCTCTGTTTCAAGAGGAATAGCATTTCCGTTAATGAAATAAACCTTTCCAGGATTAACCCTATTAAAAATCTTTCTTTCAAGCCAATTGCTAAACAGTTGTGGGTGATTCTTGGGTAAACCAATATATTCATCCATATGAAAAGCAACTACTTTTGACCAGTCAATTCCAGGAACTACACTTAAAGCAGTGAGAAACTCCTCTTGAGAGGGGGCCGACGCAAAAATTACCGAAACTTTTTCTTTAATGGTTAGTAATTGCTTTATTTTAGTCGCTACAGCTTCACCTGCCGCCTGGCCCATGTCCAGACGGTTTTGATAAACGTTTATATGTAATTTATCAACCTTAAAACTTTTTACAACACATACTCTTTTTTGCATTATTAATATACTCCTTTCAAAAACTATAATTTATTTAAGTTTTTTGTTATTATATCGTCAAAAAATTTTCCGGGCTATCCATCCATTCAGGAACATTTGGAACTTTGTTTTTTTATTCTTAAAAAAATCCGGAAAATGTTTCATTTTTACTTCTCCTCATTTGTCCTAGCCTCTATATATGTTACAAGTTGACACTCCAGAACCTCCTTATTTTTACTGGTATTTTACCTGAAGCTCTTGATTGGGTCAAAGGTAAAAGTTATTTAAGGTATTAACCTCCTTAAAAATATAAATACTGTAACCATCACTAGAAGATACTTCAAAAATAAGATATTTATTACCCTTTAACCGCTCCCATTGTTAAGCCACTTATTAGATACCTCTGCGCATAAACTGCAATTACAATAACAGGTACAAATGTTATTATGGCAAAGGCGCTAAGTTGTCCCCAGTCAGTACCATATTCCGTAATAAACTGACCTGCCAGAACAGACAGAGGCTTTGCTTTCTGGGAGGTGAGAATTAATGGCAGGAAAAATTCACGGTAGCAGGAGATAGATATAAGAATTCCTACAGCAGCTAACCCTGGTCCAAGCAATGGTAAAATAACTCTGCGGAAAGCCTGAAATCTGGTACATCCGTCAATTGAAGCAGCTTCTTCAAGTTCCTTGGGTATCATCTTTATAAAACCGGTTAATAACCATATACCAAATGGAAGATTGAATGCAACATAGCTTGCTATCAAGGCTATCTGCGTATCCAGCATTTTAAACTTTTTCATGATCATATACATAGGAATACCGATAGCAATTGTGGGGATCATTCTAGACGCTAGGACCATAAATGAAAGAGCAAGTTTTCCTTTAAATCTGAACCTGGCTAAAACATATGCTGCCGGAGTTCCAAATATAAGCACGATCGTGGTACTTGCTAACGCTACAATTAAGCTGTTAAAAAAAGCTCTGTTAAAATTAAATGTTTTTAATACCTTGATATAGTTACTAATTATGGGTTTAAAAAATAAAGCTGGAGGACTTGCAAGTGCATCAACATTTGTCTTAAACGAGTTTATAAAAACCCAGAATATCGGCCCGATAATCAAAGTAAATAAAATTATCAACCCTAAAAAGAATATAAAAGTACGCCCACTTTTAATCAGTGAGAAACGCGATTTTCTTTCCATTAAAATTCTTCCCCCCCGTAAATCATCCGCATATAGAAGTACGTCACTATCATCAGCAATAAGAGAAGAATTATGGATAGCGCGTTTCCATATCCGATGTTAAAAAATGAAAATGAATTAGTGTAAATAAACAGACTGATTGTCTCGGTTGCCCTACCTGGACCACCACCTGTCAATATATAGGCTTCATCAAATAACCTTATTACATCCATAGTTCTGATTGTTAAAATAACGAAAATGAATGGTTTAAGAAGTGGTAGATAAATATGCCGTAAAAGTCCGCTATCTGTAGAACCATCAACCATAGCTGCTTCTACCAGATCCTGCGGTATTGCCTGTAGTCCGGCTAAAATTAGTAAAAATGAGAACGGTACATTTTGCCAAACAGTAGTAATAATTATCGAAATTATTCCAGTAATTTTAGTTGTCCAGTTTATCGGATCTATCCTCAGTATTGTCTTTAATAGATAGTTAATAATACCGGTGTACTGATACATAAATCTCCACACAAGCCCAACAATCACTGGAGGTAGCATAAGCGGTAGAATTGCTAGAGTCCTGAATATTTTCTTACCACGTGGCAATCTCTTCTCTAAGGGTTTGTTTAGTAATAATGCCAAAAATAGACCTATGATAAGTTCAAGTGAGACTACAGCGACTGTAATAATAACTGAAACTAAAATTGCATTTAAAAAGTAAGGGTCTTTAAAAGCATTTATGTAGTTACTAAAGCCGATAAAATGCCGGCCTTCATATATTTTGGATAGATTTAACTTATAAAAACTGTCTACTAATGCATATATTAGAGGAATTATTAATACAATTATAATAATCAGCAATGCAGGTGAAAGAAATACAAACTTGATGTGGTTTTCAGAACGGAAATATTCTGATCTTTTTGTTTTACCACAGCTCCTTTTGGAGCTATTAAGGATTACGGTATCCACCATATCTTCACCTACCACTGCTACTATATATACTATTAATATTTATATCGTTTCTTGTTGCCATCCTGGTTTACTCCTTATTTGTTTTTTAAATATTAAGTAAACGACAGATATTCTCTCCCAAGATTTTTGCTTCTACCTCTTTGCTTATACCCAATGATCTTATCTTTTCCATCTCCACTGCCGGATGAATCGCCGGAGAATCGGTTCCCATAAAAAGTTTGTCTGGAATTCTATTTGCTGCTTCCTTGAGCATTACATGTACCATTGCAAAAGGAGTATCCAAATAGATATTTTTTTTGTTTTCTGCTAAAGTGATGCATCTTTCCATTATCTTCCAATCGTAAAAACCACCCATATGTGCGATTATAAAATTGATATCGTCATATTCATCAATCAGTGCAAAGATATCTTCTAACTGCACAACCGGGTCAAAAAGTACGGGTATGTTATATTTACGAACATGGTTTAATATTTTGCGGGTAGCAGAGCTGTTTACTTTCCATTTATCGTTCCCTGGATGCAGTTTCAATCCCTTAAATCTGTATTCCTCAATAGCGGTAGTCAAAACTTCGATGGCGTTATCATTATCTGGGTTAACGCGGGCATATCCGATTAATTCATCTGGATACTCCTTTACTGCATCGTGAATTTCCTTCATAGCACCAGAATATTCCGGATAATCAACTGGAAATACGATGGTCTTATCCACTCCTGCTTCCCTGGCCATTTTAAGTAGACGTTCGGGTGGTATATTAGATTGAATCGGGTTTGTAAGGTCATAACCTTTACCCATATGAGCATGAGAGTCAATTATCATAACAATACCTCCATTACTCTGATCTTTTATAATTTATAAAATTAATAGCCTAGTAATATTTCCACCGATTACCATAGCAAACTTATCTGGCGAAAGACCCATGGTTTCAATTCGCTTTAATTCCATCGATGGTGGAAGTGTCGGTGAATCACTGCCAAAAACTATCTTATTTGGTGCTTTATTCAGTGCATCTTGAAGAAAGGACTGTATTATAAAAAAACAGGAAGCCATATAAAAATTCGGAATTTCCTGAATCAATTCTACATAAGCTTTTGTATTCTTCCAATCCCAGTTACCAAAACTTCCCATATGCATAATTATTATGGTGAGATCGGGGTGTGCCTTAACGAGTTTTAGGAGTGTGCTTTTATCTTTTTCGCCATCCACAGCAACAGGAATTTTTCTATCCTTTGCAATATCAAACATCCTCTTTACGCCTTTACTATCCATGGTGAACTGGTCATGAAAACCGCGCAGGCGAATACCTTTAAAATTATATTTGTCGAGAGCTTCTATCAAAATTTCTTCTGCGTCTTTTGAGTTAGGATTTACTCTGGCAAACCCAATAAAACGATCAGGGTATTTCAGAGTAGCCTCGTAGATCTCTAAATTAGCTTTACTTTTATAGTCATCCCAGGTGATAGGATAAATGATTGATTTTAATACATTTGCATAGTCCATGTTATCAAGTATCTTCTGGACCGTAATTCCGTATTCAAGTATATCACCCTTCTTATCCCCAGAGCCCAATTGAGTGCACACATCTATGATCTCTGTATTCATAAAATCTTTTCCTCCTTAGGAACTAATTAAAAAAATATTTTAAGATAGATTAGAGGCGGCTATATAGCCGCCTCCGTTAAAAAACTACCTATTTATTATAGTATCCTGCATCCTCGAGGATTTTGGTTACTTCATTCACTGAATCATCCATTGCTTTTTGAGGTGTCTTGTTACCAGATAGTGCATCCTGTAATGCTGTACCTATGCTTAAGAACCACTCCTCCGCTTCTGGAATCAGTGGCGGGGTCTTAGCATACTTCAAAATCTTACCCAATACAGGGTAGAATTTTGGAGTATCAGGTTCAGCATATATCTTGGGCATAGTAGGGCTTACCGTACCTGCATGTGCCATCTTCTTGGCAATATCATACTGTGTCAAATAGTTCAGGAATAGTGCAGCTGCCTCTTTATTCTTGGAGGATTTACCCATACCAATTGTCCACAAGCCAAGGATTGAAGCTCTGTTACCTGTTGGGCCTTTGGGCATTTCTGAAAACTGAACTTTACCTACTACTTTAGATTGTGTAGCATCATCCATTGATGCATCATAAACTGACATCAGAATAAGCTGTGCAGCTTTACTCTGCTGAACAAGTCCAGCCACATCCTGCGCGCTGTGCCAGCCTGGAGGTGAATACTGATTTAAATTTTTAAAATATTCCACTGCTTTTACAGCTTCGGGACTGTTGTAGATTGGCTTCATATTACTATCGAAGATGTCTCCACCAAACGACCACAGCATTGGTAGGAACGTCCAAGTGATCGGGTTCCCACGCTCACCACGAATAGCAATACCCCACTGGCCTTTATCTTTATCAGTGAGTTTCTTTGCTGCGTTCAATACATCATCCCAGGTATCAGGAGCATTAAGTCCTGCTGCTGCATACATGTCAGTGTTGTACATAAGGTTAACCGGAATAGCAGACAAGGGAAATGTATAAATTTTACCTTCAACTCTACCAATATCAAGTAGGTTGGGATAGTAGTTATCAACTGGGATGTTGAACTTCGCGATGTAATCATCAAGAGGTTCAAGCCAACCATTCTTTGTATATTTTATAATCCACATCTGATCCACCTGATAAACATCAAAGTTACCAGCGCCTAACTCAAGCACCTGTCTATCGTGCAGTTTGGAGTAATCAGTCGTGTCCATTTCCACCTTGATCCCTGTCTGTTCAGTGAATCCAGGGATTATGTCGTTACGGATAGTATCTGATATCGGTTCTGCGACAGCCATATATTTGATGGTGGTTCCAGCATATGGTTTTTCAGTAGCTGCTGCTGTTGCTGAAAATGATGAAAGAGCTACTACTAATAAGACTAAAATTATAATTTTTTTCATTACTTTAATTTTCCTCCTTAAAAATAATTTGTTTTTTCTTAATTTATACTTCATCCTTAAAATCTCTATTCCATATACCACCTCCTATTTATTTAATATCGGTGCTTTTCAGAAAACTCTAAAAACCTTATATAATAAGGGAATTAGAGAGGTTATTGATTAATTTTTACTTATTTTATTAAAAGTTTTTTGCTATTAATGCTTCTTCCATGCTCTTAATCTGATGTTTTAAGATAACGCCTGTTGGGAATAAATTAATTTTTTCTTTAGGTAAAATCCCATACCAGATTATGTATATTTTTTTTTCTTTTGCAATTTTATATATCTCTTCCAACTTATTAATGTTTTTGCTCCAGTAAATAAGCCCTTTGAGATTTTTTGTTTTTAAAAGTGATTTTGCTCTTTTTTCTTCAAGGTCTTCACAAACCAATAATGTGAAGCCATTAAATACCTGCCCAATTTTTTCATTAAGTGGCATACAAAATTCTTCATACATGTCTGGAGAAATACTCAAACCATAGTCTTCGCTTATTTTTACGCCACTTTGAAGAAGACAACCGAAATAATAATCTATAGCCAAAGGTTTCTCTATTAATTGTTTTTGTTTTTTGGAAAATTCAATATATACAGTTGTGAGCAATTCTAAAAATTCTTTTATAACATCCTTATGACTATATAAGTAAAAATATAGTTGTTCCCCTAACATAATACCTGCTAAATTAAAAGGACCTTGATTATCCATTAATCCTATATGTATGCATTTTTTTAAGTTTGGATACTTGCTTAATTTATTTTTATAATATTCCTGAGTTTCGTTAATTCTAGGAACTAAACCATTATTAAAATCGGGTAAACCTTTGTTAATTATTTTTTTTATTTCTTCGATTGATCCAACAGGTTTAACCCAAGGCAAATCATTTCCTTTTTGTACAATTTCAAATCCGAAAAGAGATGGTATAATCCCTACGCCGTAATTTGCTCTAATAACGTTTACTCTGTCATCACCGATAACTGCACTCTCATAAATTGGCAAAAGTTCATCTAACAGCATTTTCTCTGGATCATTATAAATTTCACGATAACCAAAGACAGGCCAATCTACAAATATGGGATTCCTAACCTTAGACATATCATCAAAAGTACTCAACATTATTGGCAATTTTTTTATTTTTTGATATTGCGCAGATTTTATTTGTAATTCTTCAGATTCTAGGCTTTTTTTAAAATTTAATACTTTATCTAATTTTTCTAAATACTTGTCAATCATTGTAATCCTTTCGTTTTGAAAATAAACACAATCTTGAAAATATATAATCTAAATTTTAAATATTACAATTTCGTTTAATAATATCTGTGACTGTTAAAATATTTTTACCTGAGTGAAATTCTGGATCCTGAAATTTACATGCTGGAACAATATCAGCAGGTTTTCCAGTACTTCCATCTATGTTTTGAAATGGACCAAAATCAGTTTTGGGATTCATATAAATTGAAAAATAAGTATTGTGTGTAGCTTTAAAATAACCTAAAAACTTATCATTTCTAGTTCTTTCAAAAGCTAACATTACGGCTAACATAGTTTCAGGTAATACCCACCAAGGCATTGTATTATTAATTGGAAGTCCATTTTTTGCATTAATTGTTTTGTAGATACCAGGATGCTTTTTGTTCCAACCTTTATCTATATTCCAAAGAATCAGGTCTGGGCAGAGGCTATCTATCCTCTTGCGCATTTCCAGATAAATATTTGCTTTTGTAGCCAGCCTCGAAAATTCTAACGAAAAGCTACAGAACTCTATCGAATGCCCTGGGTCAACCAGATACTTGCCGTCAACTAAAAACGGTGCACCGTCCGGTGTTATATACTCAATATACGCACCAACTTCACTGATATAGTAATTATCCAGCAGGTGGACGATTAATTTTGCAGCCTCGTCCAAATATCTATTATCGTTTAACTGTTTGGCAAATTCATTGGCCAAGTCAACAGCTACCGACCATGGATTCTCCAGAATTCTATCCTCAGGAGTCGGGTCCGGTTCGGTAACAAAATGATTTAAGCTAAACGCTTTAATAGTTTCATCAAAAATCTGCTTGGCCATCTGGATCCACTTTTGATCTTTAGCCCGAACACCGTATTCAAGAAAGCCGGCACATGCATAAAGATCGCTGTAACTTTTATAACCTTCAGGACATATATAGCCAACATCTATTTCCGTGCCGTCTGAATTTGCTATAAACGGGAAGTGATGATGGTTTATCTCCCACTGTTTCTCCATTGCGTTTATGGTATGACTAGCAAAACTCATCAGTTCATCATGGTATTTGGGAAAATAATCCGCAAATCTGGATAATACACATATACCCCTGCCGTTCATCCAGGAATACGGGTGAATATCCTCTTTTGCAAATTCCTGGCCGGTTATCGAATTATAACCGGTCTGCACTCCCGGGAAATCGGGAAATCTCCGGTAACGGTCGAGCAGAAATTCTATCCTTATATTCAGGTAATCCATATAACTTTTTATCAAGCCATCGTCCAAATTAATTACTTCTATCCTTTTTATGGGCATTGTTACCATTTGAACCTCTCCTTATAAATATTTTATAGATTACTGTCTTTTTATACAGAATGTATCTGTAAGCGAATTTTTATGTATTAAAATGTCCTAACTTCAAGATGTGGTTAACAAATTGATGCTCCAGAACCTCCTTATTTTTGTTCTCTATTTCAACGGAATTATAGGCAAAAGTCAAATTTTCTTGCACCTCCTTTTTGCACTTGATTGATTCTAACATTTTTATTTTATTAATTTATTTCTCTAATGTTAAATTTTCTGAAGATGTGTTGGTGTCAAGAACTTGTGAGGGTTTTTCTTACCTCAAAAAAAATTTAATTTTAATTCACAAAAGGAAAGCAAATACTTATGAAGTGCAATATAAAGCAAACTTAATACACTATTTTCTAAAATAATAATAGCTTAGTTTTTCCAAAACCCACTGGGCTAATTCTGTTTTATATTACAACACCCCCTCCCCCAATCAACTCTTATATTTACTTAAACTATTTTCGAGCGGTGTTTGCATTTTTATTATGATTATTCATGTTTTTTTATAGTTTTTAAAATAAGAATCTTACCATTTTTTATATGAGATCTTATCAATTTTTCAGCTAAGACTGTATTCTTATTTTTTATTGCTTCTATAATAGAAAAATGTTCTTTTAAATAAGAATTGACAAGTTCAAGATAATAAGGTCCAGTTCTTAAGATGCTTACTAATTGGATATTAAAAGTTTCCATAATAGCTAATAATCTTTTATTTTTACTAAATTTCACTAAATATTTATGAAATTGAAAATCATTCATAATACAAGAATTTATATCCTTATTTTTTATTGAATCTTCAAATTTATTATATACTTGAAATAATGTTTTCATTTCCTTTTTGTTTATTCGGGGAATGGCTAAATTTATAGCTAAACCTTCTAACCATTCTCTAATATCGTACATCTCTTCGATTTCTTTGATAGAGAATAATTTAACATAAAATCCTCCTCTTGAAACTTCCTCTACTAAGCCTTCTTGTTTTAATTTAATAATAGCCTCTCTCCAAGGAGTTAAGCTAACACCCCACTCTTTCCCCAGATTTTCATAAACTAATCTTCCTCCAAGCTTTAATGAACCTGACAATATTTCGTCTTTGATTTTTTCATATACTTTTTCTGTTAAACTTTTATGCAATATTTCTACAACCATTTTTATGAAACCTCATTTATTAAATATATAATATATTATATATTTACACTATCACGAAGAATTATAAAAGTCAACATGTGTTTGAGTATTTATAAACAACACATTTTTTTAATATCAAAAAAGATCGTTTGTATAGTATTTCTTCTGGAAGTGATGTAATAAATTGCTCCTGAAAATTATATCCGTAATGCTCTGGTCATGCCGCTACTATAGCATATTTATTATATTGCAAGATCTGACCCCTCTTACTCTTAAAGTAATTTCTCGAAGAGGGATAATGTTGAATTTGGAAGAAGATAAATTAAAAATTAGTTGATTTTTTTCACTTTTTTACTCATTTAAAATAAATTTCGCACGTATTTTTAAAAAAATATAAATTATTTTTCTAATTAAA
>SDBS01007238.1_pt1 | contig 10785 bp, 17 predicted proteins | sample 2277091 | NCBI WGS metagenome assembly SDBS01 (sample SAMN10404972, study PRJNA504765) | marine sediment metagenome | isolation source: marine sediment core GS10_PC15, 163 cmbsf | place: Arctic Ocean: Southern Knipovich Ridge | collected 2010 | reverse complement strand
ATACAGTATAAGTGATAGGTTTCGTTGAACCGCAGGGACTTACAACCGATAAGATACAGGGGGTCGAGTTTAGCAAACGGTCAATATAGGGTAATAATACCTGCTATTGTACCTAAAACACCCGATAACAGCATAAAACAACCTAAAATTGACCTAAATTGAGCCAAATAACGTATTCCGCCCTAAATACCCAATTTAGACCCCTTACCTAATATATAGCCTCTTTTCGAGGCAAAATAAGCCCTTTAAACCTCAATCCTGAATCCAATCAATTGCCGAGAAAGACCCGTTTTAGAACGGGTTAAAAAAGAGGCTTATTGTAATGGCTATGGCATAGTAATTGTTTGTCCTCTTTTTTTAGAGTTTTGTATTAATATTAGCACTAAGTGGGCAGGCTCGCCTACTGGTTGAAATAACCCCTATAGGGTGCAATTTAGCTAATTTGACCTGTTAAAAGGGCATATAGGGTCTAATTTGGCTAATTTGAAGCGAAACTATACCCTAATGGGTACAAATTCTATATCATTTTTTGGGACGAAGTAGGCGTAACTAATTGATAATAGAGGGTTTACATAGGACAATATACATGACAAATATATAAAATGTCATATAACATTAACTGTAACCGTTTACAATTTGTACCCAAAAGGAAAAGCTTTATTAAAAAGAAAGCGTTTACAATTTGAAGCTAATTTTACATTGGTTTGATAACGGGTGTCAATGACACCTATATTACACCTATTAGTTTTGGGGCGGTTTAAGCCGACCTAGAGCTTCCGAGTTCTGACTGTAAGGAAGGGCGAGAAGAAGCGTAGAGCAAGGCGAAAAGAGGTAGAGCGAAGCGGGGCGGGCTCGGAGTTGGCAAATTATGTGCTAATATTAGCACGTTATTATATTGTGCTAATATTGATACATTTTATGGTGTTACTGTAAGCGTTTTCAAAAAAGGTTAAAAAACAGTCGTTTTAGGTTGACCGTAAGGGGTTTGATATGGTATAATAGAATTGTGAAAAAGGAGTCCAATGAACCTAAATAAACAAATGAGAGAGATATTAGAAAACCCTATTGTCTCCACTAAAAGTATATTCCATTGTTATGTTGATGAAAGGAAGTTAACTAAACTACTCCAAGCCTTCCGAGATTCAGTGTTAAGCAAGAAGGAACTAGCCAATATAGTTAATAAATCTCGTTTGAACCAATTGACTGATGAAGGTATAGGCAAAGCCATACACAAATCAATCCTGGCGAATATATATGGGAGGGAAAATGAAATCAAAAGACGGTCTAACAAAATTTAGAAAACAAACTGCTAAGAAACCAGAACATCATTGTGATAATTGTGGTTGTCATAGGTATTCACCTTGTTATTGTAAAGTTTGCAAAAAGAAGAAGGAGAAATAATTATGTTTATTGTAAGAATTGGACTATCAGTAGTTATTTTAATATTTATGTGGTTGGGTTACGATTGGGCTATTAAAGTAATGATTACGCTATTGTATTTTATTAGTGAAGCGATTATACACAATTGGTAGGAGGTAAACAATATGATTAGAAAATTATTTATAGTTATAGTTGTTGTCTGGAGAATGTTTACTCAGTATTTCAAACTTAAATGGAAATCAATTGTAGACCATGCCTATAAAGAACCCCTCGATTTATTTTTTATATTGACTTTTATATTTTTAATAGTTGGCTTATTTTTAGGAGCTTTTGCGTTTAATCATGGGTTTAAAATTTTAGGAGCATTGCTGATGGTAACACTTTGGCTAGTGCCAACGGTAATTGTAGGAATATATCATTTAATTAAGAAAATAAAAAAGTTAATAAAAAGCATTAAAAAAGAAATATCTAATCTAAAAGGAGACAACTAATGAAGTGTCCGATATGTAAAGGTAAAATAATAAAACAGATTGGATTAGAGGAGATGAAGACTTTAGTAGGTTATTCTTCAGAACCAGGACATAATCACGATGATAATTGCCGAAAAAGATTATATCTTTGTGAAAATAATCATAAATTTGTATTATCTAAAATAAACACTTGTTATTGTGGCTGGAAAGGAAAGAAAAAATGTTTTTGTCATAAAGGCGATAAAATAGATAATTGGTTAGATGTTCCTTATGAGAAAACTAACGATTTTTAAAAAGGAGTAAAACAATGAAATGTCCAATCTGCGAAAAAGAATTAACACAAATTACAGACGACTTTGAAGTAAATACTTCCTTTGGAAAAATGAAAGGGGTAATTTACGAATGTTGTGATAGGCAAATTATTCAACAGAATTTAATAAAGGAGGATTTATGAGAAAAATAGCAAAACCATATAAAAGAAGGATTAAATGCAAACTAGATACTAACAAGTTTGCTAGATGTGGCGAATGTCTTTTTAAAAATGAAACGGAATATGGGATAGTATGTAATTTGCCTAATAGATTTTGGAATTCTGATTTAGAAGTAATTGTAACAATAAAGAAACAATATTATGAAAAATAAAATATTTTGGCTAGACACTGAGACAAGCGGATTAGACGCAGTAAGAAATGACATTCTCCAAATAGCCTATATAATTGAAATTGATAAAGAAGTTAAAGAAAAAGGTCAATTCTATTGCCAACCATTTTCTTTTGATAACTTAGAACAATCTGCTTTAGATATTAACTGTTTAGAAATAGCCCAAATTAAAACTTTCCCTTCCCCTCAAGAAATCCATAAAAAAATAAAAGCAGTTTTAGAAAAATATGTTGACAAATACGATAAGAATGATAAGTTTAGTATGACAGGTTATAACGTGCAGTTCGACTTTAAATTTTTACAAGAGTTTTTTAAAAAGAGTGGAGATTTCTATTTCGGCTCTTTGCTCGATTATCATACTATGGATATTTTATCTTTAGTTTATATAATGCAATTTAAAGGAAAAATAAATCTACCAAACTACAAATTAGTAACGGTCTGCGAAGCTTTAGGAATTGAATTACAAGCCCACAATGCTATGTCTGACATCGAAGCTACTAGAAAAGTGTTTTATGAATTATTGAAATATGTAAAATAAAAGGGAGGCAATAAAATGAAGATGGATAAGGTTGCTAATAGTAAAAATGATGAGTTTTATACTCCAATATATGCAGTATTGCCTATTTTAAAATATCTAAATCCAAACTCTACTATTTGGTGTCCTTTTGATACAGATGACAGTTTATTTGTTAAAAAATTTAAGAAAGAAGGATATAATGTTGTTTATACTCATATCAGCAAAGGGGAAGATTTCTTCAATTATGAAGTTCCTAAATGTGATTATATAATAAGTAATCCTCCTTATTCTTTGAAAGGACAAGTATTAGAAAGATTATTTTCTATAAGAATACCCTTCGCAATGCTTGTCGGGGTAGTTGGATTATTTGAAAGTCAAAAAAGATTTCAAATGTTTAAAAATAATGAATTTGAAACTCTATACATGAATAAACGAATAGCGTATTTTAAAGATTATACAGAACAAAAACCATCTTTAAATCCTCCCTTTTCAAGTGTATATATTTGTCAAAATATATTACCAGAACCAATTGTTTTCGAAACCATAGATAAAAAATATACTGAGGAATTTAAATAATGTTCAGTAACTCTAAACCTATAAAACTAAGAAAATGGCTAAACCAACATAGAGCGCATCCTAAAGAAACAGTTTACAGCCAAACAGAACAAGGAACCTTTAGATTTATTAGATGTCAACAATGCCAAAAAGCTTATTTAATGGGTAGAATAACGGAAGAATAAAATGAATTTACAAAACGAATTATGGGAGATTGTAGGAGAAATAGAAGAAACAATAGAATGTAGACGATTAATTGTTAAAGAAATTATAGAATTATTTGAGAAATATAAGGAGGAATAATGGAAAGACCAGAAAAAAGAAAATTAGAAAAAAACTCTCCATACTTACAATACGATAAAGGTTATAATCACTCTCACGGGAATTGGGAAGCGTATTTAATCTACCTATTATCTACTGACAAATATGAGCGACACATTTACCAGATTGAAGAAACTATTACTTTAGGTCGGAGCGGGATAGTTGGAGATAGGGATGTAGAAGCCATCAAATATGCTCTCCATATAGTCAAGACTATACATAAAGCATTAAAGGAGAATAATGATTAAACCCTTAGTTTCATTGGGATTTTAGTCTTTTGTAAACGCTTACAATCCGATTTAATTATTTATTTTTGAAATAGTTCATAAGTCCTTGGTATATATAGATATTTATTTTCCAAAACCCCTTGACAGTAAGGGGGTAAATATGGTATACTTAATATAGCAGGATTTCTCTGTCAATTATACTAGATTTATGGACAAAACTCAAGAATTTAAATATACTTATGAAGGCGCAGGATTAGTCAATAACGATAAGAAAAAGGCTAAAAAACGCTTCAAAGAATATAGACAGCATTACGATATAGAGACTTTAAGCGATTTAACTCTCTTAGAAGGCTTAATATTTAGAGAAATCCTACATTCTAAAATATTGAGAAAAATCGCTGAACTTCAAAAAGCTGGAGATGGCGATAATATAGTTCCTGGTCATTTAATGAGAAACTTAGACGATAATCAGGAACAAATTCTTATTTTAAAGGATAAACTCGGACTATTCCAAGAAAAAGAAATAACAGATGCCTTTAAGTATTTACAATTACTCTTTAAAAAATTTGCAACTTGGATGTCAAAAAACAGAGACCAGCGCAAAATGACATGTCCTTTTTGTGCTAAATTGTTCTTTTTAAAAATGAGAACAACTAATTATGAAGCTCATATTAGCCCTTTTTTCGATAATAAGGTAATTGCTAACAAACCCTTATTCCGTGCTTATAAAAAAGGAAAACCATTGACTCAGGAAGATGTAGCTGAAACTTTAGGTGTTAGCACTGATTACGTTAAGATTTTAGAAGAAATGTATAAATAGAACCTCGTTTTTGTTCATAAAGCCCCGCTTTATTCTTGTTCTGGTTCTCGGAACAATTAATGTTAATAAAACCAATTACAAATGAAGAATTAGACTTTTGCGAAGCTTGGTTTACGCCAAGATGCTTTATTGAAAGTCTATTCCATATTTTTGACAATATATCTCAATTTAGCGAAGATAAATTTGGAATATTGAGATTATATCAATTCCCCTTTTTATCAGATGAATCTCTAATAGACTTTGACGAAACTGCTAAGTACCACAATTTAAAACCCTACGAAAAATTTCAAATGAGAAAGAGAGTTGGAGACATTTACTGTTTTGGCGCAAGGTCGTTTGGGAAGACGAAAATTATAGAAGAAATGGATTTGGTTAATTCTGCTATACATTTTGACAGCGAACAAACAGTTTTTTCTTCTATGGATTTAGACCATTTAGGAAGAGTTTTAGATAAGATAGGGGTATTCCTTTCTAGCCACCCAATCGGAAAAATATTTAAAGGAGTAAAAAATAAATCCGCCCCCAAATATGATTTTCTATTAAAAAATGGACATCAAATAAATAGTGTTAATTTTGACTTGGGAAGTAAAGAACAAGGTAAGCAATGGTTCGGCTACCACGTTCCTAGAATCTATATAGAAGAAGCAAGTAAAGAAACTCAATCAGTTGCAGACAAAAGAAAAGACAGTTCTGCTGAAAATGGAACTGTTTTTCGTATTTCGGGAATGACAGATTTTAATAAACACTCCCCTGCTGGCAAATCATTTAGAGAACCTAAAAATAAACCTTTCTTAATAAATTATTCTCAATTTGTAAATCCTACCTGGAATAAGAAAAAGAAACAAGAAAAAATAAAACAGTACGGAGGCACAGATAACCCCAACTACAAAATATATGTTTTGGGCGATGTAATGCAAGACAAAGCCAGCGAATTTAATATGCAAAGAATTGAAAAAGAATGTTATAATCGTAAAAAAAGTATAAAAAGATTTGAGTTACCACTAAAAAGATTCCATAGATTTAAAGAAGATATAATTGTAGAAAGACCAATAAATGCACAGCGCATTTTTCTTTGTTCTGATATAGGAGAGTCTTCTGGAAGTGATATGATAATTTTATCAGAAATTGGAAACAAATACCATTATTTATATAATATAATAATGTATGATTTGACACATACAGAACAGTCCATTGTTTTTAAATGGTTAATAGAAAAATTACAAGTTAATGTGCTTGGGCTAGATATAGGAGATGGGTGTGGTCGAGCAGTGTGTGTAGAAATAGAAAAATTTTTTCCAAAACAAAATATGTGCAAATATGCAGGTGCAAGTAAACTTTCCGTTGGATTTGAAAAAAATCACAAAGGAGAAGTTCTTTTAAAAAATGGCGAACCAGTTATTAGACAAGAATATATGTCCGAATGGTCAGTACATAGACTTAAAACCTTATTATATGAAGGTAGAGTAGAAATTCCAGAAGATTTTAAATTTGAAGACCAATTTGCTAATGTAATATCAATGAAATCAGGTACACGAAATGTATATGACTGTATATCTGAAACTGGAAACCATCTATTTGATGGTTGGAAAGTGTTTGCAATCGCCCAATGGCTATTTAAAGACTTTAATCAAACAAAACCCATAAGAAAACCTTGGGGTACAGGAGTATGTAGTTTATGAATAGTATAAGTCCAGAACTAATGTTGAGTATGCTTTTAAGTACGAGTTTGAAAAAAATAATTGTACCTACGGAATTTCATAGTCAGGCTCAAGCAGTTAAAGAAATAATGAGGAATGATTCTACTGGATTAGTTGATTCTTTAACAGATTTTTCGGTTAACACCGCCAATGTCAATTTTACTTTAGATACTACTAATGACAATTTAAATAAAACTCTTAATAAATGGTTAGAAAAAATAAATATAGAGTATTTGGGTCAAGTTCCGCCTGGAATGAAGGCTTTGGCAAAAGAATATTTTATTGAGCGTTGGAAAGGTTCTTCTTTTCCTATATTGAAAATTGTGAAATGGGGAAAAATAGACGGAATTATGTTACCAACCAAAATGTTTTTTATAGATGGTGGCTCCGTTTATGCGGAAGATAGAAATAAAAAAGAAGACAATTTAAAATTATTAAATTACGATTATTATATAGGTAGAGATAAAAAGAATAGAGAAAAGTTAAATCCAAATCTTCAAAATGTATTAATAACAAAACCTTATGGAAGGTGGTTTGACAATTATCCATTAAATTTTATTGTAAAGAGAGGCATATATCACAATTGGAGACTTATCCAATTATTAAAGGACAATCAATCTCAGGTTCTTAGTCAAATTATACCTTATATGATGTTAATTAAAAAAGGCTCTGAAAACCTTGCTGAAAAAAGTATAAAAACATACGATAATGTAGATTTAAAGGGAGTAATAGAAAGTATAGAAAATATGGTCCAAACATTCAATGATAGTAGTGCAGGTACTAAAGCTAATAAGTCTATGATAAGAGCTACCCAATTTGATGAAACAATAGACCATTTAATTCCTGATTTGGGTACTATATTTAAGGAAGAGTTATTTAGTGGTTTAGAAAGAAATATTTTATCTGGAATGGGTTACATTGACATAGTTTCCGCAGTGTCTTCTAGCCGAAAAGAATCAGTCGTTAATCCTAAAGTATTTATAGAAGAAGTTAAACAAGGAGTGGAAGATTTTAAATCTTCTATACTAACTCCGTTAATATACCTTATTCAGCAAAAGAATGAAAGCCATGCAAAATACATGACCAATTTAAAAGTAAATATTTCTTCGTCTCCAGTGAAAGGATTTCTAGGAATAGAGTTTAAGAAAGAAATTCAAAGATTATGGAGAGCGGGAAGATTATCAGACCAAACTGCTGTAGAAATGGTTGCAGAAGTAGATTTTGAAACAGAAGTATTAAGAAAGAAGAAAGAAGCCAAGAGAGGCTTAGATGCTACTTTCTATCCGCCTCTAACTGATAATAGAGAAGGTACAGGTATTGATATACCTTCAACTAACCCTAAAAAAGAATTTGATGACAACGGAAATGAAATTACAATTGAAAAAACAGACCCAATAGAAAAAGAAGAATTTACCAATGCCTCAGTTACAGGAGAAGGAGTTACTTCTAATAATAACGACCATTCTCATAAATATGTAATTGATGACATTGGAGATGGACAAACAGACATAATTGATAATCATTCTCATATAATTTATGGCGGAGTAATAGAAGAAGAAAAAGAACATAATCATATACCACTTAACCAAGTTACGTTATCGCAGGAACAAGAATTAGAAGATGAAAAAAAAGAAGAGTCAGAAGAAACCCTTGAAGGCGCACCTTACAGAACAATAAAAGAATTACCTAAAGGTATAAAGGATAGCATGGAAAAAGATTTACAATCTACCTTTATAACGGTTTTTAATCGTGTATTTAATCAAGACGGTTCCGATACTAAAGCCTTTAAAATTAGTTGGTCAGTAATTAAAGAAATTGCTAGGCTAAATAAAAAAGCCATTTGGATTAGAAAGAGAAAAAGACAAAATGGTAAATTACAGCCAATAGTTATGAGTCAAGCCATTTTAGAAAAAGCTATCCAAAAAACAGAAAAAGAAACAGCAGATTCTACTTTGAAACAAATTCAATTAGAAAATGCTCAAGGCAGAAACAAACTAATAAAAGGTTTGAATAAACAAAAAGACGAGGAAAAATAAATTGAGGATTTACACTGACGAATCATTAAATAATGAAATTGTAAATGACCTGTTAGCATTTGGCAGATTACAGGCAGGAGAAATTAAACAATTTACTTTTTGGGTTTCAAATATTCCAAAAGTAGGAGAAAACCCAGTTATTTTAGAAAATTTAGAATTTAAATTTAATCATCCAGAAGTAACTCTTATTGAAGCACCAACAGAAATGGAATATAATGCTGTAGCAGAACTAATATTTGAATGGAAGCCTTCAGTAACTTTAGAAGAAAAATTATATATTAACTTAGACGTAAAAGGATTAAGGGTATTTGGTTAATGGGAAAATTTATTATAGCTAAATCAAATAGAGGAACACCTGAGTTAATTGGTCTTCATAATGAAGTTGGAGATATAATTAATCCATCTACAGAAGATAAACAAGATGACCAAGTAACACTGTTAGAGCAAATTGAACAGAATACATCAGACATCGACATTAACCTGGATACTCTCGTCATTGAAGCAGAAGAAATAAATTTAAATACAGATAATTTAGAATCTTTACAGCAAGAAACAGTTGACGCAATAGGTCAAGCAAGCGGAACTAATATTATAATTAGATTAGGAGATATTTGGGATAAATTAGTAGAGCTTTTTAACACAGGCGTTGCAAAATTAAAAATATGGGATGGAACTAACACTGCGGGAGTAACTACTGATAGTAAATTAAAAGTTGAGACATCTTCAGAAGTTGCAAAAACAGAAGGATATAATATAAGTGATATTGATAAAACAGGAGACCCCGTTTATTATGGAATGACAAGATTTGACGGGAAATATTACATAATACAAAGAACAAAATCAACAGGAACTTGGAGATACACTAAAGGTGATAGTGATTATACTACTGCTTGGGCTAACAAAACAAGTGAGAGTTACGATTATTATTTTAACACTTTTTAAGGAGAAATAATGGCTAATTGGTATGTAAGTAATTTGGCATCTGGTGGAGCTGGCAGTGAAGGAGACCCTTGGGATTTTATTACAATGGTTTCTAAACTAAATGATGTAACCATAGGTGCTGGAGATAATATTTATGTTAAAGCTGACGGTACTTATACTTGGTCTACAACTCCCATCATAACTTCTGCGGGGTCGTTAGGCGCACACAAGCGTTTGATAGGTTATACCAATACTATTTTAGATGGTGGACAAGTTACTTTACAACTTACTGCATCTGATACTCATGTTTTATCAGCTAATGTTAATTATTATAATTTTGAGAACTTTATTTTTGATGGTAATTCAAATGCTACTACTGCTTGTCTTTTTCCTAAAGCTTCTATTATCAAGAATTGTATATTCAAAAACTCCCTTGGTGCAGGTGCTTATGGTACATCTTGTTCGTTTTACGATTGTGTTTCTTATAATAATGCTACTTATGGGTATTATAACATATACACAATGTCTTTTTGTTTGGCTTACAATAACAATATAGGCATGTATAGGGCCGTTAATTATATTAATTGTGTATCTGCTAATAATACAACAACTAATTTTGAAACTTGGTCGGGTACTCACATGATAAACTGTATATCCTATGGAGGTACAGGAAATGGTATCGTTGTCAACAGGTATGGGTATACTATAATAAACTGTGAAATAGTTAATGCACCAGCAGGAAAGCAGGGTATTCTTTTTGGCGGATATGCTTATGATGGTGTTTGCGACTATTGTAACTTCAGTGGGAATGACTCTGATACTGATGTTGAAACTGCTTTAACAAACAAGAAAACTCTAACACCCACCTATACTGATGCGGGTAACTATGATTTTACTAGAACTACTAACACTCTTGACGACCAAGGCAAAAGCACTATAGGCTCAACATTATATTCATACGATTACCATATTTCTATAGGAGTAGACCAACGTGAATTGATTTTCTCAGCCCCTATTTTTCCTGGGATTATACAGCTTGAAGCTGTAGGTGGCGGATGTTTAAGGGCTACTTGGGCACCAGCTACCAATCATACTGGAGGGTATAATATTTATGTTAAAGCTTCCAACGATACTAATTTATTTACACTTGCTAATCTTAAAATATGGGTAGACAATGGTTC
>SDBS01007237.1_pt1 | contig 10785 bp, 14 predicted proteins | sample 2277091 | NCBI WGS metagenome assembly SDBS01 (sample SAMN10404972, study PRJNA504765) | marine sediment metagenome | isolation source: marine sediment core GS10_PC15, 163 cmbsf | place: Arctic Ocean: Southern Knipovich Ridge | collected 2010 | reverse complement strand
GTCTTGAGTATATTTCTTTTTTTTATAATTTTCAGAGGATTTCTCTCATCGAGTAACCTGTATGGCGGATCAAGAAAAATCAAATCGAATTTCCAGTTATCCTTGGCCAATTGGATCACTGCTCTGTTAAATTCTTTCTGAATGACTAAAAAATTGTTTGCCTCACCGCATTTCCCAAGATTCTCTTTGATGATTTTAACAGAAGGAAAAAAATCATCCACAAAGACAACGTTCTCTGCTCCACGGCTTAAAGCTTCAATCCCAACCGAACCCGTTCCAGAAAATCCATCCAGAAAAATGGAATGAGGCAGCAAAGATTGGATAATACTTATCAAAGTTTCTTTTAATTTATTTGGCATGGGGCGCACTTTCTCACTGGGGACCCGCTTCAGCCGCTTTCCCTTGTATTTACCTGAGATGACTTTTATCATTGGATTTTTTCAGTTGTTTTCAAACGACTTCAGTAATAGAAAATAGCTTTCCCGTTTTGGGTTTTGATATCTTTAAGGCCAAAAGGAAGATCATACCAATCATAGAGGCTTGTGGGCTCTGAATTCTCGATCTTAGAGGCGATTTGAATGATAACATCCAGAATTTCCGGTTGGATGGGGACATCTTCAATAAAGAGTTTTTTGATATTGATTCTTACTTTTTCATCTTTGACTTCGACCCTGCCTCCAAAGTAGATATTCATTTGAGGCCGGAGAAAACCAGGAATATTCTGGCCTCTTAAATCAATCAGTATATTTCCCTCAATCCTGTTATTGACCAAAATGTGTAGATTGAGCTGTTTCATGATTTCTTCTTTTTCGGTTTCGATACGAAAAGCGATATAGGAGTTGAGCTCGCTTTCAGTCACGGCAACTTTACGTAATTTTCCTTTTGAAAGACTGTTCTGCTCCGATTGAACTTTTTCAATAATGTTAAGAACCTTTAAAGCCTCCTTTAGAGAATACTCTGTAGAACCATAGGACGCTAAAACATAGAATAAAAGACAAAAGAATATTGATACGACAGACGCTCCCTGTTTTTTATTCATTGTGATGGAAAGCATTTTCACGTTAATTTTAACACATTTTGATGTGGATGGATAAGTATTCGAAAACAGTTCAATAATGTGTCAGCGTACCATCTTTCTTCGCTTTTGAAAGTGAGATTCGAAACACGAAAAGGCTCAGAGGGAGAAGGACGACACTAAACCCGATAAGAGCCAAAATACTGGGCAGAATCTGAGAGAAACTCGCCGAAGAGAGCAGGCTGTATCTGAGTCCATTCAATGTATGCGTGATCGGCAAACAATAGGAGATCCATCTGATCCATGGAGGGAGAACGGCGAAAGGGAAAAAAACACCTCCGAACAAACCGGATAAACTTCCGAATACCCAACTGAAAGGATCTCCACTCTTAAAGACCAGCAAAAAACTCGCCGATAAAATTCCTATGCTCAAATAGCAGACTGCAGAAAGAATAAAAACAACAAAGAAACCAATCCAGTTGATTTTTCCGAGTGTGAGACCGAAGACAAAAATGGCCACTCCGATTTGAAATATCGAGGTGGCGAGATAAAACAGAAAATTATAAATCGATGAACCGAGGAGAATCGTAGGAATATTCGTCCGGCTCACAAGGAGAACCTCTAATGTACCCGTAATCTGAGCATTTTGGATATAGCCAGGAAATCCCTGCTGGAAGATTTGCAGAAAACCTGAAAATGCAATGCCTATGATGACAAATGAAAAATAATCTCCACCATACGGTGCGAGTGAAGTGTTTTCTCCCCCCGGAATCAGTCTTGAAATAAAAAAGAAAGTGGCGGAAGATAAAAAGACATTAAAAATGGAAGAGACAAAGGAAAATTTGTAGCTGGCCGCTTCCAGAAAATCGCGTTTAAAAAATGCAAATAATTTATCTAACATTGTCATCAACCGCTCTCTCATAAATTTCCTGTATGGAGACGCTTTGATTTTCGGTCAAATCCGAAACCTTGCCAACTCTTTTTATTTTGCCCTTATCAATAACAGCCAATTTGTGAGCATATTCTTGAGCTTCAAAAAGATTATGTGTGGCCCAAAATACGGTTTTTCCCTGCTTATCCACCAACTCCTTGCGTAAAAATAGTCTGATTTTTTTTGCCGCATGTGGGTCAAGACTCCGTGTGGGTTCATCAACAAAGAGCAGATTCGGTTCATTGAGCAGAGCGCGTGCCAGAGACATCATTTGCTTCATTCCCGTTGAATAGGTGTTGAATCTCAGATCGATGGCATCATCTAAGCCAGTCAAACTGACTACCTCCTCAACCCGTTTTTTCCTTTTCGATGAAGACAAGCCACTTAATACGGCAAAAAAGTCAAGATTTTGGCGTCCGGTCAGGCGCCAGTAAAAACTCCTCTCATCACTTATGGCATAGCCGATAGAGGATTTCACTTCATTTTCATGGCTGATGATATCGAAGTCATTGACAAACGCTTTGCCCTCATCCGGCAATACCACAGTAGAGAGTATCTTAATAAGAGTGGTTTTCCCTGCCCCATTCGGGCCCAAAAGACAAAAACATGTACCTTTCTCAACCTCAAGATTTACTCCATTCAGAGCATCAATAAACTTTTTTCTAAACGGATGAAGGAGAATCTCACGATATCGTTTGACAATCGGATATTTTTTTTTGAGATTTTGAACTTTAATCGCTGGCATAAATCATAATCCTAAGTATTAAACGGACCAATTTATTTTCGCATTAAAACATATCACACTATGAAATGTAATGTTTTAAGAGTCTAACAAAGATTCCAAATACTCCTTTTATCCGCTGGATATAGTGACGGCTTCTCAAATCTTGTAAGCGAACAAAATTTCTTTGAGCCATAATTAATCGGGGAGGAAAAAGTGTCCTGCCGACTATAGTTTTAGCCTGCTCTTAAGAAATGCCTGAGATAACGCAAACCCCGGCTAATGTGTCTTCGATAGAAAGAACTTAGGGTGCTGTTCTCATCAAATACTTTTATTTGGTCAACTATTGCTCTGTGAGGAAAAAGAGTGCGAAAAATAAATCTTATCTTATCAAGAAGGGTTATTGCTATGCTAAGGTAGACAAAAAAAGAAAACAAATCACTGAATTCCCCTTTTTTAAGCATTAAAAAACAACGCTTCTCGGCCAAACTTACTTTTTTTGGCGCAAACTCGTTGAGAACAAAGTCCGGAATGGGAGTTTTAAAGAATTCATTAGTAAAATACAGAGAATAATAAATGTGCTTTGAAAGATTTAATTCACATCCTTCCCTTATCACTCCCTCCCAGATAATTCTATGCCCGTAGTGCAGAATTAACTTGTGTATATCGTATAAAAGAATTAACTTCTGAAAATTATGCTTAAGGGCATGCTGGCATAAATGTATCAGAAAATGCTGCGGAGAAAGCATTAAAATGTTCGAGCGTCCCACTTCAACTGAAATTGCCTCGCTTAAGAGCCTGTCTATATTAAACCTAAAATAGGAAGATGTAGCCGGAAGGGTTGTATTAACCAGATGCCAGTGAAGATGAATAAAATATTTTATTGCAGCGGTTTTCTCATACATTATTGAATTAAGATAGGGGCTGATCTTATCGGTCTTTAATACTTTGGGTGGATTTATGGGAATATAGCCTTCTTGTTTCAGGATTTTATCGGCAAGAGTAAAGCAATCAAGCTTAATAAGTATATCAACATCTACCATCTGGCGTTGGCCGATATCAGGATAAATTGTCCTAAGAAGAGCGTAACCTTTTAAGGCAATAGTTGATATGTTTTGATTTTGTAATTTTTTGATTATTGTGTCAGCTTCATTTAAAATCAAAGCATTGCGGCCAAAGTTATAAGCATAGCACTCTTTGGCTGTGTTGAATATTTTTTCAGGAATTATTGATTGCAGATATTCGCAAGAAGGGCTGGCAATAAGGGGAAGAAAACCAAGTAATTGGAAATCTTGCTCCTTAAATGACTGCTGAGTTCTGGAGATTAACGAAGGTTGTATGAACTTCTCTTTATCTGCCTCTGAAGGATTGCCCAATGACAGTAAAACTAATCTATCAAGCAGACTAAAGCCCAATTAATGATCAGGTCGGGCAGCCAGGGCTGGTTGCGCCGTTAGTATATCCAACACCGCAATGGTGATCGGATTTAAAACAAACAAGAAAGAATTTACTTAGCTTTTTTACTGATATTTTAGGCTTTTCATAGGTTTTCTTTTTCTTCATGCCTCAATCACCTCCTTAATAACCTTGGCATGACGGCAGCATTCATCAGATGCTTTAGATACGTCATTCTTTTCTAAATATACCATAGCCGGACACCTGCGGCAATAAATATTATATTCACATTTAAAGCATTCTTTTATATCAGAAGGTTTAATCCTCTTTAGCTCCTTAAGGATCTCTGACTCGCTAAGAATTGTTGAGAGTTTATTATCATGAATATTTCCCAAAACCAAGGACAGGCAGATACAGGGAATGACATTGCCGCAGTAATCAATTGAGATATCATTTATGCCGGCAATGCAGATTAAAAAGGCTTTTTTTTCAGCCTGCTTAACCTCCTCGAGATCAGCATCGAATAAAAATGAATAAAAGTTCTTAAGCTCGCTATCGTTTAAACGGGCTCCTAAATGAGTGCAATTTCCGTCTTTTTTGGGATACAATAAGGCTGAAGCACTCCAATTAACGCCTAAGGACTGAGCAAACCCTTTCATTTCCGCAAGCTCTGCTATATTTTCTTTCATTGCAGTTGTTGCAAGAGTTATTATTGATTTGGGCTTAAGCAGCTTGACCGCCAAGATTGACTTATCGAATGAGCCTTTGCTCTTAGTTATGGCGTCATGGGTTTTGGCGGTTGCGCCTAAAAGGCTGATATGGATTCTATAGAGGGGGTAGCTGTTTAACCGTTGGGCTGTTGATTGATTGATGAGGGTTCCGTTGGTCTTTAGGGTTACAGCGAAGTTTTTTTTTAAAGAATACTCGATAATCTCAAAAAAATCATTACGGATTAAGGGCTCTCCTCCGGTAAAGGTAATAAATAAGCAACCTAAATCCGCCAGTTCATCGAGAATGCTTTTAATTTTTTCAGTGCTAAACTCAGCATAATCATCTGAGCTTTGAAAACACATGAAGCAGCCGAGATTGCATCGGTTGGTAAGCTCAAAGCCGCTGTAAAAAGGTATGCATTTTTCTCTTATTTTTTCTTCGAAATTTTTCGGTATCATTGATAAAAACTCTCTCTGTATTCCTTCTTGGGCCTGACCGGAAAATCAAACAACTCTACGCCCGAATCATAAGCTAAGCGTCTCATACTGGATAAATCATTTTTATTTTGTTTCATGCGAACAGTGATAAAAAAAGTATTTACCCCTCTCTCACGCAGTAGCCTAGCAGCTCTTAGGGTCTTCTCAAAAGAACCTTTTACGCAGGTAATCGCATCGTGAACTCCGGCGCTTGAGCCTAAGAGAGTGATGCGGACCTGAGCAAAGTTTAGCTTTGCTATTTTATCGGCTACTGCCGGGGTAATTAAAGTTGCGTTGGTCTCAAGGGCCATGGCAAAATTCTTGTTATGAGCATATCTGGCTAAAACAAAGAAATCTTTACGAAGAAGGGGTTCACCGCCAGTAAAGACAAAAAAAAGACAACCCTGCTTTGCTAAATTATCAATAGTTTTTTTTATCGAGGCTGTTTTTTTGCGAGGATCGGTCGGCAGAGCAAAATAGCAATGCTTACAGCGTAAATTACACCGCCAAGTAAGTATAAGACGAAAGGCCAGAGGAATGTTTTTATTTTCCATTTTCCTCTGCAATGAAGTCGGTATCATCTGGCTACGATACATTAGTTTATCGCCCCCTATCTATTCTTTCAAGAGAACTGTCAAGAGAAAAATGCATCTCAAGGCACGGTACTTCCTTTAACAGACGGACAATACCGTCTAAAATATTTTTCGTAACCTTCTCTTCCAATACTCCATGAAATATGTTTGACATGATTCTTTCGCATGATACGCTTTTATGCACATCTTTAAAAAATAAACATTTTGCTTTTTTAGGGAAAAAGACCCCATTGAGCGGTGCTCTTATGTTCTGGCTGCCGTGAAAAGGTGTCCCAAACACAAACCACCTGCTTTCTTGCCTTCTTAAAGCTATGCACTCATCGGAGATAACCCTGGCCTTTGATAACTTTTTTATTGCCGTGGTCTTTCCGCTTTCAGCCGGTCCAGTGAAGATATAGGCTTTATTCTTGATGGTCGCGGCACTTGCATGCAGCAAAAAACCACCCTTATATTCAAGGAATACATGAAAGCAACGCCTGAGGGCATCATCGAACAGTCTCATTGAGAAATCCTTATCAGGCTTTTTTATAACACACAGTTTTTTTTTAATATCAATTATGCCTGCCGTAGCTATACATCTATCTTTCTGATAAACAATTATATAGTCGGAATTAAGTTTAATGAGCGCAGTTTTAAAAGCATTATAAAAATAAACCGAAGGGTGTTTTGAATAATCTATTAAATCCTTAGGCAGAGCCTCACAAATCTTTATCGTTAAATCTGGGTTCTTGGCCGAAGTCATAAAATTAGAGAGCCTCTTTCTAAGATGACACAGAAGAAATCTGTTGTCTGTGAAAATAAAGGCGCTCAGACCGGCAACTTTTATCGTTAAAGGCTTACTGACTCTCAACAAACCCCCTTTCGGCAAGTTTTTCCAACAACTGCAGGGTATCTTCATGGGCTTCGCTTTGCTCGACTTCAAAACTATTACAGAGAACATCAACAACGTCAGAGACTTTTATTTTATTGGTTATTGCATCCCAAATCTCTGTGCCTACGCTATTTAAATGCAGGATTTCCCCGCGCTTAATATCGACCAATATGGCCTCGCCCTCGATAGTACGTGAAGGGATATTCTTTTTTTTAACAATATAGGAATTTAAAGTTATCATAACTTTCCTCCTTTTTGGCTAAGGCTTGTGAAACAACAAGGAAAACTCTTCCGGACTTTTCTCATCTGGCACAGTAACCCAACAGTGTCCGATCAGCATCTTATCACCTAAGCCCTCATTATTGTTTTTTACACCGAAATTAATCCTGGCCTTAACACCCGATTGATGCAGCACAGAACAAAGAAGTAAAGAATAGGGAAAGCAGGTATTTTTTACGCCTAATTTTCTACACAATAGCAGCCAGAAGTTAACATATCTGGTTATCTTCTCTCTATCATGACATTTTCTCCTTCCTACTTTCCGGAAAGAAATCTGCTCCAGAAAAACGCTAATTTTTCCTAACCAACAAAAAAGGGAAACTTTAAAATAAGTAAAAATAATTTTGGTTAATAATCCTACGTCTTTATAGTAACTAATCTTTTTAAACATAAGAACTTGTTTTTTTGGGTTGCTTCGATTTCGATTCATTTCGGAATATTTGAGCTCTTTAATCTCCTCTATTGCCTAATATACAGAACAAACATTTCCTATCAATAAGAAATCCTCAAGAAACAGAAAATCCTCGTGAAAATGACTGTATAGGCCTCCAGTGTAATAGACTCCTCCCTAAATTGCTGATCAAGAAATCCAGATTTTCATATATATTCCACTCTATCCTCAGCTAGCATAGCCAACTTCACCATCCAGGCGGTGACTTCATTCAGAGTATAGATATTTTCCAGATCACTCGCATTTTACGTTATAGGCACAAGAATAGACTCATCGGCTATTTTCCTAAATATAAACGAATCGTTTTTTTAAAGACTTTTTCTCCGAAATCCATTTCCGAGGACCTTGTTCACAATATAAGCCAAATTGCGAACAAAGTAAATAGAAGACGCTTAACATCCTTGTCTAGATATAAAGAATTATGAATAAGAAACTTCAAAAGGAGGGCAGAAAAGGCTTAACAAATTATCCGATGGACTCCTAATTGTAGAAGAACTGAGCAAACCGAACTTAGGAACAATCTTTACTTTCACTTGTATCTTTCTCAGCATCCCAAACTCATCTTCTTTTATGAACACTAGATTATACTCCCCAATAAATCCCGGACCAGGCTGCCAGTAGAAGATGCCTTTTACCGAATCTAAAGTTGAGCCAATTGGGAGTGGTCTCAATTGATCGCCCACAATAATATAGCCTTTATATACGCTTCCTTTTCCAAGCTCTAACTCTACTCTCTCCACCTCTTTTATCTCAATCTCAACAACTCCATATGGATCTGTTATCGCAGACTTGGGCTCAACATCCCTCCTTAATCCTCTTTTTACTCTCAATGAATTAAAGTTAACGGGCATTCCCATCACTTTTTCTAAAGTATCATCACTTCCCAGGTTTACTGTAAAACCCTTTGCCCCTTGAACAATACTACTTCCCTCTGTATTCCATATGGTAAAAAACCTCGATCCGATCCCGCCTGTATTTCCTGCATCATCTTTCACACCCCAAGCTATCGTGTGCACTCCGTTTGTGTACGTGGTCGTATCCAGATAATATGAGGCCGCAGCCGCATGAGAGTTGATATACCCCGGAAATAGCATAGCTATGTCATTTCGGGTACTGATTGTAGGTCGGATGCCCCAGATTCTGTCCATCCACAAACACATTGATGGTCGAGCTGTCCGTCGGTATTGTGTTCGGTAGTGGAGTCAATGTCCATCCACCGTTCCAGAACTTGCCAGAAGTTGCTGCGCCTTGCCCAGGAACATCAATAGCCCCAAAGGGTTTGACCGCATTGGCATTGTCACAGGTGATTGTCTTTGTCCCTAACAATTCCGTGTGGCCCTCTTTGTCAGAGGCATAGGCATGAATGACAAATATGCCGTTCCCGCTGTTCGGCAAGGAATTAGTGAGCATCATGAACCCCTACCCTGCCTTATAATTGTAAGGATAAGCCGGATAGGCCTGTTCCACATCCCCTCTGGCCCCTTCCACAAATACCCCATCGCCTATATACACACGGTTAGAACCTTCACCTGAAACAGGATTCCGGTAAATTTTAACACTTTGGACTTCGATGTCATCCAATGCCCAGCCTGTAAAGGGAACACTGCTCATGACTGTAGATCCATCAACAGGCGTATCAAATGATCCAAACGGAAGATCGGAATCTGAAAGATCCTTCACACTCAAAGTTACAGCTATTGTCTGAGGAGAGTTTGAAGCATCTGTTGAAAAGACTGATATGGTCGCATTATGGTTTCCCTCTTCAAGGCCTGATGGATTAACCGATACTGTAACAACTCCAGCATCTACCCCTGTCACCGGATCACAGCTTAGCCATTCCTTATCATCTGTAACATTCCAACTAATAAATCCTCCACCACTGTTTGAAATCCGAAACTACTGATTTGATGTTTTATCTCCTGATGTTGTGGCTCCAAAATTAAGAGCCGAAGTGGAGAGGGAAATAGTAGGAGATAAAAAATTTGCAGTGATAGATTTATTAGAATCCATTGTGAGTGATAATGGATTATCTCTCTCCTGACCGGAAGATACATCTCCTGTCCATTTTGAAAATGCATATCCTGAATCAGGAGTAGCTGTTAAAGCAACGGCTGTTCCACTTTCATATTTGTATGTCCCAGGTGTTGGATTTGTTGTCCCACCTATTCCAGAGCTTAGAGCCAGTGTGTACAGATTTGCTAAAATATATAGCTTCCCGCTGTTTCCATCTGCTAAATAAGTATAATTGCCGCTGACATACAATCCCCTTGCATTATCTGGAGTGTCGCAATTTTCGACCTTTTCAGGATGAGATGGATTAGTGATATCAATAATATCAAGTCCGGCTCCTGATGCAGCACAGTAGGCATAATTTCCCTGAATAAAAGTATCGTTATAATACCCTGTTCCTCATTCTCCAATCTTGGTAATCTCCAGAATTTGAGGAAAAAGAAATCCTCCTGAGGTCACAAGTATATATAGAAATACAAGAACTGAAGTTAGTTTTCTCATCTCCCTACCCATTTATGTTAACAATTTGGCATGATCCAATCAAGACAGAAATGAAAATGCAAGAAACAAAATTGATTTTTTTGTCCTTACATTTCAAGCGACAAATGTAGTTAAAAACAGAAGACACTTGACAATCCTGTTTCTAATATGAAGAATTATTATTAAGAAACTCTAAAAGGAGGGCAGAAAATGCTCAATAAATTATCAGATGGCCTGCTCATCGTGGCAGCACTTAGCCTTATTTTAGGAATAATTTGTCGTCTGCTCACGGAACCCATAGTCCTGGGTATTACATCACAGGCTTATCTTCAGTTTACTCAGGCTGTTCTTCTGTTTGCTATCGCCATTGGAATTAGAGAATTAGTGGGAGCTAAAGAAAAAAAATAATCGGTCAAAACTGAAGAAAAATAGGATTTGACACTATTGTTCTCCCCTTATTGTCTCTGACATCGAGACGATAGTAGATTTTCTTTCCAGATTGAACTGCTTCGTCTAAAAAGTTTATATCCAGTAAACCTTCACTTTTATAAGTTTTAATCAAAAGACCGTCTCGTATTAGTCTTACTGTAATAACTGTATCTTTGTCCATATCATCTGAAGTTATACGAATTTTTACATTTGGTTTCCCTTTAAAGGACACAACTTCACCCATAATCCCCAGTTGTGAAGTATCAGAATCAAAAATTGAAAATTCCTCCAAAATGAGTTTTGGGATACTGATTCTTCCTCGATAAGCGTAAAACCTTCCTTTTTTAAGAGCTTCCAGAATCTCTTCCTTTGATTTGTTCTTGACAATAAAAATATTTAAACAGTTTCCCAGGTTCTCCCCTG
>SDBS01007235.1_pt1 | contig 10789 bp, 7 predicted proteins | sample 2277091 | NCBI WGS metagenome assembly SDBS01 (sample SAMN10404972, study PRJNA504765) | marine sediment metagenome | isolation source: marine sediment core GS10_PC15, 163 cmbsf | place: Arctic Ocean: Southern Knipovich Ridge | collected 2010 | reverse complement strand
TGTCAGCAAGCTGACCGATGCTGATGGAGAACAGCAGGAAACACAACACTGGGTTGAGTCTGCGCATGACTGTGAATACATCACCAGCCAACAGCGGGACGCATTGACGGCTGATCTCTCGGAGATCGGGCGAATGCTGCATTCCATGATACAGAAAGCGAGTTCTTTCTGTGGGATGGGCGACCGAATGGTCCGCGAGGATGGCCCAGAGTAGTCGCAGTGTGAAGTGGCGAACTGATAACTGATGACTGATGACTGATAACTGATGACTGATAACTGATAACTGATAACTGATGACTGATGACTGATGACTGATGACTGATGACTGATAACTGATAACTGATGACTGATAACTGATAACTGATAACTGATAACTGATAACTGATAACTGATAACTGATAACTGATAACTGATAACTGATAACTGATGACTGATGACTGATGACTGATAACTGAACTAGAGGAATGAACACATGGCAACACGAATAACCACGCTTGGAATACTCGCGCTGCTCTTGGCGTGTGCGCCCGCGAGAACCGGCGCCGGGCCCTCCGCTGCGGCCTTGAGTGCTTTCAAGGCGAAGGACTGGACCGTGGGGGGCATCGAGATGAAGATGAAGCTGATTCCGGCGGGCACTTTCACGATGGGCAGCCCAGCCGGCGAGATGTGTCGCCGCAAGGACGAGGTTCCCCACAAGGTCAAGATCTCGAAACCATTCTACATGGGCGTGTACGAAGTCACCCAGCGCGAGTTCTACAAGCTGATGATGCCGCCGGACTACGACTACGAAGCATGGCGGTACAAACGCGGGCCGATTGCCGACGGCGCGGCATTCTGCTATCGCTATCCCACGGGGGGATCCCTGATCAGCGGGGGTCGTGCTGTTGGTGGGGAACGGACCGACCTGAATCCGATGGAGTGTGTGACGTGGGAGCGTGCGCGCGAGTTCTGTCGGAAGCTGACGGAGATCGAACGCAAAGCCGGCCGCCTGCCGGACGGCTATGTCTATCGGCTGCCCACCGAGGCCGAGTGGGAATACGCCTGCCGCGCCGGCACGGAAGGTCCCTACAATGTCGAGGGTGACTATACCACGCTCTCGGCGATCAGGAAGTTCGCGTGGGTGGCCACGTTTAGCTGGACGGTTTTCGGCACCCGGGCGGTAGGGGGCGGGCGCAAGGGGAACGCCTGGGGGCTCTACGACATGCATGGCAATGTGTATGAGTGGTGCCTGGACTGGTACGGCCCGTATGAGAAGGGCGAGGGTGTGGATCCGACCGGGCCGGTGGCAAAGTCCTACCCGCCGATCTACAAGCACAAGCTGATCCTGTTAGTCAAAGAGGTGCTTCGCGGCGAGCTGAAGGCAGGGCAGGAGATAACCGGCCGTCACAGCGCCCGGCAGATGAAGCGGCCGAAGTTCCCAGTCGGCGAGCTGTGCATCGTCGCGGCCCAAAAAAGCCAAGGGTCACTGCGCGTCCAGCTCATCCGCAAGGCGGAGGCGGACGTCCTCAAGACCGCCCGGCAGGCCACGTCCCTGCCAATGGGCTGGTCGATAAAGGATGGCAAGTTGCTGTCGCCCTGGGCTGCGCTGGGCGCCAAGGCCTGGCCCAAGATCGCCGCGCCGGCCAAAGGCCAGGCCGTCTGTAGCGTCAGCGGCCGCCCGGCCCTGCCGGCCGGCGAGGGCGTGAAGCTCAAGGTCGAGCAGGTCCCGCCTCCAATACGCATCAAGTGGACCAACCCCGACGGCGACGGCAAGTACCGGATCACCGTCACCAACACGACGGACAAGCCGCTGGCCGTCCCGGCCCTGCTGAGCGACGGGACGAAGATCCTTTGGAACGAGAGCCTGGTGGTGATCTGTCAGGGCAAGGCCCGCCCGGCGCCGGGGGCCGGGCCGCTTTCTGCCGCGCCCAAGGGGGCCGTCCTGAAGGCCGGCGAGGAGGTTTCCACGACCGTCAACGCGCTGCTGCTGAAGAACATCGGCTGGCCTCGCGGCGGGTACCGCATCGAGTTCCAGTTCTGCCTCGGCGAACTCAGCTCGACGCAGTCGTTCTATTACCTGTCTCGCCACCACGACAAGATTCGCGCCGCAGCCGTTAAGAAGAGCGTCCAATAAGAAGCCGCCCGCCGCTGTCGGAGGTCTTGGCGACGAGCGGCCGATGTGGGTACGCTTCCGACCGCCCGTCGCGGTCGGAGGACTTTGACGACGGGCGGCCGGTGGGCGTATATGCCTTCGCCGACTACGGGCCGGCGAGGCTGGAGTTGTCAACCGTCATCGTTCGGATCTCTTTGTCCGGTTTTTTCGCGCTCTACCTGCCACTTGGCGATGAGATTTGTGGCGGATAAGGCATCGGGATTCCTTTTTGACGTTTTGTATCATCTTCTTCTCTAACAATAAGCAATGACCGTGCCAGATAGGCCGACCGCGGGGGAACAGGGCGTCAGAAGGGGAAATGAGAACTGTAATGTCCTGTGTCGACGAGAGTTATAGCAATACGATCACTGCGCCATGTTTGCCTGTTTGCAGAGGTGTCACGCAGTGAGTGGGTAATATTCCCCACTTCAGAGCACCCGATCGGGGAATATTACTCACCGGGATTTGTAGCAAACAACCGGGCCCCCGGCCGCCGGCGATCTTGCCGATGAGGCGGTTGGCATATATGATCATTGTCGGCGGACACTGGTGCTGCCCCCGACAACAGATGCGGCACGTGGTTCGTAAGAGCGGAGAGTCGCCATGAAAAGAGTTGCGCTGCTAACTTGCTGGGTGGTTTCATTCGTCGCGGTGTGCGCAAAGGGCGCGGCCGTCACAGTCTCGCCTGAGCACATGCAGGGCTGGGTCATAGTGACGAACAAGGGAGCCAAGGCGGATCTTGTCAACCACGGACCGGCCCTGTACGAAAGGGAAAAAGCATTCACAGCCGACGACGGCAAAGATCTGGGCAAGGGGGCGTACTACGCAACTATCGGCTTTACGGGCGGAACCACTCCGCCGAGTGCCTGGCTTGGGCTCGACACTTTCAATGGGCGGCCGCTGGCCGGCACGGCGCTGAAGCGGATAACCTCGATGGAGTACTACGCCTACAACGCCCACATCCCCGTGCGCACGTCTAATCCGAAGCACTGGACCAGTTGGAAAGGGTGGTGGACTTACCCCAGGCAGATGGTCCAGTTGCAGCTTACCGCGCAGAGTCCGGACGGCAAGGGGAGGAAACAGTTCTGGTTCATGCCCTGGCAGAAGCGCAAGGTCCGGGGTGAGAACTGCGGCAGGCATTGCAAGAAGTGGCTCCGCTACGATGCCATTAACTTCAACAACCCCGGCCGCTACATGTGCGGGCGCTGGTTCACCTTCGGACCGCCGAAGCAGGAGTTTGCCTCGTGGGCCGACCTGATCAAGGCCTATGGTGACTGGACTCTCGTGGGGACCTCCAAGGCCGGTCTCGCCGACGGAGGATGGAAGAGCGCCGGGTGGGACAAGACAACCGACCCCGCCGGCGCCCCAGCCTGCACTGCCACGGGCATGTGTCTGAACTTTGTGGCTGGCGCCCGTAAAGGCCCCGCGGCCGTTTTCGGATCCGATATCGTCAGGTGGGACAACGATTACAGGGGGTTCAAGGGCTACATGGACCGGTTCACGCTGGGGATTGACGGCAAGAGCGTGACCTACAACTTTGAGCCCGCCGCTGGGGCGCAGCCGCCCAGGATCGTCCAGATGACCAACAAGAAAGCGGCGGACGTCAAGCCCGGCAGCAACGACCTGGTCAAGATCACCGGCACCGTGGTCCGTCGCACTGGCGGCATGTTCGCTCTTGACGATGGGTCCGGCTGTGTCATCTACGGCTTCCTGTACAAGGACATAAGCACTCCGGAAAACCCTGCGCAGGCCGGACAGCGCTGGACTGTCTGGGGCCATATGGAGAGAGTCCCGTTCCAGCCTGCCGATGTGCCGCCGCTTATCTGGACCTGCGTCGACCATATGACGCGGCTCTCAAAGCAGGGGAAGTGACACGGTTTCTCATGTTAGCCACGGGCTTACCGCCAGCAGCGGCTTCAGCCAGGGAGATTCCCGTCTGAGGATAAGCCCGCTGAAGCGGGCTAGAGAAGGAGGGGTGAGACGACCGCTGCCCCGGCCTGAAAGGCCGGGGCTAGACCCCGACTCCGTCGGGGCAAAGGCCCGTGAACGGGCCTGCTACCGAAAAGAACCACCAACTTTTCGGGATGACAACCCACGAGAAAGGAGCCGTTCATGTTCCTGCCGTCGACCCCTTTTTCGAAACCCCGAAGGGGGCCTCCCCCTTAAGTGCTATTTCAGGGTCTGACCCTTAAGGGTCAGACCCTGAAATAGCACTTAAGGGGGTTCCGGGGCTGACGCCCCCGGCTAAAACCAGCCTGCCCAGCTGGCGCTAGCCAGGTAGGCAGGTCCGCGCCTCCCCAAGCCTTCGGGCCCCGAGGGGGGGGACAAGTCTGCGGCCGGGTCACGCTGTGACCTTTGTCGCCTCGAGGAAGAACAGATCCTCCCTGTCCAGCAGCCGCACGCGGCGCATTGCGGCCTGGCTGAGCAAGGGGTCCCACTGCGTGCCCTGGGGCAATCTGTCTCCTTTGACGGGGCCGTCTACACCGGCGTGGAACTCGTTGATGTGGTCGCTGCCGGCCATGTGCATCACGATGAGCCGGCCTTGGGCCTTGAGGGCCCGCGAAAGGCTGCATAACGCCGCAGCCTGGTCGCGAAAATGCGGGAAGCAGTGAAAGCACAGGATCACGTCGTACAGGTCTCGCCCCAGACTTGTCCCCAGGGGATCGTCGCGGCAGACGTCAGTGCAGCGGAAGTCCGCATCGATGCCCTTCTGCGCGGCCTGTCGGATCATCTGGGGCGCGAAGTCCACGGCCGCAACCCTTCCCGGTGCGACCTGGCGCACCAGCCAGCCGGTCGTCTTGCCCGTGCCGCAGCCCACCTCCAGCAGGTCCTGGCCCGGATGGAGCCCCAGCAGATCGCGATGCTCCTCCAGGTGTGCAATCATGGCATCGGCGGACGGCCCCTCCCCGTCCCAGCTCTCAGCCAGACGGTTGAAGTAATGAACCCTGGGGTCCTTGCGGCCGGGCGAAGGAGGGTCTTCCGTATTCATGCGCTCTTTCCTTGCGGAATAACATCCCGCCGGTAACACTTCTTCAGTCGAAAATGGGGACAGGCACCTCCGGCCCTCCAGCCTGTCCCTTGGGGAGCCTGCGGAGCCAGTCCCCATTTTCGCCCGGTAATGCTTGTTGAGTATTTCGTAACAGCGCGGGGCTGTCAAGGAGCACCCGCCTGGGGGGCGTGGACATGAAGCTTGCAATTTCGGTGGTGCGTCGCTAGACTTCCGCAAGTTTGAGCGGCGCCGGCTGACCGCTCATTCGGGAATGCGATAATGCGATTGATATTTTTCGATCCTCTTGCGGACAAACGGGCGAACTTCAAGCCGCTTTCGCACGGCCGCCCGATCTGGCAGCTGCGGTGCGGCATGACCACACTGGGTGAGAAGCTCATTGCGCGGTTGTCGCCGGCGGACACGGCCTGTTTCGTCGAGCCGTATATGGCCGCCGCCTGCGCCGATCGCGTGGACATGCCCGTGAACGACCCATCCTCGCTGGACGGCGACGACGTGCTGATGGTGAACTCCCGCGTGAAGGCAAGCGGGTTCGACGTAGTGGCGGTTGGCCCGGGCGAGGTAGGCGTGGCCGAGGACGGTGAGGTGCTGTACGTGCGTCTGCCCGCCGGGCAGGCGAATAAACTCAAAAACGGATCGCTGGAGGAGTTGTTGACCTCGGCGAAAAAGGCGCTGCCGGTTCAGCCGTCCCAGCTTGCGACGTGGAACTACATCTGGGACCTGGTCCTGGCCAACCCGGAAGAGATCACCCGCGAGTTCATGGCCCGGGGGCAACACGGCGTCGACGGGACGATCGAGCAGTCCGCCATTATCCGCGGCGACAGCCGCAGCGTGTACGTCGCGCCGGGCACCAAGGTCCATCCGATGGTCGTCATCGACACCGAGCACGGGCCGGTCTATCTCGACGAGAACGTGGAGGTCCAGCCCTTCACGCGGATCGAAGGGCCCTGCTACGTCGGGCCCGGCACAACGCTGCTGGGCGGCAACTGCCGCGAAGGTAACTCAATCGGCCCGGTCTGCCGCATCGGCGGTGAGGTAGAGCAGTCCATCATCCAGGGCTACACGAACAAGGCCCACGACGGCTTCCTCGGCCACGCTTACGTCGGCGAATGGGTCAACCTCGGCGCACTGACCACCAACAGCGACCTGAAGAACGACTACTCCACGGTCTCGGTGATCATGGACGGCAAGAAGAGCATCGACACCGGCTCGATAAAGGTCGGCTCGCTGATCGGCGACCACACCAAGACTTCCGTCGGCACGCTGCTGAACACGGGGTCCTACGTCGGCGCGATGGCGATCATCATGGCCACCGGCAAGCCGCTGCAAAAGTTCATCCCGTCGTTCGCGTGGCTGATCGAAGGCGTCGTGACGAAGGGATTCGGCCGGAAGACGCTCTACGAGACAGCCGCCACGGCGATGGGCCGGCGCGGCCAGGCATGGACCGGCGCCCAGCAGGCGATGTGGGACGCCGTTTTCGAGATGACGGCCGACGTCCGCGACCCGGCAATCAAGAAGGGCCGAAAGGCCATGATGCGGAAATAGGGCGAGATATCCCCAGCAAGGGAGAGCAGAGCAGATGGCAACAGTGGAAGAGCGTGTCAAGCAGATGACGGCCCGCGTGCTGAACCTGGATGTGGAAGAGATCAAGTCCGGCGACGGCTTCGCCACCGATCTCGGCGCCGAGAGCGTGCAGTCGATCGAGCTGGTCGCGATGTTCGAAGAGGAATTCCACATAGAGATGGAGGAAGACGCGGCCCTGGCCGTCCAGACGGTCAGTGAGGCCGTTACGTTCATCACCGACGTCTGTCGCGAGCAGGGCATCGACGTGGAGGCCCATGGCCGTGACTGAATCAGCCGCCGACGAACGCAAGGCCCACCCGCTGGTTGATGCCACCGAGCCAAACTTCGTGGAGGATATCTACTGCTACGACTTGCCGCCGCTGATTCAGTTTGAAGGTCCCGTGGTCGAGACCATCGACGGCAAGGAAGTGGTGTTCGACTTCACCGACATCAAGGACCGGCCGATTCTGATCAGCGACACCACGTTTCGGGACGGCCAGCAGGCCCGCCCGCCTTACACGATCGAGCAGATGGTGCGCATCTACGATTTCCTCGGCCGCCTCAGCGGGCCCAACGGCGTCATCCGCCAGACCGAGTTCTTCCTCTACACCAAGAACGACCGCGAGACGCTCGACCGCTGCCGATCGTTGGGGCATCAGTACCCCGAGTGCACCGGCTGGATCCGCGCGGTCAAGGGCGACTTCCGGCTGGTCAAGCAGGCCAACCTGGCCGAAACCGGCATGCTGACCAGCTCCTCGGACTATCACATCTTCAACAAGCTGAAGTTCAAGAGCCGGCGCGAGTGCATGGACAGCTACTGCGAGGTGGTGGCGGCCGCCTTCGAGGCCGGCGTTCGCCCGCGCTGCCACCTGGAGGACCTAACCCGCGCCGACATCGACGGCTTCGTCCTGCCCTTCGTCGATCGCCTGATGGAAATGAGCCGGGACGTGCCCGAGGAGCTGTCCGTCAAGCTCCGCCTGTGCGATACGATGGGCTTCGGCATAAGCTATCCCGGGGCTCAGCTGCCGCGCAGCATCCCCAAGCTCATCTACAAGCTCAACCGCGAGTGCGGCGTGCCGGCGAGCCGCCTGGAATGGCACGGCCACAACGACTTCCACAAGGTCCACACCAACGCCGCCACCGCCTGGCTGTACGGCTGCGACGTAGCCAACACCACCGTGTTCGGCTTCGGCGAGCGGACCGGCAACCCGCCGCTGGAAGGCGCAATCTTCGAGTACATCGCCCTGAAGGGCGACCTGTGCGGTATCGACACGACTGTGATCACCGAACTGGCCGAATACATGCGCTCGATCGGCCTGCCGATTCCGGACAACTACCCCTTCGTCGGGCGGGCGTTCAACACCACGCGGGCGGGCATCCACGCCGGCGGGCTGAGGCGCGACGAACGCATCTACAATATCTTCGACACCACGAAGCTGCTGAAGCGGCCCCCGCGAGTCGCCATCACCGACAAGAGCGGCACCGACGGCGTGGCACTCTGGGTCAACGAGTACCTCGGCTTGAAAGGTGACCAGCGCATCAGCAAGATCAAGATCCACAAGGTCGCACGCTGGGTCATCGACCAGTACGAGAAGGAAGGGCGCCTGACCGCCATCAGCGATCAGGAGATGGAGCAGAAAACCCAGGAGCTGCTTCCGCAATACTGCAAGAAGTAGCCCCCGGCGCCTCGCGCAGAACCCACCGCCCGCGATCGGTAGGGGTGATTAATACGGGACTCAGCGGACCCGCAACTGTACAATTCGCAGCAGACTTGGAGATGAGTACATCATGCCCCGATCGCCGATGATTCTGCTCTGCGCCGCCGCCGTATCTTTCGCCGCCCAAGCGACAGTGCTGCACGCGGGCGACTGGCCGCAATGGGGCGGGCGCGGCGACAAGAACATGGTCTCCGACGAGAAGAACCTGCCCGCTTCCTTCAACCCCGGCAAGACTAAGGACCAGGGCTGGGAAGTGGACATGTCCACCACCACCAACGTGAAGTGGGCGGTCAAGCTGGGCTCGCTGACCTACGGCAACCCGGTGGTGGCCGGGGGGAGGATTTTCGTCGGAACGAACGACGCATCGCTGAAGGACCCTCGCTTCAGGAAGACCCGGGGCGGCCTGGTCATCTGCCTGGACGAGGCCACCGGAAAACGCCTCTGGCAGCTGCCCGTGCCCAGGTTCCGCACCAAAGACAAGCAGTTCAACTTCGACCACCTGAACCTCGGCATCTGCGCCTCGGTGACGGTGGACGGAGACCGGGCCTACGTGCTGAGCAGCCGCGGCGAGGTGCTCTGCCTGGACGTGCACGGCCAGGCGAACGGCAACGACGGGCCCTTCAAGGATGAGGGCCAGTTCATGGCCGACAAGGGTAAACCGCCCGTCAAGCTCAACAAGACCGACCCGGACATCATCTGGATGTTCGACATGGTCCACGATCTGCCGGTCTGGCCTCAGGACGCATCGAGCGGCGCGCTGCTGATACACGACGGCCTGGTCTACGCGCCCACCAGCAACGCAGTGGACCTCTCCCATAAGAAGGTTCCCTACCCCGACGCGCCCAGCCTGATTGTTCTGGACAAGAAGACGGGGCGGCTTGTGGCCAAGGACGATGAGAAGATCGGGCGGCGCCTCTTTCACGGGCAGTGGTCCTCGCCGACGCTGGGAAAGGTGGGCGGCCCCTCGACCACCTCGACAAGCTCGGGACAGGCAAAGCTCGGGGCAGGCAAGACGCTGATCATCTACGGCGCCGGCGACGGTGTGTGCTATGCCTTCGAGCCGGCCAAGCGGCAGACCAAGGACCAGAAAGTTGCCATCCTCAAGAAGGTCTGGTGGTTCGACTGCAACCCGCACGAGTATAAGTTCCGCAACGGAAAACCCATCCGGTACAAGGCCAAAGGCGATGGGCCCAGCGAAATCATCGCTACGCCGGTGTTCCACAAGAACCGCGTGTACGTAGCCGTCGGGCAGGACCCCCGCCACAAAACGGGTAAGGGCGCGCTGTCGTGCTTCGACGCCACCAAAACGGGCGACATCACCAAGACCGCCAAGATCTGGACCAGCAAGCTGGTGGATCGCAGCCTGTCCACCGTCTCGATCGCGGACGGCCTGCTCTACGTGGCCGACTACACCGGCATGCTGCACTGCTTCGACGCCGAGACGGGCAAGCGATACTGGGTCCATGAGACCGGTTCACCCATGTGGAGCTCTACGCTGGTGGCCGACGGGAAGGTGTATCTCGGTACGTATAAGTCTGAGCTCTGGGTGTTTAAGGCAGGCAGGGAAAAGAAGCTGCTTGCGAAGATCCGCCTGCCGGACAAGATGGCCAACACGCCGGTAGCCGCCAACGGCGTCCTCTACGTGGCGACCGACAGATACCTCTACGCCGTGGAGGCGCCGCGATAATAATCCCCGCCGATAGTCATTCGCGCCGCCCTTCTGTACAATTCTGTCCGTCATGGACGTATTGCTATCCAGGGGGTCTCTGCCCCGCCGACGATTACACCGCCTTCCGCTGGTAACCGCAGCCTTGGCCCTTGCCTGCGGCATAGCAGCGGGCAGGGGAGCGCCGCTGCCCACCGGCTTCTGGGCCGTGCTCGGCCTGGCGGGCCTGGTGGCCACCGCGATAACCTTTCGCCGCCCGCGACTGCACCTTGGGACCGCTGCGGCTGTCGCCACCATGATCCTTGCTGCAGGGGCGGTGCATGTGCGCATGTCGTACTTCAGCGTGCCGGCATATCACATCGTCACATACACCGGCATATCGCCAAACCTCGCCACGCTGCGCGGGCGCGTGGTTACCTTCCCGCAGATCTATCAGGACCCGGTCCAGCCGGGCGAGGGCTACAGCCGCGGGCCGACGACCAGCTTCATTGTCCGCGCGGAGACCATTGCCGTTAATCTCAATGGCCGCCGCGAGTGGAAACCGGCAACGGGCCTGGCGCGCGTAACCGTCGGCCAGGCCGACCGCCGGCTGACCGCGGGACAGAAGCTCGAACTGGTCGGGAAGCTGGGGCGATTTAGCCCGCCGGATAACCCGGGTGAGTTTGATTTTGCCGCCAAGGCGCGGAATCTCGGCACACTGGTGT
>SDBS01007234.1_pt1 | contig 10792 bp, 9 predicted proteins | sample 2277091 | NCBI WGS metagenome assembly SDBS01 (sample SAMN10404972, study PRJNA504765) | marine sediment metagenome | isolation source: marine sediment core GS10_PC15, 163 cmbsf | place: Arctic Ocean: Southern Knipovich Ridge | collected 2010 | reverse complement strand
TGAGTTTCAAACTTGATTCGTTGGATGGCAGCCTCTAGGGGTAATTCACCCCTGAGAAACATCCCGATTAGCTGGTAGCCGATACCAGACATTGCCGGCAAGTTGAAGTCATAGCCCATGTCCACCAGCCTTTTCACCTCAGCCACCAAGTCTTGCTTCATCATCTCATCGACCCGCTGGTCAATTCTACGATAGAGTTCTGCTCTATCTGCGGTTAGGCCTACGATAAATATACCAAAAAGCGGTGCCCGCTTGTTTTGAAGCTGGGAAAAGGGAATTCCGGTAGTTCTATAAACTTCCAGGGCTCTTATCGTGCGGCGTACGTTACGCGGGTCAATCCGCTGGGCTGCCAGCGGGTCAACCTTCACCAGTTCTTGATAGAGCTTGTCCTTCCCGATTTCGCTGGCTTCTCTCTGCAGGTTGCGCCTGAATTCCGGGTCCGGTGGCACCGCTGGCATTTGCCAACCTTCCAGCACTGACCAGACATACAGCCCGCTGCCACCTACCAGGATGGCTAGTTTATCTCGCCGCTGGATATTCTCGATAGCTTCACAGGCTAGATGCTGGTATTGAGCCAGGCTGAAATCGTCATCAGGATTAACGATATCAATAAGGTGGTGAGGAACAAGAGATAGCTCCTGAGATATCGGTTTAGCCGTGCCAATATTCATATGGCGGTATATCTGTCGGCTATCAGCGCTTACTATCTCTCCGTTAAGACCCTGAGCCAAATGAAGGGCTAGCCGGCTCTTGCCGACGCCAGTAGGACCAACTATAGCTACTAGACAATTCATCTTGTCTGTTTAATCTCTGCGGTTTGCCTGACAATACTTAAGAATTGGTCTGCCTTCAGGCTTGCCCCGCCAACCAGGGCACCATCTATCTCAGATTGCTGCATAAACTCAGTGGCGTTGTCAGCAGTGACACTGCCACCGTACAAAATACGCAAATCCCGGGCAACTTTTTCACCATATAGCTTAGAGATGATACGGCGGATCAGACCGATGGTCTCGTTTGCCTGCTCCCTGGTGGCCGCCTTGCCGGTGCCGATAGCCCAGACAGGTTCATAGGCAATTGTTAAACCGTTGATATCGTTTATCCCGGCTAAAGATGAGCTTACTTGTCCGGTTACTACCTCTTCTGTCCTGCCAGCCTCATTTTCCGCTAATTTTTCCCCGACACATAAAATAGGCTTTAACCCGACCTTTAGCGCTGCCATAACCTTCTGATTAACAATCTCCCCGGTCTCATTGAAATACTTACGGCGCTCAGAGTGCCCGATAATAACAAATTCACACAGTTCGGCAAGCATCAGCGGAGAAATCTCTCCGGTATAGGCACCCTTTTCTGCAAAGTATACATTTTGCGCCCCTAGTTTTATTGAGCTTCCTTTGATTAACTTCCCTATCTTGGCTAGAGAAATAAATGGTGGACAAAGCACCTTATCGACACTATCTATCTCATCAAGCTCACGGACCATTTTATTGACTAATTCCACAGCCCCACTTAGTGTAGTATTCATTTTCCAATTGCCAACAATCATCGGCACTCGCATTTTAGTCTCCTAAGCCCCAAATTTGGTCAACTTTAGCGCATTAGCCATTGCCAGGGACATAATCTGAGTGGCGGGAAATCGCCCCAATCCACCAGAAAGGCAAGCTGACTCGGAAAATTCCCCGACTTTATCCGGACGGCACCATTTGGAGTATAAAAGAGTGGGCACCGGATGCCAGCTATGCCCCTTAAGTATAGCCGGAGTTGAATGATCACCGGTAACTACAATAACATCAGGTTCTAAACTGTTAAGCCCGGGTAAAACACTGTCAACCTGTTCTATGACCCTGACTTTACGATCAAAGTCGCCATCCTCACCAGCCGAATCAGTTCCTTTTATATGCAAGAAAAAGAAGTCGTAATTTGTGTAGTTCTGTTTCAGCGTTACCAGTTCATCCTCAATACTGGTTCCTGTTTTCAGGACTTCCATTCCCGTCAGTGTCGCTAACCCCCGATACATAGGGTAGACAGCAATGACAGCTGGCTTTAGTTTATAGATTTCGTTCATCGTAGGTAGTTGGGGCCTCTGCGAGAAGCCACGGAGGAGAAGCATATTGGCCGGATGGTGTTCCGCTAGAAGTACTTTTGCCTTATTTATAAACCGGTCAGTAATATCAGCCATCCGGCTCGCTTCAGGGGCTAGAGCGGTAACTGGTTTCGGGTTTACCCCTATCTGTTGCGGGTCAGACTCGCTAACATCAGGATTTAATCCTTCACCTCGGAATACGACTATAAAACGGTGCTCTCTAACCGGACGAACCAGAACTTTAACCCTGTCTATTACCAATCCATCCAGCAACCAGCATAGTTTGGTGCACTCCTCAGTAGAGATACGACCAGCCCTGCGGTCAGTAACCAGGCCATCTTTATCTACCGTGCAGAAGTTTCCCCGAGCGGCTATATCTCTCGACTGAAGGTCAAAATCTATCCCCAGTGCTTCCAGTACGCCCCGACCAATGTTAAAACGAACGGGATCATAACCAAATAGAGCTAGATGCCCCGGGCCACTGCCCGGTGTTATTCCCGGACTTATCGGATCACTGAGCCCGCATATACCATTAGCCACCAGTTCATCAAGGTTTGGTGTATTGGCTGTCTCCAGCTCTGTCTTGCCAGTTTCTGAATGGGGCAATCCACCTAGTCCGTCAATAACTATTAAAACAATTTTAGTCGGTGAGGACATAGAAATAAGCTTGATGAACTCCAAATCAACCGGACTCAACTACTCTCTATACCTCCTTATTCATCAATACCGCTACGCCGGGTAATACTTTGCCACTGAGAAAGCTAAGCGAAGCACCGCCGCCGGTGGAGACAAAGGTCATCCGGTCTGCTAGTCCCATATTAGTTACTGCCTCGGCCGTAGAGCCACCCCCGATGACAGTTGTCACCTTAAGTTTAGCCAGTAGCTTGGCCATAGCCTGTGTTCCCGCAGCAAACTGAGGTATCTCGTATATACCCATGGGTCCGTTCCAAAAGACTGTTTTACACTTCTTTAGTTCCCGGGAAAAGCTGTTAATGGTGCGCTGGCCTATATCTACAATCCTTAAATCTGGAGGTATATTGTCTACAGATACCATCTTAGATTCAGCATCGCTACCAAGGCTATCAGCAACAACCACATCAACCGGAAGCAGCAAGTGCACCCCATTTCTTTCTGCTTTTCCCATTAACTCAACAGCAGTATGCAACTTGTCCACCTCAATCAACGATAGGCCTGTCTCATATGATCTTGCCTTCAGGAAGGTAGCCACCATGCAACCGCCAATCAGTAGCAAGTCTACCTTATCCTTAATGTTCTCTAGTAGCCCGAGCTTATCACTTACTTTAGCTCCACCAAGAAGCGCCGCAAAGGGGTGAGCTGGACTTTCTAAAATGCCACCCAGGTTTTTAATCTCCCGCTCCAGTAATAGCCCAGCAACCGCTGGAAGATACTTAGCCACGCCAACAATGGAGGCGTGACTGCGATGAGCCGTACCAAAGGCGTCATTAACATATATGTCAGCCAATCGAGCCAGGGCTTGGGCAAAGGAGGCGTCGTTTTCCTCCTCCCCAGGATGAAAGCGAACATTTTCCAAAAACACGATATCACCATTTTTCAGCCCTTCTACCGACTTTTCTACCGCAGGACCAACGCAATCCATAGCGACGGCTACTGGTTGTCCTAGAAGTCGTGACAGGCGTTGAGTAACGCCGTATAATCTTAACCCAGCGACCACTTTTCCCTTGGGGCGTCCGAGATGTGAGATAAGAATAACCTTTGCCCCTTGGCCGATAAGATATTTAATAGTTGGTAATGCCGCTTGAATACGGCTATCATCGGTCACTTCCCCCGTTTTTTCATCTAAAGGAACATTGAAGTCAACTCTGACCAGAACCTTTCTGCCTTCAACTTCTATATCACTGACCGACATCTTATTCATCTGTCTCTATACTATCTCCTTAGAACCTTAGTGCTGAGGTTTGGAAACAAGGTTAAGATTTGTTGGGCTATTCCTTTAGCATCAAGGCCATATTGAGAGCGAATAATAGCCTGAGTCCCCTGCTCCACAAACTCGTCAGGGATACCGATGCTCCTTATCTGAATATCATTTATCCCTGATTTTTGCAAAAGTTCGATTACACTGCTGCCAAAACCACCACTGAGGGCATTTTCCTCTACTGTAACCAGGTTCTTCACGCGACTGGCAACATTTTTTATAAGGTCAGAGTCTAACGGCTTAGCAAAGCGAGCATTGACTACCGTAGCCTCAACGCCGTTTGCGGCTAATTCCTGGGCTGCTTCAAGAGCTGGAGCTACTGTGACTCCTATAGCCAGTATCGCCATATCATCCCCGAATCTTATTATTTCCCCCTGACCTATGGGAATGGTTTGCAGGTCTGCGTCCAATTCCACACCTAACCCCGAACTGCGAGGGTACCTGATAGCCATCGGCCGTCCCGATGTTACTGCCGTGTATAGTAAATGTTGCAGTTCATTTTCATCCTTGGGAGCCGACACAATCAGATTGGGAATCAGGTTTAGATAGGAGATGTCAAACGCTCCTTGATGTGTCTTGCCATCTTCACCGACAATACCGGCACGGTCAATAGCAAAGACGACCGGCAGCTCCTGAAGGCAGACATCATGAATAACCTGGTCGAAAGCACGCTGAAGAAAGGTAGAGTATATAGCTACAATAGGGATAAACCCCTGGGTAGCTAATCCAGCGGCAAAGGTAACGGCATGCTGCTCACAAATGCCGACATCAAACACACGCTGGGGAAACTTGTCGGCTACAATACTCAAGCAATTCCCCTCAGGCATAGCTGGGGTAATAGCTACTAGTCTGGGATTCTCCTCAAGTAGACGAAGGACAGTCTGGGCAAATATAGCGCTATAGCTGGGTGTTGTTTTAGTGCTTGCCTTCTGGGGTGGCACGCCATGAAAGTAAACGGTATCCTTCTCTGCCGGCAGATGACCCTTGCCCTTACTGGTAATGACATGAACAAAGGTTGGTTTGAGGTGGTAATTCTTTGCCTGGATAAAGGCTGTTTCCAGTTCACGGATGTTATGTCCATCAATAGGTCCGATATAGGTGAAACCAAGTTCCTCCCAAATCGTTGTGGGTATGACTAAACTTTTAAATCCACTCTTGATCCGTTTGCTTGCTTTCCATAACGTTTCGCCTAACGGAAGCGTAGTAATCATTTGTTTGGCTTCCTCTTTTGCCCGATAGTAGCGGTTGTCGAATCGCACCTTGTTTAATATTTTTGCCAGGGCACCGACGGTAGGCGAGATTGACATTCCATTATCATTCAAGACCACGATAAGCCTGGAGTTTAAATGCCCCACCTGGTTGAGTGCTTCAAGAGCCATTCCACCAGCTATCGCCCCATCACCAACAACGGCCAATACCTGATAGTTATCGCCAGCAAGGCCACGAGCAACAGCTATACCCAGGGCAGCTGAAATTGACGTGCTGGCATGGCCGGCGCCAAATGGGTCATGCTCACTCTCACTACGGCAGGTAAAACCTGATAATCCCCCAAACTGACGGAGTGAGGCAAATTGTTGCCGCCTGCCGGTAAGCAGCTTATGGACATAGCTTTGATGCCCTACATCCCAGATAATCTTATCCTGCGGACTGTCAAATACCCGATGCAAAGCTATAGTAAGTTCAACCACCCCCAGATTGGAAGCTAAGTGACCTCCGTTGGCAGTTACCGTAGCCACCAGTTCTCGCCTAATTTCAGCAGCTAGTTGCTTGAGTTCCGGTAGCGTCAACCCCTTCAAATCTGTGGGAGTATTTATTTTATCCAGCAGCCTTGACACCGTCAGTCCAATCGTCAATTAAATTTAGGAGTTGAACTCATACTAACAATACAGTAAATGCTTGTCAAGCTGATTTTAAGGTCTTCTTGACCGTGATAGTACTCCTTTGCTACACTGCCAGCAAGGTCTTTTTTGAATGATAATTGTTATAGAGGAAAAGCATGTCCCCCGAAGAGCTGCTCAGCTTAGGTTTTTCCAAAGAACTGGTAGTACTTATTATCTCCATGCTACCTATTTTTGAACTGCGTGGAGCATTACCGGTAGCCATAAATATTTTCCACTTTCCCTGGTATTATGCTCTCCCGTTAGCCATCATTGGCAACCTGTTGCCGGTACCTATTATTCTATTATTCCTCAATGCTATCTCTAAATGGCTGAGCAAGATAGGTTTTTTCGACCGATTCTTTCAGCGGCTCTTTGAGCATACTAAAAAACGAGGGAAGATTGTTGAAAAATACGGGCGTATTGGTTTGGTGTTGTTTGTTGCCATCCCCCTCCCCGTTACTGGCGCCTGGACAGGTTCGTTAGTGGCTACACTTTTAGGCTTAAAATTCAGGCATGCTTTTTTGTCTATCTTCATTGGAGTGTGTATTGCCGGTATAATTGTTACCTTTCTCAGTCTTCTTGGCTGGGTTGGAGCGGTAATTGCTGGTGTTGCGCTTTGCGTTTTGGCTATCTCCGGTTTGTGGCGAACCCAATGATAGCATGGTTAGCATAAAGCATAGTACGGTGCCCGTTTATAATCAGACTAACTTGACCTTCTCTTTACCACATGCTACATTTACATGGTAAACATCTTGTCCCTGTAGCTCAGTTGGACAGAGCGGCTGCCTTCTAAGCAGCGGGTCGTGAGTTCGAATCTCGCCAGGGACGCCACAAAGCTGGGCAACCCGCTGCCTCGGGTGGAGAGACAAAGCTGAGGCAAATATGTAAGCGACTTACTGCACAGGGACCAACCGCAATGAAAAGTGAAACAATACACAAAGACAATCAGGTTGGACAGGTTGGTAGAGGGTTTTCTATTCTCGCTACAAGCGGAAGAAAAAGCACCGCGTACACACGAATATTACTCGAAACTTCTTCGTCATTTCCTAGACTATGCCAGGGGCAGAGGCTGGAACGACAGTCGCACGCTTGATGCTCAGCACGCAAGAGAGTTCTTGGCTTGGACCGCTTCCAGAGTATTTCCGCTTGACGGTGAATGTCATAGGCTGTCAGCCATAAGCTCTTTGGGAGCTTCGTACTCTGCTCGATAGTCTTCCCTCTCAGTGTTCTTAATAGGTCGACCTATTCCTCGTGTTGAGCCTGTGACGACAACTACTTTATCCCTTAGTTTCATCTCTCTCCATATTTATCATTGACAACACAAAAACGGCCCACCCTTGGGGCTTCCAATAACTTCCAATCGCCTTTCACACCACTACTTAGTGCAGCTACTTCAATATGCAACATTGCAATACCACAATCAAGACGTTTGGAGATGTCAAATTCTGGACCGCCTGTTCTAACGAAGACTGTGATGCCATCATCTTCCACAGTAAAGCCCCATGGTTGGCGATTTACTGCAGAAGGAGCCAGTCTGGCAGCTTCGAGAGATGCTCTTGCCCACCCGGGCCACTTTACTATTTCCATGCCATTTACCAACTTAGAAATCGATAGGCGCTTATGTGTACGGCCAAAACCAGTCATTAGCTTCTCCTCCAATGACTCGAATTTCCGTGCATAGCCCACTGGGGTCACGGCTAATATCCGTTCTTTACTACCAATTTCAATAAGAGAAGCCACACTTTCCGGCCTGAAGAAACCGGCAACCCAACATGTGTTTAACCCCAGAGCCGTTGCCTCTAGAATAATTCCCTCGCCCGTGTAGCCAACTTCCTCTTGAACAAACGAACTGTTCATGTCACCAATAAAAGCGATAAACGCGGGTGCGTCCTTGATCTTACCATAGCTTCCAACGATACCTTTGAAAACATTGTCTACTGATTTAGTCACAAGACGTAATCGGGCATGTGGAAATGGTGTGAACTGGTTGCACAGTGTGTCCAGTTTCGCCAGGATGTCTGGTTCTATAGATCGATGTGGGTCAAAATGCCTGCGTGATCTTCGCTTTTTGATTGCTAAGTGCCATCTTGAGAAAGGGATATCCATATAACTTAAGGTTAATTCATTTTCGCGTACTCTGCAAATATACTAAAATAAGCTTATGTTCAATCGAGTAACTATTCAAGCTTATGTGCAATGTGGCCAGAGTGAAATAGAAACAATCTCCGAGTAGATATAAAAAGGCGGGTCATTAACTACTGCCAACAAGGATTCAGAGAATAAAAAGAAGGAGCTGGAGGCAACGTATGAACAGTTCGCAAGGCAGCAAGAGGAGGTGGATTGTGAGTCAAGGTCGTATTGGTCTCCGGCTGGCATCGGTTTTGCCTGTTATCTTGAAGCGGGAGGGCCCCTCAGGTAGTCTTGCCTCTTCTTCGAACCAGTAAGAAAGCAATAAAGAAAAATAGCAAGCCACCCAGTGCTCCCAGAAGATATTTTGTCAAATCCGGAATGGTAAGTACAAAGCCAACAGCGAATGACTTGGCCGCTGACCAACCACTCATATTTGAGGCCCTGTCTATCGCCCTAACCCGCCACCAGTAGGGCGCATCCTTTTTGGTTGACCCTAACCTTTCGTCTTCAATTAGCGTGTATTCAGGTTGGGTTAGCCCTTTCTTCTCTAGCACTATACTAGCAAAGTCCTTATCCTTAGCAACCTGTAGGGTATAGGTTACGCCACTGGGGTCGGTAACACTCTGCCATTTGAACGTTATCGGAGATTCTGGCTTAGTGTCGATTGCTGGTAACAGTGGCTGCGGTATTGCTGGCGCTTCTGACTCCACGAAAAAGGTGACTTCTAGAGAGTTGGCACCGTCACTAGCAGTTATGGTGTGCTCTCCGGCCTCACTCTCAGGAATCTGAAAGCTTGCCGAAAAAGACCCATCGGCTTTGCTTTCGGTAACAGCGACCACAACTGACGTACTAGTGTAGGTGACGGTTACTGTGGTCCTAGGTATGAAACCGATACCCTCAATAGCCACATCCATACCAACGTGACCAGGTGAAGCCTGGCTGGTAACTGGGTTGATACTAAGGCCAGTAGTCAAGGTGAACTCTGCCAAGGCAGAGTTGTGGTACTCATCCTTAGCCTCAATATTGTAAGTACCTGGTTGCACGCTGGGAACATCAAAGTCGAGGGTGAAGCTGCCATTGTCATCACTCCCGGCTGTTTCTACCTCCTCTCCACCAAAGGTGACAGCCACTGCTACATTTTCAGCAAACCCGGTGCCGGCAACCGTTACCCTATCCCTGACCATTCCTGAAGTGGCGCTGACATGTATTCCCGGCTCGACGATGAACATAGCCTCATCCTCATCCTCGTCAATCTCAACTGTTATAGCATGGGTACCGGCGGGACTGGGCGGGATGAAGATGGTGAGTACAAAGTTGCCCTTTTTGTCGGTTTCATCGTCGCCACTGGCTATCTCAATCTCATCACCATCATAAAATATTTCAATATCTTTGTTTTCATTAAAACCTACGCCTCTAACCGTAGCCCTGGTGCCTACTATAGATGATGCCGGGTATACGGAGCTAATGCCGGTGACAGTGAATTCAGCTCTGGCTTGTATCTTTCCCTCTATGCCGTATGTGCTATAAACAAAGTACTCCCCAGGACGTACCTCCGCTATCTCATCACCACTGGTAAGCTCGTCAGGTACATCGAAAGTGGCATTGAAATTACCATCATCGACTGAGGTTTTCTTAAGTCTCTCCCAAACACCAAGTTCTTCAATATCAATACCCACACCAGCTTTGCGGCTGGAAAAGTAGATAAATGCTCTATCGCCCCGGTCATAGCCAGAGCCACGAACATTAATCTCATCGCCGATTGTACCTTTGGTGGGACTGACACGAAGTGACTCCGAAGCCAGTGTTGGTGTTGTGAATATAGCTATCATAAGCAGGCAAACGATAGTAGCTATAGCTAGCATACACACCAACTTATTGCTTCTCATCGGGTAATCACCTCTTCTCTGTCACGATATCTCTACAGCACGAATTGCTTTGCGTTGTCAGTCAAATGTCTCCCAGTGACAATAGACGAAGAATAGCCTAGCAACTCTCTGGGCTGTTTATCTGTTGTCTCTGTTATACTCCCGAAGAGCACCTCCTGTCAATACATCCCGTCAAGGCTGTGACAATGTTTGAGACCGTCTTCCAACCGCACTGAACTTTTCGCTATTTTGTGCAGTCCGAAAATAGTTCATACTGTGTGTTGTCTCTTATGCCCCGGGACTCTTACTGATATCCGGTTTTGCCTTTAAATGGTTGATACTTGTGTGAGAGGGCATATAATATGGGTACTCTCATAACCCAATGTAACCCGCCAAACAAAGGGGGGGCATGCCTGCAGAACTAACTCTCCAAGAACTCAAATCCTCTCTCTGGGAATCCGCCAATATCCTCAGAGGTAGCATTGATGCTGCTGACTTTAAGAACTACATCCTGGGCATGCTTTTCTTTAAGCGGCTGAGTGATGTCACACCCTATGACATTTACACCGGCAGACATCTCGAAATAATCCAGAAAAGGAAGGAGGCAAAGAGCAGGACATTACCGGTAAGAAGGGACTATAATAGAACCGCCAGGGAGCAGGGCAGTGGCCTCTCAATCTTTCGTTACTTCTAAAACCCCCACTGTCCCACTTTCGCGAACCACAAACACTCGCGGCCTCCAACGGGAAGAGCTTCTTGTGGAAGATTTATCCCCTCCGGGCCATGTGGATTTGATCGCAGGGGGACTTTTTTGACAGCCGGAAATAGTATGTTGTTACCTCGTTGAAAAGTGGGGGGCCATATTCTCAAGCAAACCTTAGTT
>SDBS01007232.1_pt1 | contig 10796 bp, 9 predicted proteins | sample 2277091 | NCBI WGS metagenome assembly SDBS01 (sample SAMN10404972, study PRJNA504765) | marine sediment metagenome | isolation source: marine sediment core GS10_PC15, 163 cmbsf | place: Arctic Ocean: Southern Knipovich Ridge | collected 2010 | reverse complement strand
CCTGACATCAACTTTGAAGTGCAACACGGTCTAACCATCTGAGCTTCTCACAATACACTCCAGTGGGGTGCGGTATCCGAGTCGTTTCCGGGGCCGCGTGTTGAGCCTGTGGGCGATCCGGTCACACCGCCTCTGTGTGACGGAAGCCATGCTCTTCTTCTTGGGCAGGTACTGACGAATCAGGCCGTTGGTGTTCTCCGAGGTTCCTCGCTCCCAGGAGTGGTGGGGAGTGGCGAAGTAGAACTCAGCATTCGTGAGCTCCTCGATGGCCTTGTAGCCGTGGAACTCAGTGCCGTTGTCGACGGTGATGGAACGGACGGTTCGAGGTGAGTTCCGGATCATAGTCACGGCCCGACGGCTGGTGTCCTGAACGGTGCGGCTCTTGAGCTTTCCGATCATGACGAACCCGGTTTTTCGGTCCACCAAGGTGAGGATGCAATGGGTGTTGCCGCCGCCGAGGACCGTGTCTCCTTCCAAGTGTCCGACGCGGCTCCGGTTCTCGGCTCCAGGAGGGCGCTCTGAGATGGGACGCTTACCAGCCAAGCGGCCACGGCTGTCGTAGCGGCCGTACCTCTTCCTGCGCTTTTTCTGGGCGCCCCGGAGGTGCTGATAGAGCGTCCCACCCTCATGCTTGTCTCTCCAGATGTGGCGGTAGATGGTCTCGTGGCTGATCCGGAGCCTTCGCTTCCTCCGAAGCCGCCCAGCGATCTGTTCTGGGCTCCACTGCCTCTTGAGATAGCCTGTGACCAGGTGCCAGTCGGCCGGGGTGAAGCGGGGTGTCCTCCGGGTTCTGGAGCGTCTCCAGCGTGCGTAGTCCACCGCATCGGCGGGCCGGTAGAACCCGTCAGGCTTCACATTGCGCCGAACCTCTCGACTGATCGTGCTTCGATGACGCCCCAGGGCTCGAGCGATCTCCGCCTGAGAACACCCTTGTTTCCTCAAGGCGGACAATGCATATCGTTCACCAGAGGTGAGCTGGCGGTACCTCCTCATGAGTCTCTCCTTTTTCTTGGTCGAAAAAGAAGCTCAGAGGTTCGTCAGTTCGCCTCAACCCTTTTGCGGGCCGGTCGAGCTGGGTTGTTGCACTTACTTTATGAATCCAAGCCGCCTAACAAAACGGGTGCCGGCTTCGGCCGCTTGCAGCGGCCTTCGACCCAACCGGCCGGAAACAGAATGAGCCTGGGACGGGAAGTGCTGGAGTGGACGTATGCAGCGCCTAGAGACCGGCGCATTTGGCCGGTTCGGCACCCGCTGAACGTTATGGGACATCGGCGGGAGCAGGAGTCGCACTGAGTGCCATAGAGGGAAACAGTAGTTGGCCGGAGTACTAGGCAGTGGAATCCGAGGAGGTGTTTCGATGTTCTGGCGAGCCCGGGTACTTTCTTTGGTTTTGGCCATTGGGCTCTCCGCCTGCGGACAGGCGGACCGCGATGCAGAGGGGGTCGACACCACTCGCACAATTGTTGGTGATACTACGATTGTACGCACCCTGAGCGGGAGCGTGTGGGGTGATTCGGTCAAGCTTGTCGAAGAAGTGGTGATCGGGGTGCTGGACGGGGCGGAAGAATACCTGTTCGGCCAAGTCCAGGATCTTGCTATAGATGCCGATGGAGGCATCTACGTCTTCGATGGGCAGGTTCCTGCTCTTCGCTACTACGACTCAGACGGTAGTTATGTGCGGACCCTCGGCAGAGAAGGCGAAGGTCCCGGCGAGTACAAGAATGCTTCCCTCGGTATCGCTGTGCGTCGGAGTGACGGTCGAGTGGTCATGCGAGATCCGCGGAATATGCGTCTCAACGTGTACAACCCTGATGGCTCGCCTTCAGATTCCTGGCGGGTCGAAAGCGGTCTGTTCACCGGGCAGGCCACTTCGCTGGATAGCTCGGATCATATGTACTTGAAGATACTGACGGGGCGGACCGAACCGAACCAGCCCTGGCCGGTCGCTCTGCTCCACATGGACGATCACGGACAGATAGTTGATACGATTTTCCCTCCGACTCTTACCAACGAGCCTGGTGGCGTATCGCCGTATGCAAAGGTCTGGGCCATGGGTAGTTCGGGTGGAGTAGTCGTGGGGGTGAACGACCGGTATGTCATCGACCACTACCGGCCCGCCGTCGTCTACGAAGAAGGCGAGACCACAAGCCGCGCCAGCTGCCGCAGCATCCCGGAGTTCGACATCACCGCCGCCCTGCGGACCTGCCCCGAACTCATGGTTCGCTTCGGTGGCCACCGCGCCGCCGCTGGCTTCACCGTCGAGAACGCTAACCTGCCCGCGCTCAAGAAGGCGCTCGTGGCCCGCGCCGCCGAGGAACTCGAAGGCATCGAACTCGTCCCCGTGCTCGATATCGACGCAGCGGTGCCGCTCGCCCGCATCGACGGCAAGCTGATCGCTTCGTTCGCCCGGCTGGCTCCGTTCGGCGTGGGCAACCCGGAGCCCGTCTTCCTGAGCCGCGGCCTGGAGGTCACCGACGTCCGCACGATGGGCGCCAACGGCGAACACCTGCGCCTCAGACTGCGTGACGGGCAGGTCACCTGGCCCGCGGTCGCCTTCGGGGTCGGTGAGCAGGATCTCGAGCCGGGCGCGCGCCTGGACGCCGTGTATACTTTCAGCGCGGACCGCAGATCGAACGGGGCGATGGAACTCCACCTTCTCGACTTCGCACCGTCATCATCAGCCTCGTAGCCGAATAACCCCCTTCCGCACGGAGGTCCACGATGGTCTACAGCAAGCCCAACACGCTCACGAAGAAGATGAGCAGCTTCCTCGGCTGGCTCGCCGCCCGCGGCATCGGCCCGAAGCGAATGGTGCGCCTTGAGCACAAGGGCCGGGTTTCTGGCGGCATGCGTTCCACCGCCGTCAACTGGACGGAACTCGACGACCAGCGTTACCTCGTCGCGCCGCGCGGCGAGACGCAGTGGGTGCGCAACGTCCGCGCCGATGGCGGCCGCGCCGTCCTCCGCCGTGGCGGGACCGCCGAGACCGTCCGGCTGGAGGAGGTCCCGGTCGAAGGGCGCGCGACGATCATCAAGCAGTACGTCGGCGAGAACAAGATCGTCAAGGGCGAGTTCGGCCTCGAACCAGACGACTCCATCGATCAGTACAAAGAGATCGCCGCCAACCACCCGACCTTCCTGATCCACCCGTCGTAACCGTCCTGCCGCTCCACCCCCGCTCATCCAGAGGCTCTCGAAGGACGCCCCGCTCATCCTGAGGCTCTCGAAGCCCGTCCGCTCATCCTGAGGCTCTCGAAGGACGCCCCGCTCGTCCTGAGTCTCTCGAAGCCCGTCCGCTCATCCTGAGGCCCAACGGATCCGTGGGACTCTCGAAGCCTGCCCTGAGCGTCCGCCGCAGCGGACAGTCGAAGGGGGGATGAGCGGACCACCTCGTTCCGAGCCCGAGTGTTATCGCCACACGCCTGCACCAGATACACTCATTCCGATGGCGCCCACAGACCACTACATCGATCTTCCCTCCGGCCTCCGCGCGCACTACCTGAAGTGGTCCGGCCGCGACGACGCCCCGGCCATCGTCCTCAACCACGCCACCGGCTTCCTCGCGCGCCAGTGGGGGCCTGTGGCCGAGCGCCTGGCAGGCGACTACACTGCCTGCGCCGCCGACGCTCGCGGCCACGGCGACACCGACAAACCTCCTCCCGAAGGCGACAACTACCACTGGTCCCGCTTCGTCGGAGACCTGCGCGCGTGGCTCGACGGCCTCGGGTTGAGGGGCGTGCCGTTCGTCGGGCACTCGGCCGGCGCCGCCTCGGGCCTCTACCTCGCCGCTGAGCGACCTGAGTACTTCACGCGTATGGTCGCGATCGAGCCGATCGTGATCCCCACCGCCTTCCGGGCGGACGAAAACCGCCGCAACGAGATGGCCGAGGGCGCCCGCCGCCGCCGCGCCGTCTTCGACTCCGCCGCCGGCGCCTTCGAGCACTTCCGCTCGCGCTCGCTGTTCAAGCGCTGGCCGGACGAGGCGCTCCGTCTCTACGTCGAGCACGGCACATTCCAGCGCGAGGACGGCCGCCTTCAGCTCAAGTGTCCCGGCGAGATCGAAGGCGAGATGTTCGCCAACAGCACCTCGCTCGACATCTGGGAAGTCCTGCCGCAGATCGAAGTGCCCGTCCTCGTCATCCGCGGAGAGCACACCGAAGATTTCCTCGGCCTGGTCGCCGAGGCCGTCGCCGCGCGCCTCCCCAACGGCCGCCTTGAGACCATCCCCGACGCCGGTCACCTCGCGCCGATGGAGCGCCCCGGCGTTATCGCCGGCCTGATCCGCGACTTCCTGGCGTAGTCACCCCGCGTCACCGAACAAGCAGACACCCGGTCGCACAGAGAATCCGTTTATCCGTTACCCATCCGTTGACAGTTCCGTTGCCAGCTACAACCGGCGCGCCAGCAGCACACCGCCGAAACCAACCGCCACCGCTACAGCTAGCACCGCCGCCGCCAGGCCGATCGCCAGCGCCAGCGAAGAGCCGTCGTCATCCTCGTCCGTTGGCGTGCGAGGTGTGCTCGTATTCGGCTGATCCGGATCGGCGGGTGCGGGCGTCGCTCGTGCGGGCAGGCCGTTGGCAGCGCGCCACTCGTCCTCCAGGCCGTCCTGCCCGAAGCCGTACACAGCCTGCAGCGCGCTCTCGATCCGCTTGCCCGACTTCACCTCCGCGAACAGTTCCGCGAACTGCTCCTCGCCGTATCCGTCGATCAGGTACGACACCAGGCTCCAGCCCTCGCCGTAGAAGAGCCCAACCTTATCCGGGTCGCCCGGGTACGACGACACCTCGCGCACCGAGAGGACGTTGCCGCGGCTTATCGCGTCCTCGATCGCGCTACCGAAGCCACCGGGGGCCGACTGACCGTAGACCGCCGTGCCTTCGTCCAGCCACGCCGGCAGCGAGCCGAATGCGCTCTCGCCGGCCTGCTTCGTGACCACGTGCGTCAGTTCGTGCCGCAGCGTGTCGAATGAGGCGTTGCCCAGCACGAGCACCGTGTTGCTGGCGACCCGCACGCCGGCCGTGATGACCTGGCTCTCGTACGTCTCGCTGCGGGACTGCAGCGCTGGGCGCATGTCGTCCGTCGAATCGTAGATCCAGACCTCCACCTCGAACGGCACGTCCGCCCGCAGCAGCGCCGACATCTCTGAGATCGAGTCCAGCGCCACGTCGTGCATATCCTCGGCGTCGTCGTCAGAGCCGGCGTAGTAGTAGATCGTTACGCCGTCCCCGCTCACGCTCTCCCAGTCGAAGCGCGCGTCGTCGTAGAAGAACGTATAGTTCTCGCTGCGTGCTTCGTTGCCGTCGGCGTCCGTCGCGTCCCAGTAGTACTCGATCACCGTGCCCGGCGAGAGGTAGATCTTCGGCGGATTGTTGCCCTCCAGCGTGAACTTCGTCACGATGATCTTCCCTGGCTCGAACTCCGGCCGGCCGATCGCCGCCGTGCCGTCCGGCAGCACGGTGTAGCGCAGGCGTAGCTCCTCGATCGGCGAGTTGCTCGACGCGCTGACGGCGAACTCCATGCCGTCCGGAAAGATGTTAGTCACGCCCAGGTTGGTAATCTGCGGCCCGTTCTGCGCTCCCGCCGCCGACGGCAGCACGAGAATTGCTGCGATCGCCGCGAACGCTGCCCAGAGCCGCACGCTAATCGCCCAGCGTTGCCTTCTGGTAGTCGCGTAGCAGCTCGTCGAGTTCGCCGTTGAGCACGGCTTCGGCGTCGCTTGTCTCATATCCAGTGCGGTGGTCCTTCACCATCTTGTACGGATGGAGCACGTAGGAGCGGATCTGATTTCCCCACTCCGCCGACACGTGCTCACCCTTCAGCTCGGCGCGCTCCTTGGCCTGCCGCGCCAGCTCTCGTTCCAGCAGCCGCGCCTCCAGCACCTTCAGCGCCGAGTCCTTGTTCCGGCCCTGGGAGCGCTCGTTCTGGCACGACACGACCAGGCCGGTCGGGAGGTGCGTAATGCGTATGGCGGTCGAGTTCTTCTGCACGTTCTGGCCACCATGCCCGCCCGCCCGGAAGACGTCGATCCGCAGGTCGTCCGGGTTGATGTTCACCTCCGCCGCGTTCTCCACCTCCGGCAGCACCTCAGCGAGCGCAAACGACGTGTGGCGTGACTTCGAGGAATCGAACGGCGAGATACGCACTAGCCGGTGCACGCCGCGCTCTCCTCTCAGGTAACCGAACGCGTTGCGGCCGCGGATTTCCAGCATCGCGCTCTTGATCCCGGCTTCCTCGCCGGGCATGATGTCCAGCACTTTCGTCTCGTACTTGCGGCCCTCGGCCCAGCGCAGGTACATGCGCAGCAGCATCTCCGCCCAGTCCTGCGAGTCCGTGCCGCCGGCCCCGGCGTGAATCGCCATGATCGCGTTGCGGCGGTCGTACTCACCGCTCAGCGCCAGTTCCAGCTCCATGTCCTCGAAGCGCGCCGCCAGCGCCTTCGTCTCGGACGCCACCTCCGCCGCCACCTCTTTGTCGGCCTCGGCCTCGGCGAGTTCCAGCAGCTCCGTCAGCTCCGTCGTCTTCGCCTCGATGCCACGCCACGTCTCCACCGCTTCGCGGGCGTCGGCCAGACGGCGCATCGCTGCTTGCGCGGCCTGCTGCTCGTCCCAGAAGCCCGGCTCAGCGGATTGCTTTTCGAGCTTCGCTATCTCTTCTTCGCGGGCAGGGACGTCAAAGACGGCGGAGGACGTGTTCGATGCGCTGCTTCAGCTCGCTCAGGGTCTCGCGCGTCTCTTGCATCAGATGGCCTCCGCCACCTCAATTATACGAACGCCGCCGCCTATGGGCGAACCCAGTCGCCGCGCTGGCGAACACGCGTAGGGGCGCAGCGCCCACCGCCTTCTGGAGGACGGTCGCGCGTGCGATGCGTTCTCGATCCCACTCGACCGTCGTGCTCGTCGCGCCCTGCGCCCACGTCCCGTTGCGCGAATGACGGCCGGCGTACCTGCACCGGCGTAGGGGCGACCGCCGGTCGCCCAGGCCTCGTCAACAGACAAGAGCTGGACAAGCGCATCACCCCCAATCCGTTTATCCGTTCCCCTGATTCGCTGACAGCCAAACCCCCCGGTCACCCACGTCTCTTCCCGCTCATCCTGAGGCTCTCGAAGCCTGCCCTGAGGTATCGAAGGAACGAGCGGAGCACCAACGCTTCACCCGGCTCACGACCCGCGCCCCGTCGATAGCGCGTCCGCCACCCGGATCGGCTCCGGCAGGCGAAACCGCGGCGCCAATCGCAGCACCCACTGCGCCGCGGCCTCCAGCCCGATCTTGTGCCCCACCGATACGTAAAGCGGCTTCACGCCGTCCCGCGTCCGTAGCACCGTTCCGATCACCTCGCCGCCCTGCCGAAGCTCCACCTTCGAGCCCCGTCTGCGCCCCGGCTCAGCGTGCTCGCCGCACAGCCGGCTCTTCGCGCAACCGATCGTCGGCAGATCCGCCATCAACCCCACGTGCGAGGCGAGCCCGAAGCGCCGCGGGTGGGCGTATCCCTGTCCGTCGATCAGCAGCAGGTCCGGTCTGCCCTCCAGGCGCTCCAACGCCTGTGCCAGCAGCGGCGCCTCCCGGAACGACAGTAGTCCCGGCACGTAGGGAAAACTCACGTCGCCCTCCACCACCTGCTCCTCGATCACCTCAAGCTCCGGGTAGCGCATCAGCACCACGGCCGCTCGTCCTCGCGTTGGCTGCCGCGGCCAGCGCCTGTCGACAAACGCCAGGTCGGCCGCGGCGACGAGCCGCACGTCACCGGGATCACCCTCCCGGACGACTCGCGGCGCCAGCTCCTTTTGCAGCGCGATCGCCTCCGTCGCCGTGACGTTCCATCCGTGCAGCCGCTCAACGCGCATGGCGGCAGTATACGGCTCCCTCAGGCCTGGGGCGCCTTGCGCGCTTCGTCCTGGAAACTAAGGCAGCCGACGGGCGATGGCGTAGAATAGGCGGCTATGGAGCCGCGCATCCAGTACACCCAGACCGAGGACGGGGTGAGCATTGCCTATAGCCTGCTCGGCCGGGGTCCAGCACTGGTGCACACGCCCTGGTTTCCGCTGAGCAACCTCCAACTCGAATGGCAGATCCCCGAGTTCCGTGACTGGTACGAGAGGCTGGCGGAGAAAAGGACGCTGGTCCGGTATGACGGCAGAGGAACCGGACTCTCGGATCGGCAACCGACGGAGTTCTCGGTCGAAGCCCGGGTGCCTGACCTGGAAGCGGTAGTCGACGGATTGAGGTTGGAGAGGTTCACGCTGCTCGGGCCCCTTCACACGGGGCCAGTGGCGATCACTTATGCCGAGCGCCACCCGGAGCGGGTGACGCGACTGATCCTCTGGTGCTCATACGCCAAAGGATCCGACTTCGGACAATCGCCGCAGGTTCAAGCTACGCGCGCGGTGGCAGGCAAGGACTGGCAGACATTCACGGAGTTGGCGGCGCATGCTCTGGCGACAGGATGGGAGGCAGGAGACCTCGCCCGCCGCCTCGCGACGGTGATGCGAGAAAGCGTCACGCAGCAGGGTATGCTGGCGTTTATCGCACAAGCCGACCAGTTCGATATCACGGATCTTTTGCCACGAGTGACAGTGCCGACCCTCGTAATTCATCGGCGCCAGTTATCTACCATATCGATCGACGTCGCTAAAGCCTTGGCAGCCCAAATCCCGGAGGGCCGGCTGGCCCTGCTGGAGGGGACGGCGTTGGTTCCCTTTGTCGGTGACATGGATGTGGCCGCGGAGGCGATTGACGAATTCTTGGCAGAAGGCGAAGAGCCCACTGCGGCAGCCGAGCAGCTCAACACGCAGGGCGCCGTCCACACGATCCTCTTCACGGACGTCGAGGGTTCCACCGCCCTCACCCAGCGTCTTGGCGATACCAAAGCACGCGATCTCTTGCGCGAGCACGATCGCGTCACGCGGGAGGCGCTGAAGGCCCACGGCGGCTCCGAGGTGAAGACAATGGGCGATGGCTTCATGACCTCGTTCGGCTCCGCGACGAAGGCGCTAGAGTGCGCGATTGCTATTCAGAGAGCGTTCGCGCAGCACAACGACTCTGCCGACGAGCCGATCAAGGTGCGCATTGGCCTCAACGCGGGAGAGCCGATCTCCGAGGCCGAAGACCTGTTCGGCACCGCCGTCAACATGGCGGCCCGAATCTGCGCGAAGGCGGACGGCGGACAGATTCTGGCGCCGATCGTCGTCCGCGAGTTGGTGGCGGGTAAGGGGTTCCTGCTCTCGGACGTCGGCGAAACGGAGCTGCGAGGCTTCGAGGACCCGGTACGCTTATTCGAGGTGCGGTGGCGAGAATAGCGGACGACCCGCGGCGCCAGCTCCTTCTGCAGCGCGATCGCCGCCGCCGCCGCTCAACGCGCATGGCGGCAGTGTACGGCTCCCTCCCGCCGATACGCCGGACTCCTGACGCTATACTGAGCACCAACACATTCCCTAAGGCCGACGATGACTTACAGCACGATCCTTTACTCAACAGAGGGCGGCGTCGCCCGAATCACGCTCAACCGCCCCGAGCGCCTGAACGCCATCACCTTCGACCTCACCCGCGAGCTGCGCGAGGCCGTTCTCGCCGCCAACGAGGACGAATCAGTGCGCGTCATCGTCCTCGCCGGCGCTGGCCGCGCCTTCTGCGCCGGCTACGACCTCGACTGGGGCACGAAGGCCGAGGACGCAACGCAGCGTTCGTTGTCAGGCGGCTGGGACCCCGTGCGCGACTTCCTCGGCATGTCTCGCAACGTGCGCTCGTTCATGTCGCTCTGGGAGAGCCCGAAGCCGACGATCGCCCAGCTTCACGGCTGGTGCGTCGGCGGCGGCACCGATATGGCGCTCTGCTGCGACCTCATCTACGTCGCCGAGGACGTCCGCATCGGCTATCCGCCGGCCCGCGTCTGGGGCGAGCCGACGACGGTCATGTGGGTCTACCGCCTCGGCCTCGAAACGGCGAAGCGCCTGATGCTCACCGGCCAACCGCTCACCGGCACCGAGGCCGTCGCCGCCGGCCTGGCCTCCGCCGCGCTGCCCGAGGCCGACTTGCCCGCGGCGGTCGACGAGATGGCTGCGCGCCTGGCCACGATCCCCTCCAGCCAGCTCGCGATGAGCAAGCTGCTCGTCAACCAGGCCTACGAGAACATGGGCCTGCGCACGACGCAGATGATGGGCACGATCATGGACGGCATCGCTCGCCACACACCCGTCGGTGTCGCCTGGCGCGACATGGCGATGAAAGAGGGCTTCCGCGAAGCCGTCCGCCGCCGCGATGCCCCCTGGTCCGACTACGGCGAATCGCCGTAGGGGCGCAGCGCGCCGCGCCTCGCCCCACCACGTCCCCGTCGTAGCTGCATGCCTTCAGGCCTGCCGGGGTGGGGAGGGGCCAATACCCCCGTCCCGCTCGTCCTGAGGCTCTCGAAGCAAAGTAGCCGCCGACCACCTCCCCGTCGTAGCTGCATGCCTTCAGGCTTGCCGGGGTGGGGAGGGGCCGACGGCCCCGTCCCGCTCGTCCTGAGGCTCTCGAAGGATGAGCGGAGCACCCAACGTACCGGACATGGTTCGAGAACCTCACCATGAGCGGGGTGGGCGCCCCTACGCCTCGCTGCTCTCCACAACCAGCGACGGCACCAGCTCCCGGTCGAACTCACTGATGCGGTCCGGTCCCAGCGCGCACACCTCGGCGACCACGCGTTCCACGTCGCCCAACAGCCGGTCGACGTCCAGCCCCAGCGTCCGCGGCCGGTACGCTTCCAGCAGCCGCGGCACGTCGCCCAGCACCTTCATCGCGCCGCCGTGGTTGCCGCGCAGCAC
>SDBS01007231.1_pt1 | contig 10796 bp, 7 predicted proteins | sample 2277091 | NCBI WGS metagenome assembly SDBS01 (sample SAMN10404972, study PRJNA504765) | marine sediment metagenome | isolation source: marine sediment core GS10_PC15, 163 cmbsf | place: Arctic Ocean: Southern Knipovich Ridge | collected 2010 | reverse complement strand
GGATGATATTGCCTTGGATCAGGCAACTCGATCGCCAATTACGTCCCTGTTGACAATTACCTGGTTATGCTGGATGAGGGGCGGAGCTATTGAGGTTTTCGTATTTATTCTTTCACAGTCAGAACATCAGAAAATTTCCCTTTACGCTGCCAGTAATCCACTTGGCGTATTTTGTATTGGTATCCCTCTGATTTGGCTATAACATGCGCATAACCAGTAGCAAACATATGGGTCGGATTTACTTTTTTAAAGGATCTATCTTCAGGGGCTTTTGCGTAGACCTCATAACTCAGCACTCCCCTTTCTGCACTTTTATCCCAGTTTAGCATAATGACATCCTCCCCATTGAGCCCCAGGTATTTTTTGAAGCTGAGTCTTTTCACCTGACCGGGTTTCCCGGCATCTTTTGCCAGTATCACGAAACTCACTCCACTGGAAGGGAATTCAATGTTTACATCATGTTCTCCGGTCCCGATATTTAAATCCGAAATATCAATGATAGCAGGCTCCATGGTAGCCGCCAGTTCATTATATTGGGATAAGGAAATATCTTCAGGACTTCCCATTTCAAGCCAGGCGGAGTAGGCATGGCTGTGTTTTTCATCAAGGCGGTATTGTATCAGCCGGTACTTTCCGTTTTCGAGTCCCGCCAGGTGAAGTGTAATATCCATGCCCTGGCTGGAAATCAGCTTTCTTTGTATCTCCTCCATCTCCTGGGATGACTTGAAATGTCTCTGATTCACGTGCATTTCCGGTTTATTGAAGAAGGCCATAATGACATCCCCGGAACTATTCCGGGATACAATGGCACCGGCATTCGGAAATGCTTCATCATCCATTCCCTCTACATCAAATCGCGTATCCCCAAACATTCCCATCAGGCTCATGACTGTCAGGGTTGGTTTCTTTATGAGGAAGAAGCGGCTGACGGGCTCAAACTCATCCCTTTCCACTCCCTTCATCCATTTTCCTCCCATCCTTAGGTTCCCTTCTACCGGACGGTCATTATCACCCGGGATAAAGCGGGCCGTCAGCGTTCTTTTTTCCCAGCTTCCAAGAAATCCGTGATCATTGCCCAGCAGTGCATATCCCCCGGCAACGGAATCCAGCAGATGTCGGTTATGCAATTCGACAGCCTGGAGGATGAATGCGGCATACCAGGGACCAGTCCTCCAGAAATAAGGCCTGGCCCATCCGGCAATAGGGTCTGCTTCATTATTAACTACCGGTACCTTTTTGCTCATTTCCGGAAATTCTTTTTCAATGTAGTTCCATACCTCACGTTCAGCCCTGATCATCTGATGCGGAGTGTTTTTGCGATGGGTGGAAATAAAATCAATCCTGACTCCTGTCTCTCCCGTGAAGTAGTTTTTGCCCCATGCACAATGTTCCATTAACATCTTGAACATTGGACTGGCACCAAGCGCTGTTCCCGGTCCGCCGAAACGGATATCCGGATTGGCCTCCTTCAGTCCCTCACTGCAGGCATCATAATAGTTTAAAAATTTAATGTAGCCATGTTCCCAGAAAAATGACAGGTCGGGCTCATTGCTGGTTTCAAACAGCCAGCTTTCAATGATCTCTTCCCCGAAACGGGCGGAATAACGCAGTGCCAGATCCCTCACAAAATCTTTCCATGCATGAAGGTCATTTTCATCGGCGAAGTCAATCTTTCGATTCAGGGGATTGCCCATTATTTCGAAAAAGAGTTTCAAATCTGCTTGCACAATTTTGTCCAGCTTGGCATCCAGTCCACTCCAGTCAATCTCCTGATCATGCAAACCAAAATTCCGGATCCTCACATGGTCAAGCAGGTAATGAGGCCGGATGAATTCGATCGCCCCGGAAGCCTTAATGTAATCCAGGGTCATTTCCATGTCCGGGTAATCCAGCAGGTCGGCGGGAGTAAAGCCGGTACTTTTCCAGTAATGCGGAAAATCCTTCGATCGGGAGCCTAGGTCCGCATTGAAATGAATTCTTCTCAGATCCTGGGATCCTGCCAGGACAGAAATTCCTGCCAGCAGGACTGAGAAGAGGGATTTTTGAATAAAATTTGTCATAATTATTTTACCTCCTGAAATGGGTAATACAGATAATTATATCTTCCCGGTTTGAGATCGACCCTGCAGACTAATTCACCAATCTCTTTTCCGAAAATCGTGTCAATTTCACCCGGTTCATTGAAGAATTTAAACTCATAGGGTAATCCGTTCAAATTCCCGATGATCTGTCCCAGCAAACCTCCCTGAATCTTCTTTTTCAGATCATCTTGCGTAATCTGGTATTGATCTTGTCTGGATTGATATGTTTTGCTGCAACCAGAGATTATCAATAAGAAAACGATAATGGACCAATTGTACTTCATAGCAATCACAATTTGCATATTATTTACCGGATTAAAGTTGTTTTTCGGAGAAAAGCTTCATTTGACAACCGCGAATGATCCCCCAGACATTGCTTGTTAATGTCAGAAGAATCTCTTTTCTTTAGGAAAAAGAAGATGTCAGTCATGTTAAAAAGCAAGCGCAGATCATTCTTAAAGGCTGGAATTTTAGGTTCCGTATTTTTCACATTGCCTAAGCAAATAATTGGTTCTAAAAAAGATCAGACAACAGGAAATGAAAAATTATTAAAATCTGCAGAAGAATTAAGGCCGGGTGAAATTATTGAAGCTGTCCAAAAGGGCCCGTACGCATTTATACCGGTATCCCCGATGTTTGAATGGCATTCTTTTCATCTGCCAATGGGTACAGACGCACTGATCACTGAGGAATTAGCAAGACAAGTGGCTTCACAAGCCGGAGGAATTTGGTTCCGACCATTATCATTTGGACTCGATGCATGGAGAACAAATGATGAAAAAGAACGGTGGGGGATCAGCAAGGATGAAGAAGTATACGGGATGAATTTCCCGGACTTGCCCCTTAAAAGTGAATATTGCGAAAAGGAAGAAATGAAACTAGCTATCAAAAACAGGTTGAAGGCCATCTCAGGTTATGGCATAAAGCATGTCTTCCTGATGAATCATCATGGTGGAAAGGGACAAATGAAATTAGTTGAAGATCTTTCAGAGGAAAACTCAGACCAGCAGATGAAAGTTCATGCAATAAAGACATACCAGTTCAATGATCTGAAAGAAGACGAGGGTTTTTATAATGTTGGCGGACATGCAGGATACAGTGAAACCACGTGGGTTATGGCTTTTCGCCCAGAATTAGTAGATCTCTCGGAACAGGAGGAAGGAGAACTGATGGTCAGAAAGACCGGGATCCTGCATAATAAACCCCAGATTGAACCCAGATGGAATCCCCGGAATATCGATCCGGAAGTGGCCGGAAAACTGAGGAGAAGAGTGATAGGAAATTTTATCCAGTATATCAACCAGCAGCAGTAAATTATTCTTTGGCGTAAGATGTTCGAAGCGGGAGGCCACCATATTCAGCACCTGCATCTCTGGGCTCGCATAACCATACCAGTTTTCCGTCAATTGTCAGTTTATCAGGCAATCCTTCAGCATACAAATCCCACAATATAAAACTATTGAAATGGTTTTCCCCGATAAGCGCAGTTGCAAAGCCTTGGGCCTTTAAGTGTTCGGCAATAGTGGTGTACGGACAATTTCATTGCCGTACGCTCCGATTGCCTTATATGTATGATCATCTCCAACATTAATGACCACATTTTTGTAAAGGTCGGAATGCTGCAAGGGCTTTTTCTCCGAAGAACATCCCGTGATCAGGGAAAGGACAAACAGGAGATACCATCCCCACTGTAGTGTCAGGGCGTGATTAGTACAATAATGTTTTACCCAACTAAAGCTTATATTTTTTTTCACCGGTTTAAATCATATTAGTTCAAAATTCTATTCAAGGTATCAATAAGAATCGCCATATGCTTTTCTTCCATTTCTTTTCCAATCTTTGCTGAAGCAATTCCCCTTGGATTTTTCGTCTGGATTCCATAGGGGATAATTGAAGTATCAGCATCTATTAATTGCATTTTAACAAGATGCGGGAAATAGTTAATGATAAGCGATGTCTCGTTTACACTGGCATGTCCTGAATAACCAAGCTCTCTATTATCACGATAGATAAAATATGGTACAATGCGAATATCAAATTGTTCCTCCCATTCCTGTTTGTGCCTTTCAACATAGATTATCGATGGTGCATGTCCGTGAACAACTACAACCTCAAAACCCGTTCGAGTTAATAATGAGAATTGTTGCTCTAAAAGTATATGATAAACCGAATCGGGAATCCAATAACAACTTCCAGTTTTAGGACTTGGTGTGCAATGAATGGCAATCAACGAGTCGATGGGTTGCCCGGTATACCACGATGGGCCTAGAAAAATCATTGGCATTACAATCCCGCCGAATTCCTGAGCCATTTCCGTGAAGAATCCTTTTGAGTGGAGGGCGTCGGTACCTAACGGTAAATGTTCGCCGTGGTATTCTAGGGTTCCAAGGGGCAGGTATGCCACTGGAGCGTGATTTAACTTTTCCCGAAACACGGATGGGGTCATTTCCTCGTACAAAACAGTCTCGCTACTTGTATTACAACTGCTGAGAAGGATTATCAATATAGGTGTTGCAAAGAATGATTTCTTCATTATATAAAACTTATGTTCAGTCTAAATTAATGTAAAGTAATCTTAATCAAGGTCAAGTAAATTCCTTCCTTCCTTCAGAACAACTTCCCTGTCATGCCAGAAAAAAGTTCCGGTCAGCTGATCGGGTAATTCAATACGGCCTTTTATGCCATCATCTTTCATCCTCGTCAGATGAACCTCAATTTTACCAAGGGGATGAGGCATACTTGCCGTTATCTCGGTCAGTTTGCCCAGGTGCGGTTCAATTTTTACCGATTTGAATCCTGGCTCGGCCGGTTCAATCCCGCATACAGTTGCCAGAAAATCATACATCGGATGTGCGCTCCAGGCATGGCATTCCGACCGTCCTTCAAGAGATCTTTCAGCAAAAGTGGTCAATCCGTTATTGATCATTATCTCCCAGTGCTGGAGATTGTCGAGATACTGATCGCCCATTCCAACCTTTTTCAAAGCTCTCATATTGTAAAAACTAAAATAGATCTGGGAAGGTATCAGTGTTTTATCTTCCTGTATCTTCTGCATCAATTCAGCCTGCTCATTTACAGGTATTGCGTCGGTTAATATGGCAAGGACATTGGTGTGTTGGGTGAGTGTTTGCTTAACAGGGGTTTCATAAAACATTTTTTTTGATGGTTCATAACATGTTTCAATTACGGCCCGCTTTAGTTTCTCTGATAATTCCTGATAATAGGTGGCTCGTCCCTGTTTTTCATGGAAGGTAAATAGTTCGGCTGCATGATCCAGCGCATAGGCAAATAAAAGGGTAATCTGGGCCGATTGACCGTTGATGGTTCCGGGAGGTGCCCCTGCTGGTCTGAATCCGGGAGCTGCATCCATATAGTTCGGCCATGTGAGTTTGCCAAGTAAACCGGATGTATCAATGCGTTGCTCAAACCATTGAAGAACATTGCTGATCCCCATCAGAAACCTGGCTGTATAAGCTGAATCGGCACGGAGCATATAATGATCATGTATCATCAATACCCATATCAAAGAATAGGTTGGGTGCATCTGGGGGAAATAGGTGGGGTACCTGCTCATGGTAATACCTTCAGGGATCCTTGAATCATCAAACTGGTTCAGAGCATTTTTCATCAGTCTGTCATCTCCGCTGACATATAAGGAGATAAGGGCCTGGAGCCTGGTATCACCAATATATTGCAATTGCTCATAGTAGGGACAATCGCTATATGTTTCTGTTGCACAGAGGCGGGCTGTTCTCCAGGCAACCTCCCAGATATTATCCAGCATGGTATCATGGGTCTGGAATGTTGCATTTTGCTTAAAGGGGTAAGCTGTAAAAATACTATACAGATCATTGATGATCAATGGTTCATCCTTGGTTTGAATGGCCAGTTCCACAAACCGGTATGTCCTGTACCAGAGTGGACGGAACAAACGATTATCTCCTCCGGCAGGTTCAAAAACATCGTAATAACCATGGATTGATTTGCCCCGGGTCTCATTTCTGTTTCCCTTTTTACCCTCAGCATCCATTAAAGCTTCTGCGTATGTTATTTTAATTACACTGTTTTTACCGCCACTGACCCATAATTCGGGATATGCGGTGGTCAGATGGGTTTGATCGAGCAATACAGTTGCCCTGGTATTGGATGGAATGGTCAATGAACCGTTACCCTGCAGAAATCCTTCATCCACCTTAATGTTTTCCGAACGAACAATTACCGGAATGGTAAGTTTTGTTTCTTCCATCATGGGAATGTTTCGCGGGATGAGGTTCCAGCCGCTGCCTCCGGAATAGTTATAAATACCGCGGGGGGATCCGGGATTGTTTACTTGCGCTACTTCCTGCCATGCTGCATCATCGAATCCAGGCTTTTCCCAGTTCCATGGATACAGGGATGCATTTACATGATCACCCGGACCGGCCGCATAATATCCGTTGACCATAGCAAAATCAACGGGGACCGGCTGGTATGCTCTGTTAGGGAGTACCTTCCAGCTTGTATTCGTATTTATCAGAGCTTCCTTTTCCGAGTTGCCCTGAAGGATAAAAGCAGTCCGGATGGTAAATTGTGCGACCGGCCGGTGTTGCCCGAAGTTCCAGACGACTGCGGCTATAACATTTTCACCCTTTTCCAGATAGGGTGCTATATCCAGGGTTTCATATCTCCAGTTCAGGATATCTCCCCTTGCCGGGCCAAAGCATACGGCTTCTCCATTTACAAAAAGCCGGTAACGGTTGTCCGCCGAGACGTGAATAATAAAGGTATCCGGATTTTCATCCAGATCGATGGTCTTCCTGAAATTATAAACGCCATAATCGGTTCCGGATGTCCCGGGATGGAAGATCCAATGTGCCTGCCATCTCTTTTCAAACAGGTCAGGATTGATTTTGTTTACTAAGTCCTGACATGTTCCTGTAATACTTATCGAAAAAAAGAATGCCAGAGGCAGGAGAATTTTCTTGTTCATAGGATAACAGTTTTAAAATCAATATTAAATTATTTCTTCCGGACAGGGAGTTTAAAGATTAATCAATTGTTTGCCCGGATGTAAAATCTTTTTCTCGCCCTTCCAGATAAAACTCCCGCTGAGTCCGTCAGGCAGGTAAATTTCAGCTTTCTGATTTTTCTTCTTTTCCAGATTAAGGTTTATTTCAATGATGCCCCGGTGATGGGGCATGGTTGCCCGGATAATCTTTTCATTACCGGGATGGGGTTCAATGATCACTTCTTGAAAACCTGGCTTCGCCGGTTTAATGCCAGCAACCGTTGTCAGAAAAAAGTAATTGATATGGGAACTCCATGGATGGCAATCGGAGCGTGACTCTACCCTGAATTCAGGAAATGTTGTCAATCCATAATCTGTCAGACGTTCCCAGAGGTATATGTTTTGGAGGAACTCATTTCCCAGTCCGGTTTTTTCCATGGCCTGGAACACCCAGAACCTGAAGAAGAAATAAGACTGGATCAGTGATGTATCCTTTAATACCGACCGCATAACTTCATATTGTTCATTTTCAGGAATAGCGTCTGTTAAAATACCCAGTACATTTGCGTGTTGAGTGAATACATCTTTTTCGGGTGTATCGCCCAGAAGGTTTTTATCAATGTCCCAACATAAGCTGTGTGTGGTAATTTTCAGGCCTTCTGCTAGTTGCTGGTAATTATTCGCTTGTTCTTCAAATCCGAAATAGTTAAACATCTCTGCAGCATAGTCCAGCGTCAAAGCATAGAATAATGTCTGTTGTGCGGAATGTCCTCTTTCTGGATGAACAGGTGATCCGGACATATTCTCAATATGCCTCAGCCAGGGGATCTCTCCCAGCATGCCTGTTTCATCTATTTTTCTTTCATGCCAGGCAAGTACGCCACGAATTCCCTCGAGATAATCTTTAACAAATCCAGTGTCCTCACCATACATGAAATAGTCGTAAATCATCTGGACCCAGCAGAGGGAATATTGTGGATTTATCTGCACGATATGAGATGGATAACGGGCATAGGTTAGTCCTTCGGGCATGCGTGAGTTGTCAAACAGATCAATAACGTTTTTGCTCATCAGCTCATCACCGCTCATGTACAGTGATACAATGGATTCGATCCTGGCATCGCCGCCATACATTAATTGTTCATAGTAAGGCCCGTCTTCAAACACTTCACCTGTGCCACTGCGCAATGTCTGCCAGCCCATTTCAAACAGTTCTGTATGAATAGGGTCAGTTGATTCAAAATTTGCTTTTAACTCATAGGGATATCCTGTAAACAGGCTGTAAAGGCTGTCAATGACAAGAGGCTGATCAAATGTTTCAATTTCCAGTTGCACATACCTGAAAACCCTGTGCCACAGGGGGCGGAAGCTCCTGTTCGGTTTGCCGTCCGCTATCACCGCATCATAATAACCCACCATATGTTTCCCGTCTGTATCATCACGGTTCCCTTTTTTACCCAGGCTGTCAAAAAGTGCTTCAGCATAGATTATTTTGATCATGGAGTTTTTACCTCCACTGAAATGCAATTCAGGATATGCCCGTGTATGTGATTCCTGATCTAATAGTACTGATACTTTTGTGTTGGCCGGGATTACCAACTCGTGCACACCTTTTGTAAACCCTTCAGGAACGGCTATGTTTTCCTGCCTTTCAATTTCCGAAAAATATTGTTTGGATTCTTCGAGAAAAGGAATGATTCGGGGGACTAACAACCAGGGAGACTGATCTCTGAAATAATGGCCTCCATGACGCGGGGTCCCTTTATTGCAAAAATTAACACATGCCGGTTTCAGCCAGTTATTTTTCCCCAGTAAATCTGTTTGCCATCCCCATGGATTTTGAGCTGCCCTGAATGTGTCACAAGGGCTTGCTGCATAATAAGCCGGTACGATCTGCCTGGTAATTATTACGGGACTATATGCATGGTTTTGTAATACCTCCCAGCTATCAGGATGAGTATTAAGTACAGCTTCTTTATCACTGTCCCCTTGTAACAAAAAGCCTGTTTTGTAGGTCATCTGTGACACAGGCCGTAAGTATCCAAAGTTTACTACCTGGGCTGCAATAATATTGTTGCCTTCCTGGAGAATAGGAGCAATGTCAATGCTTTCAAACCGCCAGTGGTGTAAATCTCCCCAGGCCGGTCCTAATACGACAGGTGTTCCATTTACATAAAGGCGATAACGATTATCGGCTGTAACATGTACAATAAACTTATCTGGTTTCTCTGCCAGGTCAAATATTTTCCTGAAATGAAAAACGCCATAATCACTGAGTGATGCAATGGGATGGGTTATCCAGACAGCATTCCAGGTTTTCGATACAATATCAGGATTTATTTCTCCGGCAGGTATCTGAACCTGGGAAAAGCCTGCTGCACTCAACAATGCAACTATGCTGGCGATTATTATCAGTTTCATCTCTCTTTTTCAGTAAATTTTGTGAACCTGTAATGTCCTTTTAAAAAACATTAACCATAACCGGGTAATCTCACCGGGGGATTTATTGTTCAGTATCCAAGGGTCTTTTTGAGTCTTTATAGAATTGTTTCTGTAGTTCAAGGGTTTTCTGGTCTGTTTTTACTGACTTTATCATCTCCACCAGCTGGTCAACTTTATTTTCCATAATCAGTCTTCCCATTTTTGCGGTTCCATAGCTCCCGTCACCGGCATAATGGTTGGGAAATTGTGCATACCACCAGATGGCTGTGTGGGCAAATGATAATGAATTCAATCGCTGCAAATCTTTTCCTGACTGGTCGTTTGCCCTGTCTAGATGAACGAGGTCAGGACGATGGGCCAGCATCAATGAAGTTTCAGTTTCTCCGGCATGCTCATCCCAATCTGTCTGTCTCATCTCGTTCAGCTTATCCTGGTATTCTTCAGAATCCTCAGGTCTGAAAAGGAACACGGCATAGTCTTTCTGTTTTTCGAGCTGCATCTGGCAGAAATAAGGCAACAGGGAATTATTGCCCCCGTGCCCGCTGACCAGGATTATCTTTTCAATTCCATTTCTATGAATCTCATCACAGGTTTCCTGGAGGACTGTTAGAACTGTGTGGGGACTGTATGCCACGGTACCGGGCTGTTGTTTTGCTTCATAGATCTGCCCAAAATAAAACGGTGGGAATATAATAGCGAACTCTTCCTTTGCCGCCCTTATAACAACCTCCCTGATATCGATCAGGTCGGTTCCCAGCGGCATATGGGGTCCGTGTTTTTCAATGATGCCAAGTGGAATAACACAGGTTCTTGCTGATTTTTCCACGGCGGTTCTGAAGTCGGGAGAAGTAAGCTCTTCCCATTTTACTGGCAAATCCTGATTACCGTGTTCTGTTCCCTGTGCCATCAGGGCTGAAGGAATAATCAAAAGGGTCCAAAAAACTAGATTTTTCATATTACTTAAAAATTTAATGTAACGTTGCTTCTGTTATGAAAATAAGGGATCAATCTCATAAATTCATTGGAATGAGTAACTATCTTTCAATTCTTTCGAATGGTTGTCCCAGCTTGTTTTTTCTCAAAAATGGATGCTCAACATCCGGTGAAGTCATTAATCCATACTTATGAGGTCTGCGGAAAGCATTACCGTAAATTGTTTTCTCCCGGATTTTTCTCATTTTCCCCAGCTTTAATTCTGCTACGAAAACCCCTTCATCTTCGCCTGCGAGTAGTATCTGTTCACCGTTGGCTCCAAATACACAGGAATGCCCGTTAAACCCATTGGG
>SDBS01007230.1_pt1 | contig 10796 bp, 9 predicted proteins | sample 2277091 | NCBI WGS metagenome assembly SDBS01 (sample SAMN10404972, study PRJNA504765) | marine sediment metagenome | isolation source: marine sediment core GS10_PC15, 163 cmbsf | place: Arctic Ocean: Southern Knipovich Ridge | collected 2010 | reverse complement strand
ACCTTCTCCTAAAGTTCCCTTCGCTTCAAGTCTTTTTAAGCCTTCTTCAATTTTAGAAACCCCATTGTCAACAAATTCATCTTTAATATCAACTAAAGTGACATTATAGCCTGCCATTAAAGCTATTTGTCCTACATTGTGCCCCATAAGACCAGCACCAATAATAACGATATTTTTAATTTCTGCCATTTTTATAATTCAACCTTCTTAAAATTAATTTTTTTTTTTGATTATTTAATACGTGTAATGTTAAGTTTTCTATGAATAAAAATTTTTTTTTTATTTTTGATATTTTTAATGTTTGAAAAGGATAAATCTATGATTCAAATTAGTACTCATTTTTATCATATTCAATATTATACAATGATAAACTGCAATTTAAAAAACTGTTTGTATCGTAATTATATTGGTTAATGATTACATAGATTTTATAAGTAAAAGCCTAATTCTTCCAGACATACATCATTCACAGAATCGTTCTCAAGAAATTTTATTTTATGAAGTTAATTCATTCAGATTCTTCTCAAATACTTCACTTTCTGGCTGTGTTTCAACACAAATAGAAACATTTTTTAAATTCTTATTGATTTCATTGAGATATTTTATTATGGCTATAAGCATAGCTTTAGCACAAAAATTTGTAGTAAATCCTCTCATCTCTTTAGAAATAGGTGGAAAAACAATAGAATTTAATCCTTTTTCATCCGCCAATTTTAATGAATTCCAAGTAGCTTGCATTATATTTTTCCCTTCTTTAACTTGACCTAATCTTGGTCCATTTGCGTGTATTATATATTGAGTATAATTTCCTCCAGATGTCATTATAGAATCACCTACAGCAATTTGAGAAATTTTGTTAATAATTCGATTACATTCGACTTGAACTTGAGTTCCGGCTTTTCTCAAAACTTTGCATCTCAAATCGCCACTAGGCAGAAGTCTACTATTAGTTGGAATTACAACTGCATCATATTCAATATTGCTTAAATCTCCGACAAAAATTTCAATTACTGAATTATTTACCATGTTCTGATCCATTAAAATAATAACCTTTACAATTATATTTATATTTTTTTTTATCGATAAAGAAGCAGATTTTTTTAAAAAAGAGTTGGCGGATACAAAATTATTCTGATTTATTAATTTCAATAATTTTTTTAATTGCTTTTTCAACGTGTTCATCAATAATTTTAAGAACTTTCATATAAGTTTCATTAGAGGTATAATAAGGATCAATAATATCATGATAATAGTTTTCTCCATTAAATTCTTTTAATGTAAAGGTTTTGTTGTCGATATCCTTAATAGTATCAAAATTTCTAATAATCTCAAGTGAATGCGATTTTTCCATAGTAAGTATTAAATCTTGTTTTTCCAATATTTTACGATTAATTACTTTTGGTTTAAAATCTGAATGATCAATACCTTTTAAATCTAAATAATCACGCGATTCAGGTTGTATAAAAGAAAAAGCATTTATAAAACCACAACTTTCAAACTTTATATCAGATATTTCAGGATATTTAATCTTTAAGGATTCCGATAAGTAATGAGCTACTGGTGAGCGGGCTGTATTTCCATAGCAAACCCATAAAACAGACCGAATTTTTTTCACTTTTGTTCGAGCTCTTTAATGGCAATTTAAACACGTGAATATCAGTAAGATATTAAAATGTTTAATCTGCTTTAAATTTTTAGGCTTAAGATTATAACCTTCTAATTATTTATAAAACATTGCTAATTTCTATAAAATTGCTACGGAAAAGAGTAAGATATTTTTAATTTGTGGAATTGTTTTAATTTACTAAATGTATAATTTTATCAAATTACTGAATACAACTAATGAGATAATGACATGTAGTGATTTCTCTCATAATTATTTGATTAAAAATGTATTTATTAAAAAAAAATGATTATAAAACTCAATAAGAAATATAATTATAGAATTAACAAAATTCTAGTAGATTTTAGATCTCAAAGGAGAGTTTGATGGATAATTTTATGGAATTTAAAGAATTCGAAGAGGATGCTGAATCATTGTTTTCTCCGAAGATTTCATATACATTTCTAGTAGGTGCGGGAATATCTATTCCAAAACCGACCGCTCTTGCCTCTGCTCGAGATATAGTAAGAAATTTATTGGAATTTTGCGCACCTCCGGAAGAACTGGAAAACCTTCTGTCTCTTGAGAAACTAAGATTTGAATTAGTAATTGAAAAAATTCAAGATGAAATTGACGGAGATCTAAGATTTCTAGATTATTTAGAGGATGTGACTGAACCAAATCTTATCCACTTATTTTTAGGAAATGCAATTATTCGTGGAAATTATGTAATCACAACAAATTTTGATTATTTGATAGAATTTGCATTGATGCGAATTCTAGATAAACAATGGCATAATGATATTATTCCCGTTATAACTAAGGAAGATTTTATATTTTATCAGAATCCTAAAAACCTTATTCAAAATAATAAGTATCCAGTATATAAAATTCACGGTTCCAAAAAAAACATTGTTTTAGATAAAGATACCAGAGAATCTCTAATAACAACTATAAGTGCTCTAGGAAAAGAGAGAGAACAAGGGAAAACTTTTGCGATTGAACCATATAAAAAACCAACAGTTTTTAACATTATGAATCAGAATATTTTGGTAGTTTTAGGATATTCAGGCACAGATGATTTTGATATTGGTCCAATGCTAAAAGAATTACCATTTCTTAAAAGAATTATATGGATTGAACATTCACCACCAAATAAAATAGAGATTAGAAAAATCAAAGACTATAAAGTTTTAAAAGATCAAGAAAATTTTTCTTATACTGAAAAATTTTTAATGGACTTATCGTCAACTGGTGAATTTGAGGTAATTTTAGTTAAAGCTCATACTGAAAATTTCATCCAAACAGTTTTGTGGCCTATATTCCTCCCGCACGTGTCAATTAAAGATTTGAAGTTAGTTGAGTTCGAAAAAAGCACACCTACATTTTCCGAATGGATTAAACCGTTATATGAGAAAGTATCCATAATTAAGAAATATAAATTAGCAATTCAATTATTTTATTTTTTAAAACAATTAGAATCAACTACAAGATGTTCAGAAAGGGGTATTACTCTTGCAGATGAACACAATAATCTTTCAGCAAAATCGTATTTCTTGAATTTTTTAGGTCTCGTTAATCAGATAACCGGAAATTACAATAAAGCATTAAAAAATCATAAAGAAGCTTTACAAATAGATGATAGCTTAGAAGATCTTGCTGGTAAAGCTGCTGATTACAATAATATTGGAACTATTTATTTAACATGGGGTAATTACGATGGAGCATTAGAAAATTATTACAACGCATTAAGAATTGCAGATGAAATCAACGATTTTTCAGGGAAAATTGTCAATCTTAATAATATAGGGAGAGTAAGTGAAATTCGTGGTGAATTTGATCAAGCCTTAACAAAATACAGAGAGGGTTTAAAAATAGCTGAAAAAATCGGAGATCTTAACAAAAAAGCAGCCCTTCTTAACAATATAGGCATGATATATGGAACCTCTAAGGAATACAATTTAGCACTTGAACAATATAAAGAAGCATTAAAAATATCTGAGCAATTAGGGGATTTATATGGAAAAATTATACTAGAAAATAACATAGGACGTATTTATCATGAATCTGGAAATCTTGATGCTGCTTTGGATCAATTTTTTAGAACAGTTGATATAGCAGAACAATTAGGAGATCTATCAAAAAAAGCAGGTTGTCTAAATAATATTGGTTCAATATATTTAGCTCAGGGCAAACTTGACTTGGCTTTAGAAAAATATAAAAAAGCTTTATATTTAGAAGAACGGTTAGGAGACCCTTTAATGAAGTTAATTTATCTCAACAATATTGGCACAATATATAACAAACAGGCAGAATATGATTTAGCATCAGAATCCTATGTAGAGGCTTTAAACATCGTAGAAGATTTAGGGGACCTTTCAAAAAAAGCTTTGTTGTTAACTAAGATTGCTGAAATTAACATGATTCATCAAGATTTTTGGTCAGCGCTTGATAAATATAAAGAAGCAATTTTGATTTTTGGAGAATTAGGCGAATTGACCAATAAAGCAGCAACTCTTAGTAATGTTGGAAAGATTTATGAACAATTTAAAAGTTATAGGAAGGCATTAAATGCATATCAAGAAGCCCTTCAAATTGATGAGCAAGAAGGAGATTTTATGGGAAAAGCAAGTGATCTCTATAATCTAGGTAGGATCCATGAATTGCTCCACGAATTTCATAAAGCGTTACATCGTTTTGAAGAAAGTATGAATCTTTTTAGTCAATTGGAACAAAAGCAGTATGTTGAAGTAATTACACAAAAAATAAATGATTTACGAAAGAAAACGAAATCCATTTAGTTGGAATTTCGCTTTATAAAAAATGTAATAATAACTCAAAAAGGAATAAAATTTTAATTTTATTATTGGTATTTAAATATAACTTCTAAACATATTCGGAAAAAAACTGTATATTTCATTGAAGCTTAAAACGGATTTTCTTATTATTGGAAGTGGAATTTCTGGACTTTTTCTAGCTATAAATATTTCCAACTTAGTTCCAGATAGAAAAATTCTATTGATTACTAAAGAAAATTTACAAGATAGCAGTACTTTTAATGCTCAAGGAGGAATTGCATGTGTGTGGAATAGTAGTGATAATTTTAAGAAACACATTCGAGATACATTAGTTGCAGGAGATGGATTATGTAATGAAAATATTGTAAGCAAAATCATTACACAAGCTCCAGAAAGGTTACAAGATTTAATTGATTTAGGTGTTGAATTTACAAGAAATGAAAATGGAGAATACGACTTTGGACAAGAAGGAGGGCATTCAGAACGAAGAATTCTGCATGTAAATGATCAAACCGGCCAAAGTGTTGAGAAAGTACTTATAAATCATGTAAAAGCTCTAAAAAACATTGAAATTAAAGAATTTTGGTGCGCTGTTAATTTATTTGCTGAGAATTTCAAATGCTATGGAGCTTATGTATTAGACCAAGAAAGTGAAGAAATTCATAATATCACAGCTAAAGCTACCGTTTTAGCAACTGGTGGAGCAGGTAAAATCTATTTATATACAACTAACCCAGATGTAGCATCTGGTGACGGAATTGCGATGGCATATCGCGCTGGAGCAACGATATCTAATATGGAGTTTTACCAATTTCACCCAACGTGTTTATATCATCCTTATGCAAAATCATTTTTAATAACTGAAGCAATGCGTGGAGAAGGTGCTATTTTGAAAAATCTAAATGGTGAAAATTTTATAGAAAAATATCATCCACTTAAAGAATTGGCACCTAGAGATATAGTTTCGAGAGCAATAGACGCTGAATTAAAAAAATCTGGGGATGATTATGTTTTATTGGATATAGCATCCTATAAAGACCCTGACTTTATTAAGAGCCATTTTCCTGGAATTTATGAAAACTGTTTAAAATTCAATATTAATATTACAAAAGATCCTATTCCAGTAGTTCCTGCCGCACATTATTGTTGTGGGGGTGTCGTAGCAGGGATTAATGGAAGTACAGGTGTTAAAAACCTGTATGTTATTGGAGAATCTGCTTGTACCGGATTACATGGCGCAAATAGATTGGCAAGTAACTCTTTACTAGAAGGATTAGTTACTGCTCATGAATGTGCTCACTATTTAGAAGAAGAAATCCCTGAATTAAAAACTAAAGAGATTCCGGATTGGGAGCCAGGAAATGCAGTACCTTCTACAGAAGCTGTTGTAATAACACAGAATTGGGATGAGATTAGAATGGTGATGCAAAACTTTGTAGGAATTGTCAGATCGGATATGAGATTAAAAAAAGCCCTTAAAAGATTGAATATATTCTCAGAAGAGATTGATAATTATTATCGGAATTATAAAATCGTTAAAGATCTCGTAGAACTTAGAAATTTATCTATGGTTGCTGAAATTTTGATTAGATGTGCATCGTCTCGAAAAGAGAGTCGGGGAACTCATTATAACGAAGATCATCCTAAAAAAGAAAAATTAGGGCGAAATTCTTATATGAGAAGACCTTGGTAAAATATTCTAATTATAAATAATTAGGTATAAAATGTTCAAAATACCATAGAATGAATTTAGATTTAACATTCTGTAAAGATGAAATATAGCGCAAATGTTCTATTAAATCAATATAAGTTAAGTAAAAACTGCTAAGGTTATATTTTTTTATACCAATCTACTTCGTTCATCCTTATTTTATCCTTCCATCTCTCAATCCACTGTTTTTTAATAATATCCGACATACTCTCCCATAATTTATTATTCTTAAAATTATTTTTAATTTTATTAACATTTTCTTCAGAATATTTAAGTAAGGAAAATTCACGAAGTAAATTTCTTCTCTGAAATATAATATTACAACTGACTTTCCATTCTGATTCAGTTTTAAATAAGAATGTTAAACTTTTATGCGAAGATGTTAAAAGAGTCCGTACTGATAAACGTTTACAAAGAGTTAAAAAAAGAATCAATTTACTGCTTGATGAAATCAATCAATATTATTGGGATTTTAAAATTGAAAAAAATTTAGTAGAGCTAAGAAATCTAGCAACAATAGCCAAGATCCTTATTGTTAGTGCAATATCCAGAAAAGAAAGCCGAGGAATTCATTATAATATAGATTATCCAAATAAATCTGAAATGAGTAGACCTACATTAATTAGGAGACCTTGGTAGAATAAATAAATTTTAGATAGGTATAATTTTAAATTATAGCTCTCATTTATATTGATAAGTTTAATTTCAATGAAGCTAGGATGTTATATTGAGTATTGGCAAGAATATTAGAAAAGAAAGAATATTTAATCGGAAAAGCAAAAGAACAATAATAATTCCAATGGATCATGGCTTAACTATGGGTACCATTGAAGGTTTAGAAAATATTACTGAAATGGTTGATAAAGTCGCATTAGGAGGAGCCAATGCTGTTGTAATGCATTCTGGCATGGTAGGGGCAGGTCATAGACAATATGGGAAAGATATCGGTTTAATTATTCATTTATCTGGAGCAACAGACTTAGCACCAAATCCAAATAGAAAAGTTTTAGTTTGTTCCGTTGAAAGAGCGTTAAAAATGGGTGCTGATGCTGTTTCAATTCATATTAATATTGGTGCAGATGAAGAACCAGAGATGCTTCAAGATTTTAGTAAAGCTGTAGAAGCGTCGAGGAAATGGGGTATTCCATTATTAGCAATGATGTATCCAAGAGGACAAAAAATAACCGATGAAAATGATCCTGATGTTGTAAATATAGCAGTTAGAGCAGGAGTAGAGTTAGGAGCGGATATTGTTAAAACAAATTATACTGGAAATATTGATACTTTTAAAGAGATTGTGAATGGTGTCAATCACATTCCCGTAATTATTGCTGGAGGCCCTAAAATAGATACAACAGAGGAATTATTTCAAATGGTTTATGATTCTATTCAAGCGGGAGGAGCTGGAATAGCATTCGGGAGAAATATTTTTCAATCTAAAGAACCTACAAAAATGGTCAACGCTATAAGTAAAATAGTACATGAAAACTATACTGTAGACGAAGCTTTAAAAGAATTCTAGTTTGATTAAAATTTAAAATTGTTCTATTAAAATGAAATATAAAAAAATTAATTCCTTTTTTCAAAAAAAAATTGAAGATCAATCTCAAGATCAAAAGGTAATCATCTCATTCGAAGATCTCTCGAAACGAGAGAAATTCTTATCAAAAAATAAAGAACTAAAAATCATTAAAAAATTTGATTTAATTCCTTCTATTTACGTAAATTTAAAGAAAGAACAAATCGTCACCTACGATAAAGAGAATATAATAAAACTAATTGAGGAGAACCAAAAGTTATATCTTTCAATGTTGGATGTTATTGAAATTCTAGAATTAGACAATTATAGAACTTCTCAAATTTCATATACTGGAAAAGATATTACTATCGGAATTATTGATGATGGCATAAACACCACGTTCCCTTCAATATCTAAAATAGTCAAAAGTCAACAAATTTTAAATAAGAGAAAAAAAAGTGTAAAACTTAAGAATAATAATAAGGAAGTAACGCACGGAACAATAATGGCAAGTATAATTGGCAATCAATTTAAAGATTTTGATGACAATTTTATTGGAATTGCTCCAAATGTAAATATTTCTGATTTTGATATTTCAAATTTGAAAAAAGAGTTCTATTTTTCTAATATATTGGAAATTTTTGATAGAATCGTTAACCAGAGCTTAAAAATTGATATTTTATTGATTTCTCTTACAACTTTACAACCTTCTGATGGAAAAGATATATTATCCTTAGCTTGCGATATGTTTGTAGATAGAGGGATTATAATAGTCTGCCCTGCGGGTAATTTAGGTCCAAAACCATACAGCATTGGAAGTCCTAGTGCTGCTGAAAAAGTTATAACTATTGGCTCTCTTGATAAAGAGTTTTCTATTTCTGAATTTAGTGGACGGGGACCCACATTAGATGAAAGGATGAAACCAGACTTTTGTTTACCAGGATCAAAAATTAAAGTGCCATTATCAAACGATCTTCGTGTAAATGTTTCAGGCACGAGTGTTTCTGCCTCAATTGGCGTAGGCTTGATTGCTCTAATCAAAGAGCATAATCCAAATATGTTATATAATGATATTTTAATATTATTAAAAAAATCTAGTATAAATTTGAATTATGAAAGAGCTGCTCAGGGATATGGGATAATAACCGTACCAAATATTTTTAAGAATTTAGATTTATTTCATGATAAAATTCTTCCATATAGTTATCTTATTAAAAAATCTTTAAAAATTTCAATAGAATTTGGTATAATATTAACAATTTTGTTTTATTTCTTTTATTTTTTTAAAATCACATAATTCCGAATAAGCATAAAGAGGGAGTAAAATTTTTCCAATATTTCATGTAGCTCTACCTTTGGTTTTAACTGAAATTCCCCAAATTAAGAAGTTAAAACCTAATAGGTTTGCTTTATTAATTGGTTCTATACTTCCAGATGTAATTGACAAACCTTTTGTACTTTTAGGTATTGGAACGGGAAGATATTTTTCACATAATTTATTATTTGTCCTGGTAAGTTTTATTGTTATATTTCTTTCAACTAAGAGAAATTTAAGGGTTTCACTTCCGTTTTTATGTGGGTTAACAACTCACCTTTTATTAGATATTCCTTATGTCCCATTTTTTTACCCCTTTATATCTTACGAATGGGTAGTTATTGATGATGTCATACTTTTTTGGTTTGATGCTCTATTTACAAATCCTTTCGTAATAATAACAGAAATTGCTGGAGTGGTTTCTCTTGTTTTTATTTTAATAAAAAATAAATTATATCACAGAAAAGAGATTATGGATTATTTGAAAGGTGAAGGTTTATCAATTCAACATGAATAATTATTTTGACAATGAGAAATAGTACATGAAAAAGATATGATACTCCACGTAATTATAGATAATAGGGAACAGAAGTTAAAACATATATTAGATCTGAAAAAGGATATTATCACTTACGATTCAGAACAACTAGATGTCGCAGATATAGTTGTTATTATTTTTATTGGGAATCTTCTTTCCGAAAAATGCTTTAAAATTCTAAAAGAATTAATTATTAGAGAGTTAGGAAAGACCTTTCTTACTAAACTGAAAAATTTTTAGAGATTATACATTTTTAGAGTAAAAAGATTTAATCAATATGATTTGTAATGATTTATAAAACTCCTGAAAGATATATTAAAGTTAAAAAGGAATTATTAAAAGATATTTATAAAGAATTAAAGAACAAATCAGGTTTAACATTTAAAGATATAAATAATGAAATAGGTACTAATTTTGATAAAATTATTTTTAGGGGGGATCTCCTTTCCGAAAAATGTTTTAGAATTCTAAAAGAATTAATTATTAGAGAGTTAGGAAAGACCTTTCTATCAAACTTTGTTAAAAATGGAGATCTTCCTCATAAAACTATAATAGGGCGAGGTGGAAGTGAAGAAATAATATTAAAAGAAAACGATAAAAATGCTGAATTTGTTGGAATAATGCTTGGAGATGGAACACTTTATAACAATGGTAATGTGGTTTCTGTAAGTCTTAATGGAGTAGATGAGGAAGATTACGTAAAATATGTGAAAAAATTAATGAGTGATATTTTTAAGAATTTTGAAATTCATGAGATTTGGGAAAGAAATAAAGGTCAAAAATATAAACACAAAAAAGGACTTGAGCTATCTATTTTTTCACAAGCAATACATTATTCGCTTGTCTCAATTGATTTAGTTCCTGGAGATAAAGTAGTAAATCAAGTTAAAATTCCTGATTGGATTTATAAAAGAGATTCATTTAAAATCGCTTGTTTGAAAGGATTATTTGATACGGATGGCTCAATTTTTATTAATAAAAGAAGTAGAAGTTTTGTTTTGAATTTTACGAGTGGTTCAAAACCTTTAGTTCAAGATTTTTATAAATTATGTATTTCGCTTAACATTAAACCAATATCAAAAGTATATGATGGATTAAATAAATCTAAGGTTGAAATAAATAAAAGAGAAATAATTAGTAATTTTTTAAATATTTTAAAGCCTGAAAAAATGAAAGAAACTTATAAAAAAAAATATTTAGGGATTAATTTAATTTATTTAAATTTCTCTGAAAAAATCATAAAAGAAATTAACAATAAAATTAAAAAAGATTATCATAATGAATATAATAGTCGTTATTCAAAAAAATTTGC
>SDBS01007229.1_pt1 | contig 10797 bp, 12 predicted proteins | sample 2277091 | NCBI WGS metagenome assembly SDBS01 (sample SAMN10404972, study PRJNA504765) | marine sediment metagenome | isolation source: marine sediment core GS10_PC15, 163 cmbsf | place: Arctic Ocean: Southern Knipovich Ridge | collected 2010 | reverse complement strand
TGTCCCTATTAACCCAGGAGGAAAAAAATAGAGGGGTGTTAACTGCTTCTTCCGGAAACCACGGCCAAGGACTTTCCCTGGCTGCTTTACGGGCCGGAGTGAAGGCAATCATTGTCCTTCCCGGAGGGAGTGTATGGGGTCTTGAAATGTAACAAAAGCTATATTATCTTTGCAGCATGCCCAGGCCATTACGGATATAATTTTCAGAAGCAATTTATTACATCACTTCCAGAAGAAATACTATACAAACGATTTTTCTTGATATTAAAAAAAATGTGGGGAGACATGAAAAGTGATATTGCAAGACCCCATTAGACCCCTTAATTATAGACCCCGTATCTTTACACTGATTTCAGGGTGGTACGGTGTCCAGTCTTCATATAACTCAATTCTATCTTATCAGGACTTATTTCTACTAATTCTAATACTTTTTTAATATACTGAGAATAGCCATAATTTAAAAGTTGTATAGTGTGTTTTGGAAAACGTACAATAATATATTGACAATATATATAAAATATATTGACAATATATATAAAATATATTATAATAATGTATAATATATTTAAACTATAAAATTAAAAAAATGAAAAACAATAAAAGAAATATAATTTATGAAAAATTAAAAAATGAAATAGTTTTCTTGACATATCAACCCAATCAAATTTTAAATATAAAAAAGTTATCGAAAAAATATAGAGTTAGCAGTATTCCAATTAGGGAAGCCCTAATTCTTCTTGAGGTTGATAAATTAGTTTGTTTGATACCTAATAAAGGCTATTATGTTAGTGATATAAGTTTTTCAGATATTATTGATATATTTGATTTTAGAATGTTTTTACTTGAAATATGCGGAAAACTTGCAATTGAGAGAATTACAGAAAATGAAATCAATAAATTAGAACTTCTCCTTAATGATTTAAAAAAAGAAAAAAATCGTTATGAATTCATTAAACTTGAATCAAAATTTCATGATTTATTAAATTGTTCCACAAAAAATCATTCGTTAATTTCTACTTTAGAATATTTAAGGAATCATTTAAATCGTCTATTGTTTTTTATAAAAATAAGAAACGGTGATAGTTATTTTTCTAGAATACCAAAGGATTTTGAATATATTATATCGTCATTAAGAGAGAAAAATAAAGAAGAATGTATAAGAATTCTAAAAGAACATGCAATGGAATTCATAGAATATGTAAAGGAAAGTATATATAACAAAAGTTGAGGATTAAATAAAAAAATTAATCTTGAAAGTGATAAGGTGGATAAAATGTCACATATTAAAATTGAACATAATCCTGATAGAAAAAAACTAGAGAAAATGGATGTATTTAACTGGCAAATATGGGAGAAAGAACCATCAAGATATAATTGGACTTATGATACTAAAGAAATTTGTTATTTACTTGAAGGAAAAGTACGGGTCGAGCCAGAAGGAGGAAAGCCAGTTGAATTTGGAGCCGGAGATTTAGTAACTTTTTCTGCTGGATTAAAATGTGTCTGGGATATATGCCAAAAAGTAAAAAAACATTATAAACTAGGTTAAGAAAGTATAATGTAAAACACAATATATATTATGACAGGTTGAACCAAGTGCCTTTAAAAGTTAATTATAAAAAGGAAGAGTAGCCAAGTATAAAATTATTATAATATTTATGGAAATTTAATTTTTGAAGGTTAGTAACTTATAAAACATTTATTTTTAGGAGGAAGAGGAATGTGTCTTGAATTACCTGAAAAGGATAAAGAATTAATGAGAGGTGTTATTGATCTTCACGTTCATGCAACTCCCGATGTTTTTGAAAGACCTTATGATGAAAGCGAATTAGCTAGGCAAGCTCGAGATGTAGGATATAGAGCTATATTATTTAAATCCCATGCTGTAATAAATGCAGACAGGATGTATTATGTTAGAAAATTAGTACCTGGAATAGATGTATTTGGTGGAGTAGTATTGAATTATACTGTTGGTGGAATAAATCCAAAAGCAGTAGAGGCTGCTCTATGCTGGAATGCAAAGGAGGTATGGATGCCAAATATGCATGCTAAGAATCACATAGAAGTTGAGGGAGTAGCTAGTTATCCGCAACTTAAAGGGCTTACTAAAAAAAGAAGGAATATTAAGGAAATAAAAGGAATTTATATTTTAAATTCAGATGGTCAGGTAATTCCAGAAGTCTATGAAGTTTTAGACCTTATTGCGGATGCGGATGTGATTTTAGGAACATGTCATCTTTCTTTAGTAGAAACTTTTGCTTTAGTAAAAGTTGCGAAGGAAAGAGGAGTAAAGAAAATTTTGGTAACTCATCCTGAGTGGGAAGTAACAGATTTTTCAACTGAGGATCAAGTAAAACTCGCGAACATGGGTGCTATTATGGAGCATTGTTTTGTACCTTTATTGCCTAGCGATCGTAGGTATGACCCTAAGTTAATGGCTAAATCGATTAAGAAAGTAGGAGCAGAGCGATGTGTGATGGCTACAGATTTAGGTCAATATTATAACACTCATCCCATAGAAGGAATGCGTCAATTCATGCATATAATGATGGATTGTGGTATAAGTGAAAAAGAGATAGAGATAATGACTAAATATAATCCTGCTCAACTTTTAGGAATAAGTTAATATATAATCATAGATGAAAGGAGATGAAGAGAAATGTATGGTTAGAGAGCAAGAATTGGTTTATTATTCCATCCCCTAATACTACAATGGAACCAGAATTCAACCAAGTAGTTCCAGAAGGTGTTTTGGTACATGCGAAACGTATAACTTATGGGGAGATCTTATTAACAAAAAATGTAGTGGCTAAATATATATTGCTCTTGCAAAATTATTTAGTATTGATTTATTTTTTTATTAGTTTTATCAAGATATTAAAAAAAAGAGCATCTTAGAATAAGTTAAATGATTATGAGCTTGGGATTTAAGCTAAGTGAAGCTGTAATTATCTTAAATAAAGTTTTATTATAAATATATAGAAGGTAACATTATGGTGAAACAAAAAGTTCTTTATTCTTCTTTGGATACCCCTGCAGTACTTATAGATTTAGATAAGCTGGAGGCAAATATAAGAGAAATGTCTCAGATAGTATCGGAGGCAGGTGTTCGACTGAGAGTGCATGTTAAGAGTCATGAATGCGCATCAATAGCAAAAATGCAAATCGAATCTGGAGCATGTGGCGTAGAGGTTGGACCTGTGAGTCAGGCAGAAGCTATGGCAGAAGAAGGAATTAATGATATAATTATTGCTCACCCCGGCTATTATGGTGCTCATAAGTTAGATACACTCAAGAGACTTCTTAAAAAACCTGGGTGTAAGATCACTGTAGTAGTAGATATGATTGAACAAGCCGTGGGTGTTTCTCAGGCTGGTAAAGCGGTTGGATGTAAGGTTCCTATACTTTTAAAGATTGATTTAGGTAGTAGTTCCCGCTATGGTGTTCCCCCAGGTAAACTTACCTTAAATCTTGCCAATAAACTTTGCCAGCTTCCAAATATTGAGTTAAAAGGTATATATTCACATGAAATGGTTGAAGAACGTACGGTAGGGGCTATAGATAAACTAGCTTTCGAATCTGCATCAATAATGGCAGAAACAGCTAAAATACTGAGGAAAGAGGGTATTAAAATAGAGCATGTTTCTGTAGGTTCTTCGGCTACATTCCGTTCCACATGTCGTTATATAAAGGAAAAAAAATTCCCTGAGATAACAGAAATTCATCCAGGACAATGCGTGATCGGTGATATCATGTACATGAAGGTTTTTGGAAATACAAGAGAGACATGCGCTGTTACTGTGTTGACTACAGTGATGAGTACCTCGCATTCAGATTGGGCTATAATTGATGCTGGGTATAAGACATTTGGTGCCGATTACCTCATAGCGTATTATAAGGACCCGGGCTTTTTTTGGAGAGGGAAACCAAGCTTTGGTTCTATCCAAGGTCGACAAGATTTATGGGTAGGAAATCTTTGTGCGGAAACCAGTTACATTTATTATATGACTCCTAATGAAAAGCTGAAACTTGGAGACCGCCTAGAAATTGTACCTAACAATGCTACCTTAGTTATTAATATACATGACCAAATATATGGAGTAAGAAATGGTATTGTAGAGAGAGTGTTTCCAGTAACTGGGAGGGGTAAAGGTAATTAAATTAGGAATAAGTTAATATATGATCATAGATGAAAGGAGATGAAGGGCAATGTATGGTTGGAGAGCTAGAGTTGGTTTATTAATTCCATCCCCTAATACAACAATAGAACCAGAGTTCAATCAAGTAGTTCCAGAAGGTGTTTCGGTACATGCGGAACGCATGATTCATATTTGGAAGGAAGAAGGAAATCTTAATGAAGCAGTTTCTATGATGAATAAAGATATGCTAAGAGCTGCATCTGCTGTGGCAACAATTGAGCCGAACATAATTGTCTATGGATGTACAGGTGGAAGTATGTTAAAAGGAGTTGGTTTTGACTTACAACAAAGCAGATTAATTCAAGAAAATACTGGTATTAAAACAATTACCACTTCAACAGCAGTAATGTCAGCCTTTAAAAAGATGGGGATAAAAAAAGTTGTAGTGGCAACTCCCTATATAGAAAAACTTAATGAATTTGAAAAGGCCTTTTTAGAAGGGAATGGTTTTCAAGTATTGAATATTAAAGGTTTAGGACTTTTGCCGATTAAAATAGGAGATAAATATCCCAACGAAGCTTATCGTTTGGCAAAGGAAGTGGATTTACCGAATGCGGATGGAATTTTCATTAGTTGTACGAATTTTCGAACTATTGAAATAATTGATATGCTAGAGCAAGATCTTGGTAAGCCTGTAGTTACAAGTAATCAAGCAACTATATGGTATACTTTAATTAATTTAGGTATATCCAAACCAATTAAAGGATATGGTGAACTTTTCTTAGAGTAGAGTGAAAAACTATATACTGAAAAATGTGTTAATAATTAACATATTGTATAAACTAAATTTTCCCGACGAAAAGCTAATGAAAAAATTTTAAAGGAGGTGAGAAATGAGAAAAAAATAGAGAAGCAAATAAACTCGAAAAAAAGAGTTTGCTGCAAAACATTAAATAGCCGAGTTTATTTTTGGAAACTTTCATGAAAAATAAAGGAGGTAAAAAAAATGAAAAGTAATAGAAAAACATGTAGTTATAGCTTAATTCTAAGATTCCTGATAATTTTTGTATTAGTAAGTGTAATGTTATTTTCTGTTGTTCAAGCCCAGGAAAAGATTGTGCTTAAATATGGTCATCTAATGGCAACAACTCATAATCTACAAATTGTAGGAGAATGGATGAAGAAAGAATTAGCAGAAAGGAGTAATGGCCGTGTTGAGTTAAAAATTTATCCTAACGCTGTACTTGGTAATGAAACCGAGATGGTAGAAGGAGTTCGAATAGGGACACTTGATATGACTCCAACTGGAGGGCCATTAGGAGCTTGGGTTGAGAAAATACGTGTGGTAGATATGCCGTATGTCATTGAATCGTATGAGCACTTTAAGAGGGTTTTTATTGATCCAGGTCCTGTGGGTAAAGAGCTTGCAGAAGAGATATTGAAAGAGGCTGATTTGAGAGTACTGGGATGGTTTGCTCAAGGATTTAGAATCACTGCGAGTAGAACCAAACCTATAGTGAAGCTAGAAGATTTTAAGGGAGTAAAGATTAGAACTCATGAGAATCCTCTTGTAGTTGGAACATTTAGAGCATTGGGAGCTGAGGCTATACCAATGGCTTTCGGAGAAGTCTATACTTCTTTAAAAACTGGAGTAATTGATGCTATGGAAAGTCCGGCTTCCACTATTGGTGCTATGAGATTTTGTGAAGTAGCACCATATATATCTCATACTAATCATTTCTTCTTGCTTACAGCTCTTGTAATTGGTGAAAAAAAATTCAATTCGCTTCCTCCGGATATTAAAAAGGTGGTATTGGATGTTGGCAAAGAAAGTCAATATGTTATGTTAGATGCTTTGGAAGAAAACATTCAACTTGGATTATCACAGATGAGAGCTCTTGAAACCTTAGAAACATGGCCAGATTTAGAACCTTTTAGAGAAGCTGTAAAACCTGTCATTAAAGAATTTGGGGAAAAATACGATGTAACAGATCTATTGGAAGTGATTAAATCCTTAAGGTAAATGATTTATTTTAACTTAACCAAGCCTGAAGACGAATTTATGTCTCCAGGCTTGGTTAAAATAGTTAAAAAATGAAAAATTGACTAATGAAATTAATGAATAAGATTATTGATGCTCTATATGAAAAGGTATTTACACCTTTACTAAATATTCTTTGCTTAATAATGCTTATTACTACTTTTGTTGCTATAATTTCCCGCTATGTGTTTCACTATGCTATTATCTGGTCACCAGAGGTTAGCAGGTACCTTTACATTTATATTATATTTATTGGTACTTTTCTGGGTATTAAGCATAAGACACATATTGGTCTTGATATTGTTGTAGACAGTTTGCCAAATAAAATAAAGAAAGTTGTAGAAATAAGTAGAAATTTAAGTATGATGGTATTTTTTATTTTTCTTGCGTATTTAGGATTTAAATTTTCAGTCATTGGAATGTCTCAAATGACTCTGGCTTTGGGTATCTCCAAGGGATGGATATATTTAGTTATCCCTATTGGAGCAATTTTCATGTTTATTTCTACTTTCCAGCAAACTCTTAGGTCCTTAAGTAAAGTAAAATCAGGCGGAAAAGAAGATGAAAGAAAAGTAGGGGTATTCAAATGATAATAGCAATGATAGCTAGCTTTTTTCTGCTAATGATATTAGGTACTCCTGTGGGCTTTGCAATTGGATCATCTACTCTTATAGGTCTATTGTTACAGAAGGATATTCCGCTTGTAGTTATACCCCAAATCATGTTTGGAGGTGTGGATAGATATCTTTTTCTCGCGATGCCCTTCTTTATATTAACCGGTGTTGCTATGACTGAACTTGAGCTAACCGATAGAGTGGTTAAGATTGCTGATGCTTTGGTCGGGCATATGAGAGGAGGATTAGCCCAGATAAATATAGTGGCCAGCATAATTTTTGGAGGCATTCAAGGCTCTGGGAATGCGGACACCGCAGCTATTGGTTCGCTATTAATACCTAGTATGATTAAAGAAGGATATAGCAAAGGTTATAGCTGTGCTGTTACTGCCTCTTCTTCTACACTTGCTCCTATCATTCCCCCGAGCATGATGATGGTAGTTTATGGTGGGATAGCTGGTGTTTCTATAGGAGAAATGTTTTTAGCTGGATTTATTCCTGGTTTTATAATGGCTGGACTGCTAATGATTGTCGCGTATATCTACGCTGTTCGGGGTGCTCAGAGTGGTAAGAGGAAAAGTAGTTTTTCTTATCATAATGTTTTGTCTGCCTTAGTGTCTGGTGGTCCAGCTCTACTAATAGCTTTTATTATCATTGGAGGAATTCTTGGAGGAATTTTTACGCCTACAGAATCTGGGGCTATTGCTGCTGTTTATACGCTTTTAATTAGTGCTTTTTATTATAAGACACTTACTTGGAAGCGATTCCAGAAGATTTTCGTAAATGGTGGCTTAATTACTGCGATGTGTGGGATTATTTTGTCATTTTCATCCGTTTTTAATTGGATACTTACAAGTGCAGAAATACCAACTAAAATACTTAATTTTATGCTTGAAATGGGATTATCTCGTACTGCCATAGTATTATGTATAATAGTATTTGTGTATTGTGTTGGTTTTTTTATGGATGTTATGGCTTCTATGATAATTTTAGTTCCTCTTTTGGCCCCTATTGGTTTCCAGTTGGGATATGATCCTGTTAATTGGGGTGTACTTATAGTACTTCTTTTCTGTATGGGCGGAATAACACCCCCACTGGGAATAAATCTATTTATTGCTACAAGCATTGCAGGGTGCAAATATTCAGAAACAGCTAAAGCAATAATTCCTTTTGTTTTAATTTTGATAATTGCAGTTTTTTGTGTAGCTTTTATACCATCATTAACTTTATTTTTGCCAAGTTTATTAATGAGATAATTTTAATATGGTAATTATTCGATTTTAAAATGTTATCAAAGTTTTTAATTAATTTAAGTAAAAAATAAAAGGAGGATTTAAAAATGCAAAAGGTATTTGTAATGTATAAATTAAAGCCAGAAGTGTCTATTGAAGATTATCGAAGATGGTCGGTAAGTTTAGATCAAAAGGTAACCCCATTTCAACCGGGGGTGTACCGATTTGAAGTTTATGAAATTGAAGGTGCTGAAAAAGGAGAGTCTCCATATCAAATTATTGAAGATATTGATGTTGAAAATTTTGAACAATGGCAAGAGGTGGTATCAAGCGAAGCAATGAAAGAGGTTGTCACAACATGGAGTAATTATGCAGATGAATCCACATTAAAAGTCATTTTTGGGAAAAAAATTAAATAAAATGTTATTAAATTACTCTTTAAGAATTAAATTTTTATGAAAAAATATACTTTTTGCTATAAGAAAGGAGATTTGCAATATGAAAACTTTTTATAATAAAGATGAAAATTATGTTGATGAAATGTTAGATGGGATAATACATGCGCATCCGAACTTACTTAAAAAAGCTAATGGTGAAATTAGGGCAATTATTAGAGCTGATGTTCCAATCAAAGGAAAAGTAAGTATTGTTACTGGGGGAGGTTCAGGACATTTGCCAGTATTCATGGGATATGTAGGGAAAGGATTGTTAGATGGTGCTGCCATTGGAAATGTTTTTGCTTCTCCCAGTATGAATCAGATGCTAACATTAACTAAAGCGGTTGATGGTGGTAAGGGTGTATTATATCTATATGGTAATTATGGTGGAGATATAATGAATTTTGATATGGCAGCTGAAATGGCTGAGGAAGAAGGAATTAAAGTAAAGACCATTTTAGTTGCTGATGATATTGCATCAGCACCAAAAGGTAATGAAAATACTCGGCGGGGCGTTGCTGGACTTTTTTATGCCTATAAAGTTGCAGGAGCATGTGCGGATAAAGGTAGGTCTTTGGAGGAAGTATATCAAGACACTAAAGAAGCCTTGAAAAACATAAGATCTCTTGGTGTAGCAATTTCTCCTTGTACAGTTCCTGGCGCGGAAAAACCGTCTTTTACCCTTCGGGATAATGAAATGGAAATTGGCATGGGGATACATGGAGAAGCGGGTATTAGAAGAGAAGAAAGAAAACCAGCAGATGAATTAACAGAAGATATGATGAAATTATTATTTAAAGATCTTACCTTAGAAAAAGGGAACGAGGTTACTGTTTTAGTAAATAGTCTTGGTGCTACTCCACTAGAAGAGTTATATATAATTTTTAGAAAAGTATCACAGATTTTGGAGGCAAAAAATATTAAAATTTATAAACCTTTTGTTGGAAGATATGCTACTTCGTTAGAAATGATGGCTTTTTCAATTACTTTATTCAAATTGAATGAGAAATTTAAGGAATGTCTGGATCACCAAGTTTGGACTCCTTTCGTGAAAGAAGGTTAAAGTATGCCTGTTAAATTAAATAGTAACGATTTAAAAAAAATTTTAGAAAAACTTGCAATAGTATTTAAAAGAGAGAAAGACTATTTAAATGAATTAGATAGTAAAATTGGAGATGGAGATCACGGACTTTCCATGTTTAGAGGATTTTCCGCAATTGCAAAATATATTCAAAAAGATGATCCATTGAACATTACAGATATATTAGTTAAAGGTGGCATGCAATTTAATGAAGTAACTGGTTCTACTATTGGAATTCTAATTTTTTCGGCAATGAGAGCTGCTGGTTTAGCCGTAAAAGGTAAAGAAGTTATTGGCCTTAAAGATATAACAGAAATGTTTGATGAAGCTATTAAGGCAATAGTAAAACGTGGAAAGGCTTCAGTAGGACAAAAGACCATCTTAGATACGCTTATTCCCAGCTTTGAATTTTTACAAAAAGAGACTAAAGAAGAGATAAAAGATGAAATTACTATTATTAAAGAAGTGGTAAATAAGGCTCATAAAGGAGCTGAGTCAACTAAACAGATGAAGTCAGATATTGGTCGAGCAAAATGGTTTAAAGATAGGAGTTTAGGTGTTTTAGATCCAGGTGCATATTCCAGTTATTTAATTATTAAGACGGTAGGTGATTATTTACTTGAAAAGTGTTAAATATAGCATTTTTTGAAAGATTTTAAAGTGATTTAATAATTTTGAGACTACTATTCAAAGATTTACACTGGTAATATACTTGATAATTGTTTTTAATTAAAAAACGGAAAATCTACTTGTATTATTGATTCCAAATTTCTAAATATATCTGACAAGTAAAGCTATGATATTACAAGCCCTTTGGTATTTTGCTGAAGAGTTTTTTATTTTAAAAAAGATTAGTTTTTAAAAGATTTGGCGTAGTATTTATTTGAAAGAAGTATGGAATATCTACCTAATGATTATTTTATATTAGAAACTATTTTTTAATTAGAGACCCCATTTTCTCCCTTTCAGGGTTTTTTCTCCACTTGACGAAGGGTAAAAGGGGTCTCAACATTTGACATAACTTCTTTCTGGGATTGGTATTAATGTAACAGGGAGAGTTCCTTTTCACAAAAAGAAGGATTTTTAAAATATTAATAGTATTAATGGTTAAATAATAGGGCCCTATTTTAACTAAAGCGCGACCAGATAAAGTCATTAGAAGCAGATAAAAAAAGATTGAATTTTTATTTAATTTATAAAAGAAGGTGAAAAAAATATGAAAATTCCCGAAGTTACACTGGATAAGATAAAAG
>SDBS01007228.1_pt1 | contig 10799 bp, 22 predicted proteins | sample 2277091 | NCBI WGS metagenome assembly SDBS01 (sample SAMN10404972, study PRJNA504765) | marine sediment metagenome | isolation source: marine sediment core GS10_PC15, 163 cmbsf | place: Arctic Ocean: Southern Knipovich Ridge | collected 2010 | reverse complement strand
CGGCACATCTTTTTAACAGAAGCTCTGACTTTCATATCGTTCTCCTAATCGTTCAACCCGGGCCTTATCGGGATATTCCTATGCCGCCGGTAAGATTGGCCTTTTTCAACAGGCTCTCATACTGACGCGACATCACGTGTGTCTGCACCTGGTTCATAAAATCCATTGCGACCACAACAATAATAAGCAGGGACGTACCACCAAAATAGAAAGGCACGTTCCACTTGATAATCATAAATTCCGGCAACAGACATACCGCGGTGATGTACATCGCCCCACCCAGTGTCAGTCGTGACATCACGCCATCGATATAACGGGCCGTCTGCTCGCCTGGCCGGATTCCCGGCACAAAGGCACCGGATTTCTTCAAATTATCTGCTGTATCCTTCGGGTTGAACTGCAACGCCGTATAGAAGAAACAGAAAAATATAATTGCCGCTGCATACATCACGACATACAACGGCTGGCCCGGCGCAATGGTCGTCGCCAGATCGCGCAGCCAGGTCATGCCTTCCTGTTGCCCCAGCACACTCGCTACGGTGCCCGGAAACAGGATAATGCTGGAGGCAAATATCGGTGGAATCACGCCGGCCATATTCACTTTCAGCGGCAAGTGGCTGGTTTGCCCGCCAATCATGCGCCGCCCCTGCTGACGCTTGGCATAATTTACCGTGATTCGTCGCTGACCCCGCTCGACAAACACCACGAAGCCAGTAACCGCCGCGACAATCACAAACAGTAACAATACAAACAGCGGCTGGAACGTACCGCGACTTGTTAAATCCAGCGTTGTTGCAATTGCCCCGGGCAATCCGGCAACAATACCGGCGAAAATAATCATCGAGATACCATTACCAATACCCCGTTCCGTCATCTGTTCGCCCAACCACATGAGGAACATGGTACCTGTCACCAGCGTTACAATGGTCGTAAGGATAAAACCCATTCCCACTGCCGACACCACCGGCATGCCACCGGCTGATTGTGCTTGCAGACCCGAAGCAATGGCGCCGGCCTGTATGGTTGCCAGCAATACCGTTCCATAGCGGGTGTACTGGGTGATCTTGCGACGACCGGCCTCGCCTTCCTTCTTCAGTTGTGTCAGCGAAGGCACGACTGCCGTCATCAGCTGCATGATGATGGATGCCGAAATATACGGCATCACACCCAGCGCGAAGATCGACATACGCTCCAGCGCACCACCACCAAACATGTTGAACATGCCGATGATCGAATTCTGCGTGCCCTTGAATAACTCCGCCAGGGCAATGGCGTTCACACCCGGGATCGGCACATAGGCACCGATGCGAAATACCACCAGCGCGCCGAGCAGGAAGAAGATGCGCTTGCGCAGTTCGGTCAGTTTCCCCGAGGCACCAACATTTCCTGCCATGGCAGCCGGCCCGCGCGCCACTAGTCTTCTACCTTGCCGCCCGCTTGGGAAATCGCTTCACGTGCACCTTTGGTCACGGCAATACCTTTCAGGCTCACGGCCTTTTTCAGCTCACCGGATAAAAATACTTTGGCTTTCAGCACATTCTTGGTCACCAGACCGGCCTTTTTCAGGGCATCAAGATCGATCACACCGTCGGCAATCGAGGCCAGTTCATGTAACCGGATCTGTCCACTCTTGTTGCTAAACGGTGCGGCAAAGCCACGTTTGGGCAGCCGACGCTGCAACGGCATTTGGCCGCCTTCAAATCCCACCTTGTGGTAACCACCGCTGCGGGCCTTTTGACCCTTCTGGCCACGACCACAGGTCTTGCCCAGACCGGATCCAGTACCCCGCCCAACCCGTTTCCTGGCGTGCGTGCTGCCATCGGCCGGTTTTAATGTATTCAGTCGCATGACTAGACTTCCTTCCACTGGAGCATGTACGACACCTTATTGATCATGCCGCGGTTCTCCGGGGTATCGATCACCTCCACTGTATGGCGTATCCGGCGCAGACCCAGACCCCGCACACAGGCCTGGTGTTTTTTGCCGATGCCAATAGTGCTCTTGATGAGCGTCACTTTTATTTTCTTTGCCACAGGTTCGTCTCTTAGCCGAGTATCTCTTCTACTGTTTTGCCACGTTTGGCCGCAGCGCCTTTCGGGCTTTGAATATCGCTGAGGCCATTTATTGTTGCACGTACGACATTCACGGGGTTACGTGAACCAATACATTTGGCCAGCACGTCTTCGACACCAGCCACTTCAAACACGGCACGCATGGCGCCGCCGGCAATGATGCCGGTCCCCTTGGAAGCCGGCTTCATGATCACTTTGGCAGCGCCGTGTTCACCCATGATATCGTGGAATAACGTGGTGCCGTTAAGATCAACACGCACCATGTTACGGCGTGCGGATTCCATCGCCTTTTGTACGGCGACTGGAACTTCGCGAGCCTTACCACGGCCGATACCAACGCGACCTTTGCCGTCACCGACAACTGTCAGTGCTGAGAAACCGAAAATACGGCCACCCTTGACCACCTTGGCCACACGGCGGATATTGATCAGCTTTTCTTGCAGATCGTCGCCACGTAAATCAGTGCTGCTTGCTGCCAATTACCTATCCTCTAAAACTGTAAGCCGTTTTCGCGTGCCGCATCGGCCAGTGCCTTGATGCGACCATGGAATGCAAAACCCGAACGATCAAACGCCACGCGATCAATCCCCGCGGCTTTTGCCTTTTGAGCAATGCGCTTACCAACTACTTCGGCAGCATCCTTGTTGCCGCCGTTTTTCATCTGCGAGCGAACTTCTGCTTCAACCGTTGATGCGCTGGCCAATACCTTGCTGCCGGTCACATCAATAATCTGCGCATAAATATGACGCGGCGTACGATGCACACACAGGCGGTTGACGGCCAGTTGTGCGATTTTGGCGCGTGTATTGCGTTTGCGCCGTTGGTGCCTTTGTATCTTGTTCTTCATCTATTAAGCCTTACTTCTTCTTTGCTTCTTTGCGCACGACATGTTCATCTGTATAGCGTATGCCCTTACCCTTGTAGGGTTCCGGCGGACGGAAGTGACGAATCTCGGCGGCCACCTGACCCACCTGCTGCTTGTCGGCGCCTTTAATCAGAATTTCGGTCTGACTCGGACACGCGATGGTGACGCCTTCCGGAATGGGGAAGATCACCGGATGCGAAAAGCCCAGCGTCAAATCCAGCTCTTTCCCTTTGACAGCGGCTCGATAACCCACGCCAATGACCGTGAGCTTCTTTTCAAAACCTGTGCTCACGCCAGTCACCATATTGTTAACCAGCGCCCGCATGGTACCGGCAATGGCCCAAGCACTGTCTTCACGTGCCGACATGTTTATCACGTTGTCTGCCTGCTTAAGCTCCACCGTAGGATGTAGCGACTGGCTCAACTCACCCTTGGGGCCCTTCACCTTAACCATACCGTCAACCACGTTGACTTCGACTCCACTGGGGATGGCTATTGGATTTTTTGCTACTCGCGACATTGTTTTCGACCTTAGGAAACGTATCCAATAATTTCGCCGCCGACACCGGCTTCACGAGCGGCACGATCGGTCATAATGCCCTTGGACGTAGAAACAATAGCGATACCGATGCCGCCAACGACTTTTGGCAATTTATCACTACTCTTGTATTCGCGACGACCGGGCTTGCTGACACGCTTGATATCGGCAATTACCGGTTTATCTTTGTAGTATTTGAGTTCTACTTCGAGAACCGGCTTACCATCATCCCGGGATTCGGTTATACCACCAATGAAGCCTTCGTCAGAGAGCAGCTTGGCAATTGCCAATTTGGTCTTAGAGGCCGGCATGCGCACACTAACCTTTTCCGCACGCTGCGCGTTACGGATGCGGGTGAACATATCGGCGATCGGGTCGGTCATCATAATTGTTAACTCGCTATTGGTTACCAGCTGGCCTTGACGACACCGGGGACTTCGCCCTGCAGCATCAACTCACGCAGCTTGTTCCGCGAAAGGTTAAACTTTCGATAATAGCCGCGCGGGCGACCAGTCAGTGCGCAACGATTGCGCTGGCGACACGGGCTCGCATTTCGCGGCAATTTCTGCAATGCCAGCGTCGCTTGATAGCGGTCTTCATCGCTGACATTGGGATCCTTGATCTTTTTCTTCAGTTCATTGCGACGCGTTGCATACTTGGCAACAGTCCGCGACCGTTTGGCGGCTCGCGCCAACATGCTCTTTTTTGCCATCTCTCTGTTATCCCCTATTTACTCTTGATCGGGAACTTAAAGGCCTGAAGCAACGCACGGGCTTCTTCATCCGTCTTCGCGCTGGTCGTGATCGTAATATCCATGCCCCGTATCTGATCGATCTTGTCGTAATCGATCTCGGGAAAAATAATCTGCTCTTTTACACCCATGGAGTAATTACCGCGACCGTCGAAGGACTTGGCCGGCAAACCACGAAAATCCCGCATGCGCGGTATGGCGATGGAAATCAGGCGATCCAGGAATTCATACATCCGTACCCGACGAAGCGTAACCTTGCAACCGATCGGCCAGCCTTCGCGTAATTTGAATGCGGCCACCGACTTACGGGCGTTGTTAACCACGGGCTTCTGACCCGCCAGTTTAACCATGTCACCGACAGCGGCCTCGATCAGTTTCTTGTCCGTCATGGCACCACCTACACCCATGTTGATGGTGATCTTGGTGATTTTCGGAACCAGCGTGGGATTCTTGTAGCCAAACTTCTCCTTCAGCCCCGGAACCACATCCGATTTATAAAATTCCTGTAAACGCGCGCTCATAATTTATACGCCTAAACGTCCGCCACTTCGCCGGACTTCTTGAAAATTCTGACCTTTTTGCCGTCTTCCAGCACCTTGAAGCCGACGCGCTCACCTTTACCGGTCGCCGGATTTACCAGCGCCACATTGGAGATTGCCAACGGCGCTTCCTTGTCGATAATACCGCCAGTCTGACCCTTGTTCGGGTTTGGCCGCACGTGTTTTTTGATCATATTCACGCCTTCGACCAGGACACGGTTATCTGTACGGGTCTCAAGCACCGTGCCCTGCTTGCCTTTATCCTTGCCAACCAGCACTTCGATATTGTCGCCTTTTTTAATCTTACGCATGGTTAAAACCTGGTTACCGCCTACAGTACTTCCGGCGCCAACGAAATAATTTTCATAAATTTTTCAGTGCGGAGCTCACGTGTCACCGGACCAAAAATACGGGTTCCTATCGGCTGCAACTGGGCGTTCAACAAAACCGCTGCGTTACTGTCAAAACGGATAACGGAGCCATCCGGGCGACGCACACCCTTCTTGGTACGCACTACCACGGCGTTCAACACCTCGCCTTTTTTCACACGCCCACGCGGAGCGGCTTCCTTGACGCTCACCTTGATGACGTCACCGATACCGGCATAACGACGCTTGGAACCACCAAGCACCTTGATGCACTGGACCCTTTTCGCTCCGCTGTTGTCGGCGACCGACAGATTGCTTTGCATCTGAATCATTTATCTGACCTTATCCTGGTTCACTGGTCTAACAGGGCGGGCGATCATACACTGTCTCCCCCCTCGCCGAAACGCCTAAACGACGGTTGCTTTCTCGAGCACCTTTACCAGGCGCCAACTCTTGGTTTTCGAAATCGGGCGACATTCTTCAATTTGAACAAAATCCCCTTCCTTGCACTCATTGTTTGCATCATGAGCGTGCAACTTGGTGCTGCGGCCAATATACTTGCCGTAAACCGGGTGCTTTACCCGGCGTTCCACCAGCACGGTGATGGATTTGTCCATCCTGTCGCTGACGACTCTGCCGTCAACAACACGGCGGATTTTCGCTTCATCACTCATGCGGATTTACCTTTCTCTTCATTTATCACGGTCTTGATTCTGGCAATATCACGACGCACCTGTTTCAGTTGAGCATTGTTACCCAGTTGACCCGTCGAGTTCTGCATGCGTAGATTGAACTGCTCACGCAATAAACTTTCCAGCTCAACGTCACGCTTGGGCGCGTCCATCGCTTTCATATCTTTTACCTTCATTAGCCCACTTGCCTCGAAATAAAGGTGGTTCGAACCGGCAGCTTGGCCGCCGCCAAACGCATGGCTTCGCGCGCGATGTTCTCAGACACGCCTTCCATCTCGTACATCACTGCACCCGGCTTGACCATGGCCACCCAGTATTCCGGGTTTCCCTTACCTTTACCCATACGCACTTCCAGTGGTTTCTTGGAAATGGGTTTATCCGGAAAAATGCGAATCCAGATGCGACCGCCACGTTTTATGTAACGGGTCATGGCGCGACGTGCGGCTTCGATCTGGCGCGCTGTGACACGACCACGGGTGGTGGCTTTTAGACCATACTCGCCAAAACTGACCTTGTTGCCGCGCAGGGCCAAACCACGGTTGCGGCCTTTCTGCTGCTTGCGAAATCTTGTTTTCTTGGGCTGTAACATCTTTTTCTACCTCAACACTTTCAGGCATTGGCCTTTTTGGCAACGGTTTTAACCATCTCCGGCGCCTCAACATCCGAGGTAACCTCATCAAATATTTCGCCCTTGAATATCCACACCTTGATGCCAATCACGCCATAGGTGGTATTGGCGCGGGCCACACCATAATCAATGTCGGCGCGCAAAGTATGCAGTGGCACACGACCCTCACGATACCATTCCGTACGCGCGATCTCGGCGCCGTTCAAACGCCCGGCCACCATCACCTTGATGCCACCAGCGCGCAGACGCATGGCATTGGTTACCGCACGTTTCATGACGCGACGGAACATAATGCGTTTCTCCAGCTGCTGAGCAATGCTTTCTGCCACCAGTTGGGCATCCAGTTCGGGCTTGCGTACTTCTTCCACTGCCAGGTGAACCGGCTGACCGGCAAGCTTGGTCAATTCCTGACGCAGCTTTTCAATATCCTCGCCCTTTTTTCCAATAACGATTCCGGGACGCGCCGTATAAATGCTGATATTCAACATCTGCGTCGGGCGTTCAATCACGACCTTGCTCACGGCTGCGTGTGCCAGTTTCTTTCTCAGAAAATCGCGCAGCTTCAAATCTGAGATCAGGGTCTCACCATATTTGTGTTTGTTGGCATACCATTTGGCAGTCCAGTCTCGGATAATGCCAAGACGCATACCAATGGGGCTGACTTTCTGACCCATAGCTATTTACTCCCCTTCGTGTCTTCAGCCACCGTCACGGTAATATGACTGCTGCGCTTCAGAATGCGGGTGCCACGACCCTTGGCTCGTGCGCGCCAGCGCTTCATGACCGGACCCTCGTCAATATATATAGACGCAATCTTCAATTCATCTATGTCCGCACCCTCGTTGTGCTCAGCGTTGGCAATGGCCGACTCCAAAACCTTCTTGATCGGGTGCGCCGCCTTCTTGGTGCTGTACTGCAACAGTTCCAGCGCCCGCGACACCGGCAGACCACGTACCTGGTCAGCAACCAGGCGTGCCTTTTGCGGCGAAATACGAAACTGCTTCAATTTGGCTGTTGCTTGCATTTAGCTGTCCTGCTCTTCCCTTACTTGGCCTTTCTGTCGGCCGTGTGACCACGGTAGGTGCGTGTGGGCGCAAATTCGCCCAATTTGTGGCCCACCATGTTCTCTGAAATTAGTACCGGCACGTGCTGACGACCGTTATGCACCGCGATCGTGAAACCGACGAAATCCGGCGTGATCGTGGAACGACGTGACCAGGTTTTGATCGGTTTCTTGCTGCCATCGCTCATTGCCTGCTCCACCTTCTTGGTCAGGTGCAGATCAACAAACGGGCCTTTTCTAATAGAACGTGGCAAAGCTCATATCCTCTTATCGTTTGCTACGACGGCGAAAAATCATGCCGTCAGTTCGTTTATTCGACCGCGTCTTCTTGCCCTTGGTGGGAACGCCCCACGGGCTTACCGGATGACGCCCCCCGGAGGTACGACCTTCACCACCGCCATGCGGGTGATCGACCGGGTTCATGGCCACACCGCGCACGGTCGGGCGTATACCACGCCAGCGTTTGGCGCCAGCCTTGCCCAGTTTGCGCAGGTTGTGCTCCGCATTACCGACCTCACCGATAGTGGCACGGCAATCGACATGCACCTTGCGGGTTTCGCCGGAACGCAATCGCAACTGCGCGTAATTGCCTTCGCGTGCCACCAGCTGCACACCGGCACCCGCCGAACGCGCTATTTGTGCACCCTTGCCGGGTTTAAGTTCGACGCAATGCACCGTTGAACCCACGGGAATGTTTCGAATCGGCAACGAATTGCCGACCTTGATCGGTGCGGCGGCACCAGATTGAATCTCGTCACCAACATTCAGGCCCTTGGGCGCAATAATGTATCGACGCTCGCCGTCGCGGTACAGCAGCAGCGCAATATGGGCGCTGCGATTGGGGTCATATTCCAGACGCTCTACCTTGCCGATAATTTCGTCTTTGTTGCGACGGAAATCAATCACGCGATAGTGCTGCTTGTGGCCACCACCACGATGGCGCACGGTAATGCGACCGTTGTTATTGCGGCCGGCATTGCTGGATTTTTTCTCAACCAAACCCGCGTACGGCGCACCCTTGTGCAGCCCGGCAGTGACAACCTTGACCATGCCGCGACGACCCGGTGAAGTTGGTTTGACTTTTACTAATGCCATTGTAATTGATCTGCCCTTTACTTATCTTAACGCTGCTATGCGCCCATGAAATCAATATCATGACCCGGTTTCAGGCGAACATAAGCCTTTTTCCAGTTAGGTCGTTTACCCGGGTGCTTGCCGTATTTCATCTTGCCACGCACATTGATCACTTTGACTGTTTCGACTTCAACCTCGAACAGCTTTTCGACCGCACCCTTGATTTCCGGTTTGGTCGCGTCTTCACGCACGCGAAACACAATCTGGTTACCCAGATCCGCCGCCCGGGTACTTTTCTCGGACACGTGCGGTGCCAGGATAACTTTGTAAAGCTTTTCTTCTCTTACATTCACGCCAGTGCCTCCTCGATGCGCTTAAGGGCATCGGCGGTGACGACGACTTTTTCGTGACGAATCAGGCTCACTGGGTCCACATGGCTGACGCTGACTACATCTACGCCGGGTACATTGCGTGCGGACAGGCTCAGGTTGCGGTCGTCTTCTGCCGTTAGAATCAGCGCATTGCTGGCGCCAAGTTTGTTCAGCTTCTCCACCAGCCCCTTGGTCCCGGGGGCATTCATCTGCAGAGCATCGACGGTCACCAATCGCTCCTGGCGTACCAGCTCGGACAGAATCGACCGAATGGCTGCGCGATACATTTTCTTGTTGACCTTCTGCGCAAAATTCTGTGTCTGCGCCGGGAAAGTCCGGCCGCCGCCACGCCAGATCGGACTGCGGATGGTACCGGCTCGCGCACGGCCCGTGCCTTTCTGAGCCCACGGTTTGGCGCCGCCGCCACGCACAGCTGCACGGTTCTTCTGTGCACGCGTGCCCTGGCGACCGCCGGCCTGATAGGCCGTCACCACCTGGTGGATCAACGGCTCATTGAACTGGGCAGCAAACACCACATCGGAAACTTCAATCTCCGATTTGGCGGCGCCTGACGCATTGACAACACTCAGCTTCATTCTGTTTTTCCCCAGATTCTCTTTTGTTATTCAGCCGCAGGCGTTGGTACCACCAAGGCGCCAGCCTTCACCGAAGGACGGATAACTATGTCGGAACCCTTGGCGCCGGGTACTGCACCCTTCACCAGCAGTAAATTGCGCTCAGTATCCACTGATACAACTACCAAGCCCTGCTGGGTACGTGTCACATTACCCATGTGACCGGCCATCTTCTTGCCCTTGAACACACGACCCGGTGTCTGGCACTGGCCGGTGGACCCACCCTTACGGTGGTTGAGTGATGCGCCGTGACTGGCAGGAGCGCCTTTAAAGTGGTGGCGCTTGATGACACCAGCAAAGCCCTTGCCAATACTTGTGCCCTGTATATCTACCTTCTGTCCGGCACTGAAAATATCGACCTTAATTTCAGCTCCGGCTTCCAATCCCTCGCCCTCTTTGTCTTCCAGGCGGAATTCCCACAGGCCACGACCCGGCTCCACACGTGCCTTGCCGAAATGACCGGCCATGGCCTTGTTAACACGATTCGGGCGCGACGCACCGACGGTCACCTGGACCGCACGGTAGCCGTCTTTTTTGGTTGTTTTTATTTGGGTCACGCGGTTAATAGCCACTTCCAGCACCGTCACCGGCACCATCGCACCGGCCTCGTTAAAGACTCGTGTCATACCTACTTTGCGACCTATGACTCCAATTGTCATGACTTTAATCCTGTTAACACTCAATCAGCTCAGTTTAATTTCGACGTCAACACCGGCGGGTAGATCCAGCTTCATCAAGGCGTCGACGGTTTTATCCGTCGGATCAATGATGTCCATGATGCGCTTGTGTGTGCGAATCTCGAACTGGTCCCGCGCCTTCTTGTCCACATGGGGCGAACGCAGCAGCGTATAACGCTCAATCTTGGTGGGCAGCGGAATCGGACCATGCACAAGGGCACCCGTGCGCTTGGCGGTCTCCACGATCTCCGCGGCCGACTGATCAATCAGTCTATGATCAAATGCCTTCAATCGGATTCGTATTTTCTGGTTAGCCATCGACTTCCTCAACTACTCAATAATCTTCGACACCACACCCGCACCGACGGTACGACCGCCTTCGCGAATGGCGAAACGCAGGCCATCTTCCATGGCGATGGGGGCAATCAGGGACACAATCATCTTGACGTTGTCGCCTGGCATTACCATCTCAGTGCCTTCGGGCAGTTCCACCGCACCGGTGACATCGGTGGTACGGAAGTAGAAC
>SDBS01007226.1_pt1 | contig 10799 bp, 8 predicted proteins | sample 2277091 | NCBI WGS metagenome assembly SDBS01 (sample SAMN10404972, study PRJNA504765) | marine sediment metagenome | isolation source: marine sediment core GS10_PC15, 163 cmbsf | place: Arctic Ocean: Southern Knipovich Ridge | collected 2010 | reverse complement strand
TCGCTGACGTCCAGTTCCTTAGCCATCTGAATCAAGTCCAGGTTCTCGGCTTTGTCGATGACGTAGCCTACCTTCTTGCCGTAATCGACTGAAAGGTACGACTGGTCCGAGAAGATTCTCATCTTGCGTTCAACCTTGATCGCCAGGCGGCTGGCGGTAATGTTCGCGACGCAGCCGTTTTCAAAGGTCAGCCGCGCGTTGCAGATATCCTCATGCGAGCCTATTACATTCACGCCGACGGCCTGGATGTCGCGTACAGTGGAATTAACCAGCATTAGTACCAGGTCAATGTCGTGGATCATCATATCGAGCACAACGCCGACGTCGGCCGACCGGAATGTGAACGGGCTGATACGATGCGCTTCGATGAACCTCGGCTGGATGTCGTACTTTTTCATTGCCATCACGGCCGGGTTGAATCGCTCGGTGTGGCCCACCTGCACGGTAGTGTTGTTTGCCTGGGCCAGGGCGATAAGTTTGCGACCTACTTCGGGTAAAATCGCCAGCGGCTTTTCGATTAGCACGGGCTTACCGGCAGCGAGGAAGGGGCGTGCGGCATCGAAGTGATAAATGGTCGGCACTGATATAATCGCAGCATCTACCATATCGATGGCCTCGGCGGAGTCGGTAAAGGCCAGGCAGTCGCGCTGGCGGGCGACGGATTTCGCAACCGATGGATTGTTATCTACAATGCAGACCAACTCTGCCTGGTCCATCTCGGAAATAATACGAGCGTGCAATTTGCCCATTCGTCCTGCACCAACTACTGCTACGCGAAAACTCATCTTGACTGTCTCCAAAGGTTTGAAAGCTGTGGGGGTAGAAATTGCGCCGCCTCAGGGGGCGCCTGGCCTCTGAGTAATTCACGGTATCTGCCGTAGACGCCTTTAAGTGAGCGGCGGCAGAATTCGCAAAGCTTGGCGGCCTCGCCTTCTACTCCAAGTTTCTCCAAGTGCTCTATTTTGGTCTCGAGGGCCGTCCTGTCAATGAACAACTCGCCCAGGCAGTGGCGAAGCTCTCGCTGTTCGTCGGGCGAAAGTCTCGCAGCGGCAATGCCAGCTTCATGGATTCCGCGCACCCCGGCCGGGGAATCGTGATTGCCACTGCCGAAAAAGTCTGTATATGGCGGCACGTCACGCCGGACGGCTGTTCTCGAACCGATTCGGCAGTAACGACCTATGGTTACGAAATGGTGGGCTCCGGAAAGAGCTTCCATCACCGCGCCGGTTTCGACGCAGATGTGCCCGGCCAGCAACACATGCCGGCCCAGACGGGTGCGGTTGGAAATAAAACAGTCGTGGGCAATATGGCTGCCTTCACCGAAATAATTATCGTCGCCAACCCGAGTAAGGCCTCCGCCATCTTCGGTGCCAAGGTGGGCAGTTACCCGCCGGCCGAAAAAGTTGCGATGCCCGATCATTAGCATTGTCGGGCCGCCCTTGTATTTGAGATCCTGAGGCCTATCGCCAATGACGCAGCCCTCTTCAAAAACATTACCCGAGCCGACAATGGTATTGCCGTAAACGCAGACCCTGCGTCTCAGTGCAGTTCCAGGCCCAATCGTCACGTTTGGACCGATGACGCAGTAGGGGCCAATCTGTGCCTCGGGAGCTACCTTGGCCAAAGGGTCAATCTCGCTGAGAACGGTCAGGTTGGTCATGATTGGCCCTGCCACTTATCCAGGCCGGCACCGACAGCGTCGACCAGACGTCTGACGTGTGTGTTGAGATCGGGCTGATTTTTCAGTTGGGTCAGTATCTCGATGTTCGGCTCGATCTGCTGGCCGTTATATAGTTCGCGGAACGTTTTCTTGAGCAGGCGGATATCGTCATCGCCAAAGCCGCACCGTCGAAGGTTTTCCGTGTTAACGCCACGAACCCGGTAGGGGCTGCCCATCAGAATTGCAAACGGTGGGGCGTCGTTGAGTATTTCGACGTAACCGGCGACGAATGTATAGGCTCCAACCGTAGCGTTTTTGCCAATAGACGTAAACGCGCTGGTTCGCACATAGTCCTCGATTGTCGATTGGGCGCTGATCTCCGTGAGATTGTCGAAAATCCCGTGGTTGCCCACAACCGCCGACGGGCCGACTTGCGATCCAATCATAATCAGGTTGTCGGTGCCGATGCGGGTGGGCTCTTCGTGGCCGCCATCGATCGTTACGTGCTCGCGAATGGCGTTGGCGTCGCCCAGGATACACTCGCCGGCAGTGCCGTGAGATGTTGCTGCCATGCCGATTACCGCCATCGGGAACACGCGGTTACGTGCTCCAAGGGTAGTCTTACCGACGATTGTTACGCTGTTTTCGATTATGCAGCCCGGGCCGATCTTAACCTGCGGGCCGATATAACTGAACGGGCCTATTCGCACGTCATCAGCAATTTCGGCGCCGGTTTCGACAATGGCTTTTGATGATATCTGGGGCATCTTTAATTTCCGACGGAACTCCTAGGCCGATGGGGCATCGACCAGTACAAATTTAATTTCTGCCTCTGCGGCTATCTGGCCGGCTACTTTCGCTACGCATTTGCAGTGAGCGGATCGTGATCGAAGGTGAAGAATTTCTGATTCCAGGATCAACTGGTCGCCGGGGCGGACGGGCCTGCGAAGCTTGACCCGGTCCATGCTTGTCAGGTAGCCAACCTTACCAGCATGTTCGAGGGACTGTGTTACCAGCAGCCCCGAAACCTGGGCCAATGCCTCCAAAATCATCACGCCCGGCATTACTGGAATGCCGGGGAAGTGTCCCTGGAAGAAAGGCTCGTTGATCGTCACGTTCTTGATACCCACAGCCCTGCGGTCGACTTCGATCTCGGTGATCCGGTCAACCATAAGGAAAGGATACCGGTGGCGAAGCAGACGCATGATCTTGCGAATGTCCATTTCCGGTTCGGGCGCGGCTGGTTTATCTGCCTTCGATGCCACAACCAGATCGGCAAGTTCTTCAGTGAGTTTCTGGTTGAGGTTGTGGCCTGACTTGTATGCGACAACCCGGCCGCGGATGGGCATGCCTAAAAGTGCGAGGTCGCCAATAAGATCGACTATTTTGTGACGAACGTATTCGTCTTCGAATCGCAATTGATTATCTATGGGACCGTTTTCGCCAACGACCAACACGTCCGATGGGCTGAGGTGCTTGGCAAATCCTGCTTCCTTCAAGGCCTTGGCTTCGGCTTCGGGGCTGAATGTTCTTGCAGGTGCAAGCTGGGCGGCAAAATCATCGCTGCCCAGGCTGAATGCATACAACTGCCGGCCGATCCCTGGAACATCGCTGTAATCCATATCGTAAAGGATATCCAGGTGCGTCGAAGGTCCAGGCAGAGCGGTCAGGATTGCGTCGCCTTCAGTTACCGTTACTGGTTCGGTGATGACGAATTCATTCTGGTCGGCTTGTTGGGTTTCGATGCCTGCATCTTGGAGAGCTTCAACAAACGGCTGGGCCGAGCCATCGGTGGATGGCATTTCGGCGGCGTCGATTTCGATCAGGAGATTGTCGATACCCAGCCCGGCCGCTGCGGCGAGGACATGCTCGACAGTTTCAACTCCACCCGAGCCGTTAACCAGGCATGTTCTTCGGTCGCCGGTGGCGAGATGGGCGATATTGGCCGAGATGCGAACTGGCTCTGGCAGGTCGGTCCGCATAAAGACGATGCCCGTATCTACCTCACCTGGGCAGAATCTCACCTTGGATTGGATTCCGCTGAAAAGCCCGCGCCCGGTAACTTCCGCCGGCTGCTTAATGGTCTTCTGTTGACTCAAGAGTACTGAGCCTCTTTTCTATCGCTTTGATACGTTTCATTGTTTCGGGTAGTTTGTCGAGGGCCAGGAGTGATCGTAGTTTGTCTCGGGCAGGTCCAGCCGGGCTGCCTGCCACTATAGCGCCTGGTTCAACGTCGGCGGCGATAGCGGAAAATCCACCTACAATCGCGCCGTCGCCTATTTCGACGTTGTCTGTTACGCCGGAGTGACCGCCAATGACCACGCCCTTGCCCAGTTTCGAACTGCCGGCGATGCCGACTTGCCCGGCCAGGATACACGCCCGGCCTATCTGTACATTGTGAGCAATCTGGGCGAGATTGTCCACAATCGTACCCTGGCCGATGAGGGTTACATCGAATTTGGCCCGGTCAATGCATGTGCCGGCACCGATATCGACATCATCTTCGATAACCACGTTGCCGATATGGGGAATCTTATTATGCTTGCCGTCTTTGAAGTAGTAACCAAAGCCGTCAAAACCAATTACGCTATTTGGTCCTATCATGACTCGGCTGCCGATCAAGCAGTTGTGTTTGATGACAACGCCTTCATGCAGGAGCGATTGTTCGCCGATCTGGACGTTTTTGCCGATGCAGACGCGACTAAGCAGGGTTGAGCCTTTTCCGATGACCGTACCGGCGGCGATAACCACAAACGGCCCGATGGCCGCATCAGGTGCGATCTGTGCGGTTTCATCAATTATGGCGGTGGGGTCGATCCCGGCAGGGAGCCTGTCGGCTGGCTCGGCGAGTGAACCCAGAAGCTTGGCGAGGGCTTCTTCGACATGGGCGGTTCTAATAAGCGGCATGGGAGCCTCGGCGGGCTCGTCTGCAACCACGGCCGCACCGGCGGCGGAGGTTTGCAATTTTGCTGCATATCGGGGATTGGTTGCAAAGGTGATATCCGTCGCCTTCGCCTTTTCTAAAGACGAGACCGATTCGATCACAACGGAATCATCCCCTTGAACCGTTCCACCGACAATGGCGGCTATTTCGCGAACTGTCAGCGGGAATTTGCTCATAGTCTTTATGCCCCGGGAAGATAGTTTATTTCTAGCCTGTTATCCAAGCCTTACTCTGCGGTTTTGCTCTGACGATATTGTTCGTTAATGCTCGCGAGAACTTTTGCAGTGATATCCACTTTCGGGCTGTGATACAGAACAGTTCGGCCGGATATCTGGGCGATCAGCTCTTCGGTGCTTGATGTCTGGAGCGGCTGGGAGTGTTGAAGCAATACCAGGTCCAGGCCCATCTCCTTGGCGACGACATTGACCATATCGACGATCTGCTTGTACATCTGCTCGGTTGACTTGTGGTGCCATTTCATCAGGACACCCATTTGGGCTTTTTGCCAGCCCTCTTGCTCGAATTGCAATCGCCAGAGCTCTTCGGTGCGAAGCGTGTGCTGTTCGCTATCGGGCTTGAGATTCTTGATCTCGGCTTCAATGTCTGCCGCACGCTTGGCCCGATCGGCGTTGAGTTCCTGGAGTCGTCTTTGGCGCTGGGCCATTTCGCCGGTCATGTCCTGAGTGCGGATGTAGTTGTTGAAAACGGCGACTACGTCACAGACGGCGATGTTGTTTTCGGCCGATTCGGTTTCAGTGGTCTCCTGAGCTATTGAGTGGTTAATGGCCAGGCCGCCGCTGAGAAGAACTATCAGTGCTGTAAGGTAAATCCAGGATGCTTTCATCTGTTTGACTCCCAATTTATTTTTTAATGTGTTGCTAGGTCGTTTAACGTTTTTTTGTATCTCGGTGCAACCGAAGTAGATTTAAAAAAAGTGTCACTATGTTGTTTAATTTTTTTCAGTATCGCAGTGCAACTTCAGGGGGATTGTACTGGCTGTTGGCGATCCCTGGCAAGTCTGGAGCTACCCTTAGAAGCTCATCCCCAGTGAGAAGCTCATCTGTTCGGTATCGTCATCTTCGCCTCTGGTCAGGGGAATGCCGAAATCGAGGCTGACGGGAAGCGATCCTAAGGCCGAGATCATCCAGCGAATTCCAAAGCCAATTGACACCCGGTATGTCGAAAATTCGAAATTATTTTCTACCGTGCCGGTATCCAGGAAAAATACGCCGTCGAGCTGGCTTTTTCGGGGCGCACCGGCAATTGGGAAGGAATACTCAGTGGAGGCCAGGAGGATGCTGTTACCGCCGATTGGGTCATCGTTGCCGGCGTCAGCACTTCGCGGGCTTATGCCTCGATACTTAAAACCGCGAACCGAGCCGGTACCGCCGCCATAGAATTTCTCGAAGACGGGGGCGTCTCCGAAGATCTGCCCGGCGGATACACGCCAGCTCAAGACGTGCTTTCGGCCTAACTGGTCGATGTACACTGTATGGTGGCGTTTGTAGGATGTCCTGATTCGCCCGAAGTTAAAGTCACCCATTACCTGTTCGTAGCTCAGGCGGAACCGGTCACCCGTGGTGGGTGCCCATCGGCTGTCGGTTCTGTCTCGAACCAGCGTACCTTTTGTGCCGACGATGAAATGCTTTCCTTTATCCTTTTCGACTTCAGAAGGTACATCATCATCAAGATCGTGCAGATTAATACCTTCAGCCCTGCCTGAAAATTCGACGTACCAACGATTGGGGAAGTTCCGGCCCAGGCTGAAAACTTCGCCGATTCGCGACTCTTTGTAATCATCACGCTCGCGGGTATGCCAGAAGGTCTTCATGCCAAGTGCATAGGGCGAATCCAGCAGGTGCGGCTCGAACCAGTCGACACTGAATTCTGAAAGTTCCGTTCCGGGCTTGGCATTTAAGCTGAAGTTTTGGCCTGCGCCTCGAAAGGATCTGTTCTGGAGGACGTCGTCCCATGATCTGGGCCAGCCCATGATGTCAAAGTTGCTTTGAGAAAGGCTGATGTTGCCAACCAACCCATCCCTGGTGGAAACTCCCAGGCCGACCATAAACTTGCTGGTCAGGGCTTCGTCCAGTTCGACCAATACATCCCGGACGTTTCCGAGATTCCCGACGGGGGTGATCTCGACCATTTCGAAAAGCCCGGTATCCCTAAGTCGGCTGCGGGATTCTTCGATAGCGGCCGTGTTATAAAGCTGGTCGGGGAAAACGAAAATCCTATTTCTGACAACTCGGTCTTGCGTGTTGTTATTTCCCCTGACAACCACTTTGCCAACGTGGTATTGAATCCCTTCCCTGATGGAAAAGATAATATCCACCAGCCCCATCTCAGATCGATAGCGGATTCGTTCATCCACATCGGCGTTGATGTAGCCAAGTTCACCGTAAGTGTCGCTCAGGGTTTTTCTATCAAATTTTCTTGATTCAAGTTCGCAGAATTTACCGGTCGCCAGAATAATTCGACGTGCGAGTTCGTCATCAGTGAAAAGCGTATTGCCCTCGAAGATCACTTCATTGATCCGGTAATGAAGCCCTTCATCAATTACATAAGTCAGGGACGCTTTTTTCTTATCTTCAGAAAAATCCAGAACGTGGCTGACTTTTGCTTCCAGGAACCCCTGGGCGACGTAGAAGTCTTTTAGTATTTTGAGATCGCCCTGGATTTTTTCGGCGCTCAACTTGCCCGGTATTACCGGAAGGCCCATCAGCCAGAATCCGGCTCCGGACTTGACCTTTAGGCCTAATTTAAAATGCCCGAAGCTATCGTTGCCCTGGAATTTCATCTTCCGCAGATATACCCGCTGGCTTTCGACGATCCTGTAGATCACATCATTGTTATTCAATGCCGCTTCGTCGATTGAAACTTCGACAGCGTAATGGCCGGCATCGAGGTATAGGCTGGTGATAGTCTGCCGGCCGGTTTCGATATAGAAGCGGTTCAGCGGATCGGATTCGCCAAAGGCTAGATCACGAGCGAGAATTTTATCGGTAATTTTTTCGTTACCATCAAATGAGATGCTGCGGATAAGCGGCAGTTCGACCACATTAAACGTAACGATCATTCCAGAATCTGTCCTGGCCGCCGAAGCTTTGGCTGATACGAACCGTCCACTTTCGAGGATATTATCGACGTCGTCGGTGATGAGATGGGCGTCATAGGCCTCGCCGGGAAGCGTCCTGATGTAAATCAGTACCGCCTCGTTTGAAAGCCGCTGATTACCGGTTACGTGAACCTCTATGACGTTGAGTGGATCAACCTGAGACAGAGCAGGTCCGCTTACCGACACAAGCACAATAACAAGTAATATAATTCGTTGTTGGAGGGAAACCGTTCCGTGGCTCACTGCTGCTCCATTATGAAGAAAATAAGGTCAATCAAAAGATGGGTTTGAACCAGTCATTTAATGTGAGAACGATAAGTTGCCGGGCACCGATTGTCAACGCAGATTCCGCCTGATGGCGCCCTCGATAGCGCCAAAAAGCGTCAAAAGACTTACGCGGGGCCAGCCGTTTGTCAGTGGGGTGTTGCAAAATGGTCCGGTTTTGGGAAAATAGGCAAATAGCAGGGCAAGTAAACTTACGAATTGACCCGCATCAGGAGTTTTTTTAATGCCAAATAAACCCCTTAACATATTGTTGATAACGTCGGATCAGCAGCACTACAACACGCTGGGTTCCGTCAACGATAAGATTAAAACCCCCGCGTTGGATCGGCTTTGCAATGAGGGTACCCGCTTTGACAGGGCGTATTGCCCTAACCCGACCTGCACACCGACACGCGCAAGTATTATCACTGGCATGTACCCCTCGCAGCATGGGGCCTGGTCGTTGGGTACCAAGCTGCCAGAAACCGTCCCGACCGTCGGTGAGGCTTTCTCTAAGGCCGGGTATAAAACAGCACTGATTGGCAAGGCGCACTTCCAGCCGCTTGCCAGCCAGGAAGGCAATGAATCCATCGAGTCTCAGCCGCTACTGCGGGATCTGGACTTCTGGCGGAAGTTCCATGGGCCGTGGTACGGTTTTGATCACGTCGAACTGTCCCGCAACCATACGTGTGAATCTCACGTCGGCATGCACTATGCGATATGGATGGAAGAAAACGGCCTGACGGATTGGGCGGACTACTTCGATCCTTACCCGCCGGATGTCGAGGCGATGGATAAGCGACGCGAAAGCCGATCGTGGGATATCCCCGAGGAGTTCCACTACACCAAGTGGACTGGAGACCGGACTATCGCGCAGATCGAAGAGTCGGCCGATGAGGACAAACCGTTTTTCATCTGGTCGAGCTTCCACGACCCGCATCCGCCTTATGAATGCCCCGAGCCGTGGGCGAGCATGTATGACCCTGCCGATATGGAGCCCGGCCAACTTACGCCCGGCGAGCATGATAAGAACCCAGATCACTTCGGCATGACGCAGGAAAAAAATCCTGACTTTAAGGGCAAGTATTTCGAGGACCAGAATATCCACGGCGGCCGGAGCCACCTCCGCGATCGCGGCGAACTGAAAAAGGACATGGCATGCTATTACGGCATGGTCAGCTTTATGGACCAGCAGATCGGCCGGATTCTCGATTCACTCGATGAAAAAGGCCTCGCCGAAAACACGCTGGTGGTCTTCAGTACCGACCACGGCCACTTCATCGGCGAGCATGGGCTGATCGCCAAGGCGATCCATCACTATGAGGATCTGCTCCGCGTACCGTTTATCGTTCGCTGGCCCGGCAAGACGCCTGCGGGCAAGGCATCCGATGCGATTCAAAATCTCGTGGACCTTGCGCCGAGTTTCCTCGCAGCGGCCGGGCTTGACGTGCCTGGGCTTATGACGGGCCTCGATCAGAGCGAGTGCTGGTCCGGCGGGGACGATTGCAGAACATGGTCGATAACCGAAAATCACCACACGCGCACGAATTTTCATATGAAGACTTACATCAACGCCCGGTATAAGATCACCGTTTACCGCAAGGGCACCGACGGTGAGCTTTTCGATTTGCAGGAAGACCCAGGCGAGGTTAATAATCTCTGGCACGATCCGGCCGCGGCCGAGCTTAAGGCCGAGCTGATGGAAAAGTTCCTCAAGGCGACGTTTGAAACCGAGCCTATGCCAATGCAGCGAATCTGGTCGGCCTGATAAGCCGGTGAATATCACACAGCCATCGAATTGAAAAAACTTAAAAAGAAATTGAAGGGATAACCAATGACCGATCAACCCAACGCAGATAGCGAAAAACCCAAGATCATTATTGATGATGACTGGAAGGCTCAAGCCGAGGCCGAAAAGGAAAAGCTGGCCGAGGAAATCGAAGCCAAGGAAGCTCCAGCCCCAGCTGCCGCCCCAGCCGTCGCAGGAGAGGAAGCCCAGGCCGCTCAGGAACCGCATCAACTTCCCCCGGCCGACCTAAGCTCGCTTATCAATCAAATCGCGATGCAGGCAATGATGGCCCTTGGCGGATATGAGGATCCCCAGACGAAAAAACGCATGGTGGACCTGACCCTCGCGAAGTTTCATATCGATACGCTGACTACCATCGAGGAAAAAACCGCCGGCAACCGCAGCGAGGTAGAGACCGAACTGCTCGATAAGGTTATCTATGAAATGCGGATGCACTTCGTCCAGTTCGCCCAGCAGGCTTCCGGGCAGGGGGCGTAACGGCCGCAAAAAGCCGCGAAAAACCGTTCGTAAGCATCGTTTGTTGCCCATAAATTCACGAACCACTCTGATTCTGCATCGAATTCAATTCGAGGGGTGGAATCCGCAGTTTTCGAGGTCTTGAAGTTCCCGCATATCTCAAGTGTGGGCAAAATCGGCCAAATAACGGCCTTTTTCGGCGATATACTTACCTCTATTAGCCTCAAGTGGTCCTATTTAACGGTCGATATTGATGGTGTTCAGTACTATCACGACGTTTTACGGAGATCCACTATGCAGACATGGACGTGGAGGGGTGTTTCTATCGCCATTGCAACCGCAGTTGTGATGATGGGCGGGTGTGAGTCTACTTTGAACCCGCATGCCAGGGAACTTCTCCAATCGGCGGAAATCTCTCTCGATGATGGGCAGTATTTGCGGACCGTCGAATATGCCGACCAGTTCCTCCTTAGTAACTCCCGTTCAATTGACGCTTCGAAGGCTTATTACCTCAGAGGCCGGGCCAAGGCCATGACACACAACAGCG
>SDBS01007225.1_pt1 | contig 10800 bp, 6 predicted proteins | sample 2277091 | NCBI WGS metagenome assembly SDBS01 (sample SAMN10404972, study PRJNA504765) | marine sediment metagenome | isolation source: marine sediment core GS10_PC15, 163 cmbsf | place: Arctic Ocean: Southern Knipovich Ridge | collected 2010 | reverse complement strand
GCAAGGGAAGTATATTCACCCACCCAACTTTCTGAATCCACGGTCTCAATGTTCCACTCATCGCCGTCCCAACGGGCGTACTTGAGATCATCGTTGGTGTAATCGTAATACGATATGTGGGGGCGGTTGGAGGAATCCAGCGCCAGGGAAGTATAGTAACCGACAATACCATCCGAGTCCACCGTCTCGATGTGCCACTCCTGGGCGGACGCCGTGCCGGCCAGCGCCAGCACAAAAAGCACACAAATCAACCGTTTCATTTCAACCTCACTTTGCCAGGCGTCTTCGGAATCGGGGGGACGAAACAACCTCACCCTAAATATACACCCATTCCGCGCGAAATGCAAAAAGCGGTCTTGCGACCGCTTGAACGCTTGGAGGCGGCACCCGGACTCGAACCGGGGATAAAGGATTTGCAGTCCTCTGCCTTAGCCACTTGGCTATGCCGCCAGCGAGGGAAATTTTAGCCGAAGAGAGTTGATTGGTCAAGGGCGCTTGCCGTGAAGGCGGGACTCGACCTATAATCGTCTGGACGATTACCAAAACCGAAGGGGTGCCATGATGGCCTTTTCCCTGCTTGGCGTTCTCCTTTCACTGTTGGGGAACCTGAGCCCGGATGCGCTGCCGGCGGACGCGCTGGCTCAGCCGATGCTCGCCGGGGCTCCCAAGGATACTCTGGTCGCGGTGTACATCCCCGACTTCAACCTCGATTACGGTGCCTTCGCCGATTCGCCGAGCATGGCGATGCTTTTCGGCGAATGGCCGCCCGAGGAGGATGAGGACTTCCCGAAGGCCCTCGCCGCGTACAGTATCGAGGATCTCTTCTCCCTATTCCGCTCGGAGGCGGCCCTCTTCCTGACGCCCCCGGTCCCGAACTCCGAGTGGATGGAGCCCGAGCTGTTCTTGGTCATGCGGCCCTTCGATCCCGAGGTCTTCGAGCTCATGGACGCCCTGGCCGAGGAGCTTGGGGTAGTCGAGCTGGCGGGGGGGCTCAAAGGGCTTGCGGGAGAAAGCGAGTGGGACCCCCTCATGGCCTACTCGGACGAGTTCATCTACGTGGCGGATAGGCTGGAGCTTTTGGTGCAGTATCTGGATAACGGGGGGGAGACGCTGATCAACACGCCGCGTTTCACCGCCGCGACAGTCAACCTGCCTCGAAAACTGGCCCTCTTCGCCTACGTGGACCTGCACGGTCTCTTGCGTCTGCCGGTGACCGACTGGTGGACGGGGACCGTAACGGAGCCGGAGCTCACGCCCTTCGAGGAGCGGTTAGAGACGGTCGTCGTGGGCGTTCTCCCCGGCGAGGACGGAAAGTTCCTGGCCGAGCTCAACCTGGCCGAGGGCGAGCCCGTGGAGCTTCTCGAAGCCTTCGGAGCGGTGCGGCAGATGCCGGACCTCATCGGTCGCTACCCCGGCGACTGCCTGATCGCCGTGGAGGTGAGCCTGGAGAAGCCCGTCTCGACCGTTGCCCGGCTGATGCTGACGACCTTTCAGGAGAAACAGGCGTACCACATGGATGAGGCGTCGTCATCGCCGTACGGCAAGTACATGCACGAGCCGCCGCCCCCTCCCCCGCCGCCGGAAACCGAGCCCGAAATCCCCCCCGAGATACTCGCCGCTCTCGAGGAGCTGGACGACCTCGCCGGCTACACCGTGGGGATGTCACTCCACGCCCTCCCCGGCGAGCCGCAGAGTGAGATGGCGGAAAATTTCCTTGATGACATGCTGGACCTGGAGCTGGAGTATGCCGACCCGCGGGTGGCCTTCTATCTCCAATCATCCGATCCCGCGGCGCTGGCCGACGGCCTGGTGGAGCTTCTCTCGGAGATGGAGGGGGATCAGCTTCCCGAGGAGGAGGTCGAGGTCGGCGGCGTCTCGGGTCGGTTGCTGATGCTCGAAGAGGAGAAATACCTCTACCTGCTGGAGCTCGACGGCCTCCTGCTGGTGACGCCGGACGAGCTCTCGGCCGAGTTCGTTATCGAGAACTTCGACGGCGCCGGCGCACTTGCAACGGAGGAGGCCTTCACCGGCTCCAGCGCCAACGTAGCTGAGCCGGTCAACCTGGTGGCCTGGATGGACATGCAGGGGCTGTTGGAGGCGATCCACGGTTCGGAGCCCGATTACATGACCGGCTTCGTCCAATCCGTCGGGGAGTTCGGCCTGCACGTCTCGGTTCTTGGAGATCGGATCACTCTGGTGGCGGATTCGCCGATGGTGGGCTTTATGATGGGCTTGTTCGCCTTCGGTTTCTAAAGCGCCATGGAGATATTCTACGGCATCGAGGACATGGGGCGCTTCAGCAGGCGACAGCGGTCGTTGGGGTACAACGTCGCCCTGGTGCCGACGATGGGGTACCTGCACGAGGGGCACCTTTCCCTGATCCGCTTGGCCCGCCAGATAGCTGAGCGGGTGGTGGTGAGCATCTTCGTTAACCCGACCCAGTTCGGCCCCGGCGAGGATTATAATCGCTACCCTCGCGACCTCGAGCGGGACCAGGATCTCCTCCGGGAGGAGAGGATTGATTGCCTCTTCCTCCCGAGCGCCGAGGAGATGTACCCCGAGGGACACGCCACCGAGGTCCGGATCATCGGCCCCCTGACCGACGTGCTCTGCGGCCTGTCGCGGTCGGGACATTTCGCCGGCGTCACCACAATCGTCCTGAAGCTTTTCAACATCATCCGGCCCACCATGGCCGTTTTAGGGCAGAAGGACTACCAGCAGAGCCAGGTCATTAAGCGGATGGTTCAGGACCTCCATCTGGACATCCAGATATTTACCGGGCCCATCGTGCGCGAGTCCGACGGTCTCGCGATGAGCAGCCGCAATCGCTACCTCACCCCCGGGCTGCGGAAACAGGCGCGAGAGCTGCACGCCTCCCTGGGTCTGGTCAAGAAGAAGTACGACGACGGTGAGCGCGACGCGATGAAGTTGCGCGAGGTCGGGGTGAACTACCTCCGCCAGTTGGCGCCGGACTGCCAGCTGGACTACTATGAGATCGTGGACCGTGAGACGCTGCGGCCGTTGGGCAGAATCGGCATCGAGGGCGCCGCCGCGCTGGTGGCCGCCTACTTCGGCGAAACGCGGCTTATCGACAACGAGATGTTGATCTGAGGATACTGGGTTGTGGAAAAAAGACCTTCCCGCAGCGGGAGGTTTTTTACAGATGAGCGTTGTGGGCTACTTAACCAGAGGCATTTTCCGGCGGACCCCGATCCAGGAGACGTCGTCGCCGCGCTTTAAGCCGGCCCTCTCGGCCAGCTTGAGCGACGGCTCGTTCGCCTGTTTGATATGCGCGTGGGGCAGCCAGCCACCCCTCAGTATCTCCCGTATCATCCCGTAGGTTATCTCCAAGGCCAATCCCTGGCGGCGGTAGGCCCGGCGGGTGTAGATGTTGCCCATCGAGCCGCCGCCGTGGGTGATGCACCAGGCCCCCGGTTCGCCTTTTTCGTCGTACCATGCCAGGGTCGGAGCGGTCTCGATCCGCCAGCGGATGTAGCCGATGGTGTCCTCATCGTGTCCGCCGAACTCCCAATGTGCCTCCACTACCTGGGCATGCTCCGCCTTCAGAGGGGATAGGGGCACGTTGGGCTCGCGGGGCGGAGGGGAATCCCAGTAGTAGACCCAGCACCGGGTTTGGTATTCCGGCTCACCCTCTTTCAACAGCCTTTCGCAGTAACATTGCTCCAGGCTGGCGAAGCGATACGTATTCAGAAAATGCTCCCTCAATTCGGCATTATCGGCGAATGTCTTCTCAATCAAATCGAGATGGGCCTTGGAGTTCATATATTCGAGCGCCAGCTCGAATTTTGCCGGGTCCCTGGAAAAGAACATGTTGCCCCATCCCATCAAAAGGGCGCACGATGGGTCATCCGGGTCATCGACCAGGATGAGCTGGAAGGGGGAATCAGGATCGGACTTCTGAATAAAGAGATTGTAATGGACCATGGCGGTCACCGGCGGGTTCTCCGCCAGCAGGCCGCGCAGCCGTTCCGGGTCTTTGAGTTGCATGAGCATATCTATTAAAAACGGCCCTCCCGGACCGATTATAAGTTAACCAGACGCGAAGATAAAACAAGGGGTTTAAACCCCTTGTAGAGCGGACAAGGGGCTGAGGCCCCTTGCCTTATGTCGGATTAGAAACACTCTACTCTCTTTAGCTCAATCCTTCGATGAGCCATACTGATGGAGTTATTCAAAGGTCTCAATATAGATGTTACTATCAAAAAATCCATAAACCTAATCCGATAAGCAAGCCTATTACTAACAAATAAGCTAAGGCATTAGGAATATCCGAGTCAATATCTGCCTGCCTCAATGCGCTACTGCTTGTTGGACAATTAATTGTTTCCGTTTTTCCGATATCCACTTGAGCATACTTAACTGTAACTGTTTCAGTATAATCATAAGGGCCTGAATATATAAATTGTATTGTGTGCTTTCCGGTTGAAACATCATATTCCACTGGGCAAACACCAATATAGCGTCCATCAACATATGCTTCGACATTGCTATCTCGTGCTCTTATCTGTAAGTGAATAGTACTTGTTTTACTAGCCATTTCTTTTGCAACGTCATTACAAATACCTGGTATTTCTCCCTCTCCCTCAGCAGTAGAGGAGTTAGCTAGAGCTATTTCCGCCGTTTCCACATCAACGAACCGAACGGAAACCGTGTAAGTAGAGCCAAACTTAGTAATGCTACCCACGCCAACATAATCAGCCCCAAGAATTCTACCGAACACTGCCACCGTACTCGGGTCAACCGTGCCGGAGAACTGAAAAGCCTGCTCCTCCATGACCCGATTGATCTGATTGCGCTCAATCATCTTAAAAGCGCCAGTCTCGGATAACATGGTAGAAAGGAGTTCAGCCACCCCACGTGCGTACTCCTCGGAGCAGTTAATTCCTTCAAAATCCACAACAGCTACGGTAGGAGTAGCCGCAAGAACGGCATTAACGGCGAATAAGTAAGCGAGGAAACCAGCTATCTTCCGCATTACAACTTCCTTTCGTTGACTACTGCTTCCCAACGACCTTTACGCATGGGGGGGGCTGTCAAGAAATTCTTTTCTCTCCTTCGTCCTTCCCACCAACGACCCTCAAACGCACACCCTACTTACTTAAGTATCAGTGACTAGAGTCCCAGATCCTTCATCCTTCTTTGAACTTCCCTTTCAACCGTATCTTCCATTTCTGCTTTCTGAACATCTTTGTCCTCCCATGCTTTTATCGTGCTTAGATAAAGATCCTTCCTATGTTCCCACATATTCTCAAAATCATCTGTTTCAACCAAACGTTCATAATACTTATTCAATCCATGGAGTAATTCTTTTAGCGTATCATATGCATATTGATTAAGATTACCTTGTGGTAAATTATCAATTTGTATCTCAAAATCATGAAATGGATACTGTCTTGTAAATTTAAAGGTTTTTAACACCTCTTTATGCGCAACATTCATCATTTTTGTGTGTATCTCATGGCAATATTCATACTTACCTGCAATCGGTTCGAACTTATCCCTGCTAACCATTGCAAGTTTCCTAGTAGACAAGTTTCAAATGAAGATTACCACTCCCCACTCCCGTGCTGTCAAGAAAAAAGTTTCAACAAAAACGGGCCGACCTGAAGGTCGGTCCCTACGTTAGATGCTCGATATTCGTAGGGGAGGGTCTCCAGACCCTTCCGATTTATAAGGAAGCCCTCACCCCGGCCCGTAAGCGAATGCTCCTCCCACAAGGAGAGGGAGAATAAGGAACCCCTCACCCTAACCCTCTCCCCAGAGGGGAGAGGGGATTATTTCTTATGTGGGGAGGGGGGATACAAAAAGGTTGCTCATCGAGTACGGCTACCCTTAAAAGGATTGAAGGTAATCGAAAAAAAGAAAGGGACCACCATTGCGGTGATCCCTCTATTATGGCCCCTTGGCAGTGACCTACTCTCCCACCGGGTCGCCCCGGGAGTACCATCGGCGCGGGAGGGTTTATGCCACGTGTGCAAACTGGGAAAGGGTAAAATAAAGGCCGCCCATTGAGAACGGCTACCTTTAAAAGGTTTGAAGGTAATCGAAAAAAAGAAAGGGATCACCTTTGCGGTGATCCCCCTATTAATGGCCCCTTGGCAGTGACCTACTCTCCCACCGGGTCGCCCCGGGAGTACCATCGGCGCGGGAGGGCTTTACTTCCGTGTTCGGGATGGGAACGGGTGTTTCCCCTCCGCTATTGCCACCAAAGGACCAAATCGCGCAGTTCGTTCTAGGTGCTCAGGAATACGGGACCAAATCGGCCCCCTTTCCGGCCCCCTCTTTGGGAGATTTGAGACGCAGGTAACTTTTCCGCTCGAAGGAGATTTTTAGAGAAGTTCTCCGCTCGGGGGCCGTCCGTCAACGGCCCCCGGCGGTTAAAGAGATGGTCAAGCCGCACGGCGGATTAGTAACGCTAGGCTGAATACCTCACGGTACTTACACCAGCGTCCTATCAACCTGGTAGTCTGCCAGGCGCCTTCAGGGGGGTCAAGCCCCACGGGAAGCCTAGTTTTGGAGTTGGCTTGGCGCTTAGATGCTTTCAGCGCTTATCCGTTCCGAACGTAGCTACCCGGCAATGCCGCTGGCGCGACAACCGGTACACTAGAGGTTCGTCCACCCCAATCCTCTCGTACTAGGGGCAGCTCTCCTCAAGCTTCCAACACCCACGACGGATAGGGACCGAACTGTCTCACGACGTTCTAAACCCAGCTCGCGTGCCGTTTTAATGGGCGAACAGCCCAACCCTTGGGACCTTCTACAGCCCCAGGATACGGCGAGCCGACATCGAGGTGCCAAACAGCGCCGTCGCTGTGGACGCTCGGGCGCTATAAGCCTGTTATCCCCGGGGTAACTTTTGTCCGATAAGTCATGGCCCTTCCACTCGGGACCACAAGATCACTAAGCCCTGCTTTCGCATCTGTTTGAGATGTCTCTCTTACAGTTAAGCCGCCTTTTGCCTTTACACTCACCACGCGATTTCCATACGCGCTGAGGCGACCTTAGGGCACCTCCGTTACATTTTGGGAGGTATCCGCCCCAGACAAACTGCCCACCAGACGCTGTCCCCGACCCGGATCACGGGCCAAGGTTAGAATGCCGATACACCCAGGGTGGTATTTCAAGGATGGCTCCACGCGGGCTAGCGCTCGCGCTTCAAAGCCTCCCACCTATCCTACACAAGATGCACCAGAACCCAACATCAAGCTGCAGTAAAGCTCCACGGGGTCTTTCTGTCCAGTCGCGGGTAACCGGCATCTTCACCGGTAATACAATTTCGCCGAGTCTCTGGTCGAGACAGTGCCCAAGTCGTTACGCCATTCGTGCGGGTCGGAACTTACCCGACAAGGAATTTCGCTACCTTAGGACCGTTATAGTTACGGCCGCCGTTTACCGGGGCTTCAATTCAGAGCTTCGCCGAAGAAATCTTCGGCTAACCCCTCCTCTTAACCTTCCGGCACCGGGCAGGCGTCAGTCCCTATACTTCGGTTTGCACCTTAGCAGAGACCTGTGTTTTTAGTAAACAGTCGCCTGGGCCGATTTTTTGCAACTCCCGGCCGCTCGGGGAGCTAGTCCCGTCACGGTTAGGAGCACCCCTTCTCCCGAAGTTACGGGGTCAATTGGCCGAGTTCCTTGACCAGAGTTCTCTCGAGCGCCTTAGGATGCTCACCCTGCCTACCTGTGTCGGTTTACGGTACGGTCAGTAACGTGCTCGCTAGAGGTTTTTCTTGGCAGCCTGGGATCAGCCACTTGAAGGGGTTTCCCCCATCGTCATCACCTCTCGGGGTATAGAAGGCCCGGATTTGCCTGAGCCTTCCCCCTACGGGCTTAAACCACCACTTCCGTCCGGTGGCTGGCCTACCCTTCTGCGTCACCCCATCACTCGAGCGCACGTTGCTGGTGCAGGAATATTTGACCTGCTACCCATCGGCTACGCCTTTCGGCCTCGCCTTAGGGACCGACTAACCCTGGGCGGATTAACCTTCCCCAGGAAACCTTAGGCTTACGGCGAAAGGGTTTCTCACCCTTTTTATCGCTACTCATGCCGGCATACTCACTTCCGTTTCGTCCAGCGGACCTCGCGGGCCGCCTTCAACCTAAGACGGAATGCTCCCCTACCATCCTTAAAAAGGATCCGAAGCTTCGGTACCATGCTTGAGCCCCGTTACATTTTCCGCGCAGGATCACTTGACCAGTGAGCTGTTACGCACTCTTTAAAGGAATGGCTGCCTCTGAGCCAACCTCCTGGCTGTCTGAGTAATCCCACATCGTTTCCCACTTAGCATGGATTTAGGGACCTTAGCTGTCGGTCTGGGCTGTTTCCCTCTCGACTACGGAGCTTAGCCCCCGCAGTCTGACTCCAGCGATACGAGTAACGGCATTCGGAGTTTATCTGAGTTTGGTAGGCTGGTAAGCCCCCTAGCTCAATCAGTGCTCTACAACCGCAACTTATCACGCCAGGCTAGCCCTAAAGCTATTTCGGGGAGAACGAGCTATCTCCTGGTTCGATTGGCTTTTCACCGCTAGCCACAGGTCATCCCCAAGGTCTTCAACCCTTGTGGGTTCGGCCCTCCACAACCTTTTACGGTCGTTTCAGCCTGCCCATGGCTAGGTCACCAGGTTTCGCGTCTACCACTGGAAACTAAAATCGCCCTTTTAAGACTCGCTTTCGCTACGGCTTCGGTCTCTCGACCTTAACCTTGCTCCCAACGGTAACTCGCCGGCTCATTCTACAAAAGGCACGCGGTCACGGCACTGAGGCCGCTCCCACACCTTGTAGGCACACGGTTTCAGGTACTATTTCACTCCCCTCCCGGGGTTCTTTTCACCTTTCCCTCACGGTACTGGTTCACTATCGGTCGCTGGGTAGTATTTAGCCTTGGAAGGTGGTCCTCCCAGATTCACACCGGGTTTCACGTGTCCGGCGCTACTTGGGTGCGTCCATCGGAGACCGCTCGGTTTTCGCCTACGGGGCTATCACCCCCTATGGCTCGGCTTTCCAGCAGATTCGGCTAACCGTCGGTTTTGTAACTCCTAGCCTATTTCCGGTTCGGCAAGGACGTCCCGCAACCCCGCCGCTGCAACGGCCGGAACCTTATACACAGCAGCGGTTTAGGCTGTTCCCCTTTCGCTCGCCACTACTAAGGGAATCCCTTTTGGTTTCTCTTCCTCGGGGTACTAAGATGTTTCAGTTCCCCCGGTTGGCCTCCCCAAGCCTATGTGTTCAGCAAGGGGATGGCGCGGCATAACCCGCGCCGGGTTGCCCCATTCGGAGACCCCCGGATCAAAGCCTGTTTAACGGCTACCCGGGGCATTTCGCTGTCGACTGCGTCCTTCATCGCCTCCCAGCGCCAAGGCATCCACCGTGTGCCCTTACTCGCTTGACCATCAAGCTTCTTGCCGGCGGAACCATAAAGAACCGCTGTAAAACGGCCCTCCTGGCCCAACCGGCGGGCATCCTTCGACACGGTTTGGTTACCTGCGTCTCAAATCTGTCAAAGAGCGGGGCTCAGGGCCCTTTGTTGCTCACACGATCAGAGTTACAGCCTCGGACCAACTTTACTGGCCCCCTTGGCTGGCCCTTCATGCCTGACGCCCGATCTCTCGGGCGGCAGGATGGTGGTTTAAAGAAACGGGCTTAACCTCAATCATCTACCCCCTGGTTTGCCGACTTCGGTGTAACCCGTAATCTCACTGAACCACCTATTCCTTCCGCCGCTTGCTCGGGGTGACCTTTTCTTCGACTGGATAGGTCCCCCGGCGGCAAAATATATAATAGTCTGAAACTGGAAATTTGTCAAGTGTGTATTAGACCTTTTTATCACCTGGGATGAAAAACGTTTTCGTGGGGATGGGCGGATTGAATTAAGTGGCGAACGCGGGATACAAGTCAATGACGCTCTTTGTCGGTGTTGCGAGGCTCTCGCCTGGTGGTGATGAGCGGATTTTGGAAACGGACCGCTCGCGGGGTAAGGCACGGTCCGTTATATAATTAGCCTCGCGGGGCTGGGTGCGAGGCTCTCGCTGGTGGAGATGAGCGGATTCGAACCGCCGGCCTGCTGCGTGCAAAGCAGCTGCTCTCCCAGCTGAGCTACATCCCCATAACCTTGAAGGAGCGAGCGTGCAGTATAGTCCGATCTCCGCTTTCAAGTCAATCGGGCGCTGATAGAGAAAAGGCTTGACCATGGTGTAGGCCCTGAAAAACCCACCAGGCCCGTGCGTTTTCCTCATCGGTGAGTTAGAACGTTCCGAACTCGGTTGCTTCCCCGCCTATCTGTTGGGTGAGGTGGAAGGGGCCGTTTTCGCAAATGACGACTTCGGGGGGCAGGGCGACTGAGTCGAAGCTGAAACAATCCAGATCGAACGACCGCCCGGAAAGCGTGAACACCGGACAGAGAAGTAGAAAAAGAATCAGGGGAGTGATACGGGGGATCATTTTCGTCTCCGAGAGGATAGCCTCGGTAGTTAGCGCTCCCTTTTTTATCGTCGGCGAAAGGGCAGGCGCTCCAGCCTGCCCCGTCGGTGTATCCTCGTTCGGCGGCGTTACAGGTTGAGTTCCTTGGCGGCTGCCCGGTCGCGGAACCAGACAAAGATTGCGATCCCCGGCGCCAACAGGGCGCCGATACCCAGGATGATGGTGTACTGACCTCCATCAATGAGGAGGATGACCGCAAGGTAGAGGAAGGCCAGCAGGAAGGCGAAGCCCAGGAACCAGCCGAATGCGTTGCGGACCATCTCCGGGAGACGCATCTTGCCGGAGAAGAGCACAAGGAGGGTGGC
>SDBS01007224.1_pt1 | contig 10801 bp, 9 predicted proteins | sample 2277091 | NCBI WGS metagenome assembly SDBS01 (sample SAMN10404972, study PRJNA504765) | marine sediment metagenome | isolation source: marine sediment core GS10_PC15, 163 cmbsf | place: Arctic Ocean: Southern Knipovich Ridge | collected 2010 | reverse complement strand
CCTCCAAAATGGATGATTTGTGCCTGTGGACAAAACCAAAGCGTCCAACCCGACTGCCTTATCTTGAAGCACAAATCAATGTCTTCAAAATAGAGGAAATAATTTTCGTCGAAACATCCGGCCTCCTCCAGTGCTTTTCTCCTGGCGAGCAGACAGGCCGCACTGAGCCAACCCACATCCCGGACCTTGCTGTCGGATTTCAACTTTTTTGCATTGTAGAGATTGAAAAATCCCTTTTGGATGAATTCAGAAAAAAAATCAACCTTTTTTCCGAAGGAGACCTGATAGGTTTTTTGGCCCGATAGGAGTGCAGGCCCAACGGCGCCAACTGAAGGATTTTTTCGAAGCTCATCGAGGAGAACGTTTAAGGCCTGAACATTAGCGATTGTGTCGTTATTCAAAAACAGGACAAATTCTCCTACAGAAGCCCGGATCCCCAAATTGCAGGCTCTTGCAAATCCCAAATTTTTTTCGTTTCGAATAAGCTTGACATTAGGGAATTGGTTCTTAACAAGACTCGGACTGCCATCAGAAGAGTTGTTGTCCACAACGACAACCTCCATGTTTTTCCCCGGGGGAACAGCCAAAAGTGATTGGAGACATTTTTCCAGGTGGATCCAGTCATTGAAACTTACGAGAATCACAGAGAGCTCAGGCATGAGGGCGTCTTCCTATATTATCTATCAAGCGTTTAAAGCCATTTGCAGAGTTTTTCCAGGAAAACAAAGAACGTTTCTGAGTAAATTTTTCCAGAATCCGGGATTTAGCTTGATCGTCCTGAATGGCATCCTTGAGCGCTTCGGCAACCTGCTCAACAACAGCATCATCAGAGAGGAAGGCTATGTCCTGATAAATTTCACCTAGAGAGGACTTATTAAGCACGACAGGTACGGTTCCACAGGCAAGCGCTTCCAGCGGAGGAAGCCCGAAACCCTCATACTCTGAAATATATGCAAAGACATCCAGCGCCGAATAAAAGAGAAGAAGGTCCTCACTTCCCAGCCTTTCTTCCCATTTGATCCAATCTTTCTTTACAAGTGCGGCCACATCTTGCGGCGGATGGGTCATGTCCTTTCCGATTATGTACAAGATCAGCTCCGGCAGATCTCTGCGCAGGAGTTCCACGGATTTAATAAGAATTGGAATATGTCTTCGGTTAAAAATTGAACCCAGATATCCAACAATAAGTTTATTGTCCAGTCCCTTTTTCCGCTTCCACTCAAGGATACGATTTGCCGGACTTTTTTGGAACCTGTTGTCCACACCATGATACATAACCTCAATTTTTCCGGGCTCGACATCCATGTACTTCATCAACTCTCCTTTGACAGTTCTGGAAACAACTACGACATAATCGGCTTTTCTCACACTTCGTTGAACAAAGAATTTTTTTTTGAGAGATTCTTTAGTCGAATACCATTCGGGATGGGAGACAAAAGATACATCATGCACAACGAGGATAGATTTACATCGAGTCATAACAGGAAGAGTGTAGTTGGGAGCAATGAGGATATCAGGTTGAATCTGTTTGAGTTTACGGCGGAGGGGCCCATTTTGCCAGCGAAAATAACCTTTGTCCGGTGACAGGACATACTGTATAACGCTGGACGGCATGTACATTTCGATGGGTTCACGACTTAGTGCAATGAATTCCTCATTGGGCATCATCGGGACAAGTTCCTTGAGGACATTCTCGATCGATTGCCCCACACCCGTAGAATAGGTCCCTGATTCATAACAGTCCACGGCAATAATCACTGCGGATTCCTCTTTTCCGGAACCGAAACCGAAACTGACCTATAAAATTCGAGCGTATTTTCAGCGGTTTGCATCCAACTAAAATCCCCAAGTCTCCGGTTCCCTTTTTCTATAAGATTCTTCCGTTTGTCCTCGTCAACGAGTACCGTAATGATTTGGCTGGCCATATCCTCAGCATCTTCAGGATCAAAGTAAAGGGCTGCATCCACGGCGATTTCAGGAAGTGCCGGAGCACGAGAGATTACAAGGGGACATTCAGCAGCCATAGCTTCAACCAAAGGCAGGCCGAATCCCTCACAAAGAGAGGGAAAAACCAGGCAGGAGGCTAAATGATACAGGACTTTTAAATCTCCCTCGGGAAGATAATCCAGAAACAAAACTTTAGACTGAAGGGTGTTGTCCTCAATTTTTTTTTTAAGATTTTGATAATCCATCCCCTTTTTCCCCACGATAACAAGGGGAACGTCATGCGACTTTTCATGGATGAATCCCAGAGCTTCTATCAATTTAACCAGGTTTTTTCTGGGCTCGATAGCCCCGACAAAAAGAATATATTTTGAAGGCAGATCATACTTGTTTTTAACAATTTCCGCTTGAGCCACCGATGGTTTATTTGAAAAGTCAGGATTTACCCCCAGATAAACAACCTTGATCTTATCTTCATTCAATGAAAATCGGTTAATGATTTGATCTTTGACAAACTGCGAAATCACTAAAATCCCATCGGCTCGACGCAGAGAATTTTCTATTTTTTGAGCAAAGTTTTTTCGCGCTTCCCCATGTACAAAAGTCGGAAAGTCCATAAAGAACAAGTCATAGACTGTGACAATTTTTTTTCCTTTGGTTGGAATCAAAAGGGGAATGGGAGAATGAGTGAGATCTAATTCCGTGTTGAAAAACTTGTCCAGAGGAGGCCATCCCATTCTTTGCCACAAAAAATTTAACAGTTTGACGGGATAGCGGGCATCGCGAAATACGCACTGAGAAAATGGAGGCAATTCTTCTTGTTTAAACCTGTCCTTGTACGATGAAGAAAAAAGATAGTACTGATTGTCGGCGTCGATCCGAGCCAATGAAAAAAGAAGGTTCTTATAATAGATCCCGACTCCTGTCGCATGACGAAGAAAGGGACGAAGATCAAAGCCAATTCGCATTTAGGGGTAATGTAGTCACAAAAGTGAAAAATGTCAAGAGACGTTCCTCCCCCATGCTCTATGCAAGTAGAAGAAAGGAAAATAGTTGCAAAGGTCTTGCATCTCTACAATTGCAGTGATAGAATTTTTCACGGTTAAGGAGAAAAAACATGAACACCTTTCATAAAATCACAGACACGATCGATTCTTTTCGGAACAGAATGATCGACATGCAGATCAAACTTTGCTCTTTCCCCGCCATTTCACCTTCTTCCGGAGGCGAAGGCGAGACCAAAAAGGCTGAATTCCTGCTTGAATTTTTAAATGATGGCGGATTCACGGATATTGAAGTGTTTAAGGCGCCTGATCCAGATTCTCCCTCAGGAGATAGACCAAATATCCTGGCGACGTACAAAGGGAAAAAATCCTCGAAAAAAATCTGGATTATGACCCATATGGACGTTGTCCCCCCCGGTGAGTTAGCCCAATGGGTCGGCAATCCTTTTGAGGCCTGGGCGAAGGAAGGGAAAATTTTTGGGCGGGGGGTGGAAGATAATCAGCAGGACATGGTGGCTTCCCTCTTTGCCCTAAAGGCCTTACAGGCTCATGGAATTTTGCCCACCTATGATGTCGGCATTGCCCTGGTAGCAGACGAGGAGACGGGCAGTGATAAAGGTATCTCATACGTGCTCAACCAAACAAAAGCCTTTAGCAAAGAGGACCTGATCATTGTTCCGGACACAGGCAATGAAGACGGCACGATGATTGAAGTATCTGAAAAAAGCATCCTCTGGCTCAAGTTTACGGCACATGGAAAACAGGCGCATGGTTCAACTCCGGAAAAGGGGATCAACAGTTTCCGGGCCAATTCTTTCCTCGTGACCGAACTCAACAACCTCTATTCTTTATTTGGAGAAAATGATCCTCTTTTTGATCCTCCCATCTCCACGTTTGAACCGACAAAGAAGGAGGCCAATGTCCCTAATATCAATACGATCCCCGGAGAAGATGTCTTCTACATGGACAGCCGAATTCTCCCCCGCTATTCCATCCCGGATGTGGAAGACAAAATAAGAGAAATGATAAAACGCATAGAGAAGGATTTTAGAGTGACCATTACCATGGAAGAAGAGCAGAGGGCCCCGGCTGCTCCCCCCACCTCTCCGGATGCACCGGTCGTTCGAGTGTTGAAAAAGGCCGTCAAAGATATCTATGGGCTGGAGGCTAAACCTACCGGAATCGGAGGAGGGACCGTCGCCGCTGTTTTTCGTGATGCGGGATTCGAGGCGGCCTGTTGGTCCAAGTTGGATGAGACCGCCCATATGCCCAATGAATATTGTGTGATCGACAATATGGTCAACAATGCAAAAGTATTTGCACATATCTTGCTGCAGGATTAGAGGCCGGGCAAAAAGAAGGAGGACGAAATGTCAGAAGAACTTCTTGTTTTGACGACCGTTCCCGATGAAGAAACGGCAGAAAAAATTTCTCAACATCTCGTTGAGAAGAGGTTGGCCGCCTGTGTGACACGAACGGCAGCCTGCAAATCCATATACTGGTGGCAGGGAAAAATCACTAAAGATGATGAACATATTCTATTCATAAAAACTCAAGCCAAACGTTATCCCGAACTCGAAAAAACTCTTTTGACCATTCATCCCTATGAAGTGCCAGAGATCATCGCCATTTCTCTAACCCAAGGCTTTGGAAAATATTTGGACTGGTTGAACAAAGAAACCGATCCGGATAAAAAGAATGACCGCTAAGTGAACTTCCTCTGCATTTTTCGAGCCACTTTTATGGTGTTGAGATGGACGGCGACTGTATCCTGAACATCATGAGCATATCCTCCGGCTAAAAGTACAACCAGTGGAATCTTTCGGCTGCGTGCTTCTCCGATGATAAGCTTTCCCCTCTCCATTAGCCCTTCCTTTGTTAACTTCAAACTGCCCAACTTATCCTTTTCAAAGGGATCCGCACCGGCAAGATAGATAACCAAGTCAGGATGAAACTCCTCATACAAGCGAGGAAAATGGGCATTCAAAGCAGAGAGATATTTCTCATCCCCATCCCCGGTCCACAGTCCAACATCTAAACGGCTTCGAGGCTTTTCTGCAGGATAGATATCCATCTGATGGATAGAAAATGTAAACACATAATCTTTCTTGGAAAGGATGGCCGCCGTCCCATTCCCTTGATGGACATCCGCATCAACCACCATGACTTTGTCAACCTTCCCTTCCTTTTTCAACTTCTCAACAGCCACGGCTACATCATTAAGAACACAGAAGCCCTCTCCATGGTCTGCAAAGGCATGATGAAAACCGCCACCGATGTGAACTGCCAGACCCTCCTTCAAAGCCTGCTCGGCCGCAACGATTGTTCCTCCCACATATATCAAAGCAAATTCAAAGAGCTCCGGTGAATAGGGCAGCTCCAGGCTCATCACATCAGAAGGGGAGAGTTTCCCGGCTCTGAGTTTTTTGATATATTTAGACGTATGGACAAGAAGAACATCCTCTACAGATGCAGAATGAGGCGAGAGGAAATCTTCTTTTCCGGCACCCATCATGAGGAGTTTTTCATAAATCAGCCTGTATTTTTCGACAGGGAAGACATGGTTCTTCATGCTGTGCATCCAGTACTTGTCACTGTAAATGAACTTGAAAGGAAACTTCCCCCTTTGGAAAATCTGAAGGAGATTATTCAAAAGAGTCATGAAAGTTTATTGATATCAGAAAATGGACACAAGCTCAACCAAAGCTTTTTTAATTTAGAGAAAATCGAAAACTCTACTTGAAGTTTGTCTGAAAATGGATTAATTTTTTATCTTATTATACTCAGATAAAATAAATATGAATATTAACCTGAAGAATTCAGGTAGGAGGAGTTTTTATGGGTCTTAAAAATTTCATAATCAATCTGGCTCCCACCCCACTCGTCAAGATTTTTGCCCGTCCCTATGTCGCCGGCGACAGCATCGACGCGGCTGTGAATACGGCCCGAATATTTTGGGAGGAGCGTCACGTCAACTCAACTATCGATCTCCTGGGCGAAGAACTAGAAGAGGATGAAGATGTCCAATACAGTATTGGCGTCTATGAGAGGCTTATCGATACCCTCGGAAAACAGGAATTTGCTACCATATCCTTAAAGCCGACGCAGTTGGGAAGCCACAAGAATACGGAACACTGTCAAAAAATCATCAGGGATATTGTCGCCCGTGCCTCAGAGCATGATATCAAAGTCACTCTCGATATGGAGGATCACACCTTCACCGACATGACTTTGGATATCTTCCGGTCCATCCACAAAGAATTTCCGACATTCGGTACGGTCCTGCAGTCCCGGCTTTTTCGTACCGATGACGACATAAAGTCTCTTGAAGGCTTGAACGCCCGCTTCCGGATGTGTATCGGGATTTATAACGAACCCAAAGAGATAGCTATCCAGAGTAAAGCGGAAATGAAGAAAAAATTGCTGTCACAGCTTGAGGTTTTGTTTACAAATGGCCATTATACCGAAATCGCCACGCATGACGAGGCGGTCATCGAGGAATCCATTAACATCGCCGAGAGGCTCCATGTTAAGAAGGGCAGATATGAGGTTCAGATGCTCATGGGCGTCCCAAAACAGGCATTCCAGGACCAGCTCATTAAAGACGGCATCCCTGTTCGGCTCTATGTCCCATTCGCCGAGAAATGGAAGTATGCCACGGCCTACGCCAAGAGGAGGCTTTCTGCCAATCCGGCCATGGCCGCTTATATCCTAAAAAATATGGTCCATAAAGCGTCAGGCAAACACTGATCTAAGCCGGTTGTTCAGACGCTTTTTTTTCTTTGAGCGTGATCTGAGCCGCCGCTAGACGGGCAATGGGGACCTGGTAAGCAGAGCAGCTGACATAATCCAATCCGATTTTGTGGCAGAAATATATGGAACGGGGATCTCCTCCATGCACACCACAGATGCCCACTTTTAAGTGAGGTTTGGTTGAACGTCCTTTTTGGACAGCCATTTTCATGAGTTCGCCAACACCTTTGATATCCACGGTCTCGAAGGGATTGTCTTTCCAGATCCCATGGGCAAGATAATGTGCAAGAAATCCGGCTCCATCATCGCGGGACAATCCATAGACAGTTTGGGTCAAATCGTTGGTGCCGAATGAGAAAAAATCCGCCTCCTCGGCAATCTCGTCGGCAGTGATGGCCGCTCTGGGAATTTCAATCATGGTCCCAATCAAATAGTCAATCTTGACTTTATGTTTATTCATGACTTTTTCGGCAACTCTAAGGATAATTTTTTTCTGGTTGGTCAGCTCCTGCTTGGTCCCCACTAGAGGAATCATGATTTCCGGATAAACTTTTTCCCTTTCCTTGGCCAACTCACAAACCGCCTCAAATATGGCCTCGGCCTGCATCTCTATAATCTCGGGATAGGACACGCCCAACCTGCAGCCTCGATGTCCGAGCATGGGGTTAAATTCGGAAAGAGCTTTGACCCGTTCGAGAAGCTTCTCCAATTCCTGGATTTTTTCTTTCTGATCGCTTTGAGAAGATTTGAGTACGGCAATTTCGACCATCAAGTCTTCCTTTCGGGGCAGAAATTCATGCAGAGGTGGATCAAGGGTTCGGATGGTTACAGGATGACCCTTCATGGCCTTAAAAAGTCCATAAAAGTCTTCCTTCTGAAACGGGAGCAGATGGCTCAATGCCGAACGTCTTTCCTCCTCCGTTTCGGCAAGGATCATCTCTTTGATAAAAGGCAGTCGTTCCCGTTCAAAAAACATATGCTCTGTCCGTGCCAGTCCCACTCCTTCTGCACCAAAAGCCAGAGCTATATTTGCATCCTCTGGAGTATCGGTATTGGCGCGCACCTTCAACCTCTTAATCTGGTCGGCCCAGTAAAGCAGCTTGGTGAAATCCTGGTAGATGAGGCTTTCCTGAGGTTTTATTTCCCCCTCGATGACTTGGATGATTTCTGAAGGCTGAGTAGTGATCTGTCCACCAAAAACCTCTCCTGTTGTCCCATCTATGGATAGCCATTCCCCTTCTTTGATCTCCACATTCCCGGCTGTAAACATCTTTTTTTCTTCATTCAGCCTGATTTCACTGCACCCGACAACACAGGGGGTTCCCATCTGACGTCCGACGACGGCCGCATGAGAGGTTATCCCGCCTGTGGCTGTCAGAATCCCCTGCGATGCGCTCATCCCATGAATATCGTCAGGAGAAGTCTCCTCCCGCACAAGGATGACTTTTTTCCCTTCCTTGTTCCAAGCCTCGGCCTCATCGGCGGTAAAAACAACCTGACCGGCAGCCGCTCCGGGAGAGGCGGCCAGCCCTCTCACAAGAACATCCTGTTTGGCTTTATCCTCGACATTAAAAACCGGATGGAGAAGCTGGTTGAGGGACTCGGGTTCGACCAGCATCAGGGCTTCCTCTTTCGTTGTCAATCCCTCTTCAACCAAGTCAACGGCAATTTTGACCGCAGCCTGTCCTGTTCTTTTACCACTGCGCGTCTGGAGCATAAAGAGCTTTTTTTCTTGAATGGTGAACTCAAAATCCTGGATATCCCTGTAATGTTTTTCCAATTCAGTCGTGATTTCCGCCAGCTCCTTGTAGGCCTCTGGCATTTTTTCCTCCAGAGTTTTTAGAGGCATCGGCGTTCGCACACCGGCAACGACGTCTTCTCCTTGGGCATTGATCAAAAACTCACCATACAGCTCCTTTATTCCAGTGGCCGGATTCCGTGTGAAGCCGACACCTGTGGCAGATCTCTCACCGAAATTGCCAAACACCATCTGCTGGACATTCACAGCTGTGCCCAGATCATCCGGGATAAGATTGAGGCGACGGTAGGTGATTGCCCGGGGATTATTCCAGGACTTGAATACGGCCGATATCGCCAGGAGGAGCTGCTCTTGAACATCCTGAGGGAAATCGTGTCCTGACTCTGATTTCACCAGGGCTTTGTATTCAGAGATAAGCTCTTCCAGGTTTTTTTCGGACAAATCGAAATCATTAACAATGTTGTTCCCCGCTTTTATTGTCTTCAGGATATCTTCAAACTTTTTCTTTGATATCTCCAAGACAACATCGCTGAACATCTGGATCAAGCGGCGGTAGCAGTCCAGGGCAAATCGTCTGCCGCTCCCCTTTGCCGCCAGTCCTATAATTGAGGTATCGTTCAGGCCAAGGTTCAGGACCGTATCCATCATGCCCGGCATGGAAAACTTTGCTCCGGAGCGGACAGACACGAGGAGAGGATTCTCTTTACTCCCGAAATTTTGTCCTGTTAATTTTTCCAGCTTTTTCATATTGAGATGGATTTCGTTTTCAACTCCGGACGGAATCTTGTTGCCAGTTTCCACGAAAAGTTTGCAGACATCCGTTGACACTGTAAAACCGGGTGGAACGGGAAGTCCGATACCTGCCATTTCTGCAAGGTTGGCACCCTTCCCTCCGAGGAGGTCTTTCATACCCCTGTGACCTTCCACATTGTCTTTGCCGAAAAAATACACGTGTTTATCGTTCATGAATAACTCCTTTGCATTTTATGAGAACCCTTAATATAAACGCTCCCCCTTATTAATTCAAGAATCTTCTCATGAATTAAAGGGACATATAATTAAAGGGACATCATACTTAATTAATTAAAGGGACATCATACTTAATTCGACTGAATTAAGTATGATGTCCCTTTAATTAATTAAGTATGATGTCCCTTTAATTATATGTCCCTTTAATTCATGATTTGCGGTAAAAGAAGATATTGAGGGAGAAAAAGAGGAGTGCACAGTCGGTCAAAAGCAGTTTATAGTCAACATGCCGGCTGAGGCTGCCAAAGCAACCGCATTCGACATCTATGCCTCGAATCAAAGTGACGATGATAAGGATAAGAAATCCCCCAAGGAGGCCGCACAAAAAAAGAGAGCTTGAACGCAGAAAGAGACCCGTGATGATAAATACACCACAGATGACCTCAATCCAGGGAAGGAATAGGGCCAAAAAGAAAGAAATGCTCTGAGGAAGGATCTGATAATTTGAAATGTCCTGGGCAAAACCAAGCGGGTTTGTAATTTTAATTATACCCGCCCAAATGAACACTCCACCAAGAACAAGACGGAATAGGTAGTGAAGATATCTGTTATTTATCATCGTTTTTTTCCACAGGTAAACCCTCCATCTGCCACTCCTTCCAGCCCCCGAAGAAAACCCTGATGTTTATGAATCCTTGATCATGAAGTAACCTAGTGAGCCCCACACTGGACTGGCATTGGCTTCCATCGCAGTAGACAACTAATGACTTTTCTTTAGGAACCGAAAGCTCGACAAGGAGGCTTGCATCAATATTGTCCTCGTAAGGAATATTGACGGCTCCGTAAATATGGCCTGCTTTGAAAGCTTCAGCCATCCGGCTGTCGATGAACAGAGTTTCATTCATAGAAAAAAGCTCCTCCGCTTCCGGAAGCATGATGAAGGAGATTGAAGGATACTCCTCCGATGAGATAAAACCGTACTGGAACTCTCCTCCAAGAAACTGTTTGATCAATCGGACATTTGTTCCGAATCCAAGAAGGACACTCAAGGCCATGATGAAACCAATATGAGTCAGTAGCTTCTTCATGATTCGTTTGTCTCTGTCGTTAAAGGAAAAAGTGCCTGGTATTTATCCAAGCCCGCTTTGAAAATTTCGATCGCTCTTTTCATATCAGACTCCTTAAGAACGTAGGCAATACGCACTTCGTTGCTTCCCTTTCCGGGAGTAGAGTAAAATCCCTGTGCCGGCGCTACCATGACGGTCTCATTATCCAGACGGAAGTCTGTCAACATCCAGCGGACAAAGTGTTCGCTGTCTTTGATGGGGAGCTGGACAATGATGTAAAATGCTCCTTGGGGCTTATCCATCAC
>SDBS01007223.1_pt1 | contig 10802 bp, 15 predicted proteins | sample 2277091 | NCBI WGS metagenome assembly SDBS01 (sample SAMN10404972, study PRJNA504765) | marine sediment metagenome | isolation source: marine sediment core GS10_PC15, 163 cmbsf | place: Arctic Ocean: Southern Knipovich Ridge | collected 2010 | reverse complement strand
AAACAGATTTCTTTAAAAGATTGATAATTTTTGTAAGCGTTACAGTATTTTACCATAAATAGAATTAGAGAAATTTATTCAAATATTTTCAAAGGATATTTTAATCGAAATCAATTCATAGGAATATGAATTTACTTGATCATGAATGGTTCATAGATCTATGAACTGTTAATTATATTAACTTCTATAAAAAGGTTAAATATCAAGATAAGTGAAGTAGTAAGAGAGGTTTTCCATAGAGTATTCAATTTCTCTAAGTGTTTCCTAAATATTACTTTCCCATTAATTCTTTGAAATATGAATTTGTTTAAGCAGCTCTTTTTTTTATTTCTAAATTATTAAAAAAGTTCATGTGGAAAATATATAAAATTAAATACAAATTCAGGTTCACTAAATATTTTTAATCCTTCAAAATTGCTTATATTCGTATGATAAGTCTTTAGAGCAATTCCTTAAAATTTTGAGTTCAATGTAAACTCAGTGTAAATTCACTTATAACTCGAAAAAAAATCTCTTAGAGTTAACTAATAGAACGGGAAATAGACTCAAATTTCCACAGAAACCTGTAGTAACTTTCAGAATCTCTTCTGTTTTCATAGTTCAGGTGATTAAAGTGATAATTATTCAACTTATGAGTGGTTTTTATATATTTATAGAGAAATGCAAAAAAAATACTCATAAAATTGTGGTGAAAATTAAACTTAACATATTTCGGATAGATGGCGTATAATCGTCAATTAGACAAGTCTTAAAAATTAACCGTAAATTAGCGTCTAATCTTATTCTATTATTAAAGTATAAAATATAAGAAGAAGAATATGAAGAAAAGAAATTTTGAATCACCTCCATAAATATGGAGAATCACCTTCTATTGTTTGAATGGATATTTTAAAGTATTCTTTTCCTAATTTAGATATTTTTCCATCTATTTTATTGCTTTCATTTTCAATTGCTTCAACATTAAAATCATACCCTACTTTAATAATCCTTGACATTTGCAATAATATTTCGAGGTCATAACGTTGTTGTGTTAGCATCATCTGTTTTTTTCTATTTTGTTGAAGTTTATCATTGATGCTGATTAATTTGGAGTTATCCCATAATTCTTCCATTTCTTTTGAGATTCCTAATTTGGATTTTATTAAATCTGTTTCGTCTAATGATTTTTCTTTGTAAAATATAATAAGACTCTCCCACATTTCTTTAGTAGGTTTTTGTTTTCTTTTCATGATTGTTTTTAGGCAATAATGAATGCTCTGATAAATATTATTTATTAAGTCTTGTTTTTTAATCACAAATTCGGTTTTCCAAGTATGCGATTTATTCATAGGAACTTCTACTAAAACGATATTGCAATGTTTGCAAGTAACCGATGAGTTTTGATCGTTCCATTGCAAGTTGTGCTTCTCATTCATACAATTTCTCAAATTCTCCAATTCTTCAATCTTTTTCATAATACTTTCAAAAATTACCCATAATGGTTCTTTCTTCAATTTTTTAATATCTTCAAGGTTATTATTAATGAATATTGGTTTAAATTTATTCCAAAGCGTTTTTTCAGTTTCTTGTATTTCCTTGAGTTGTAAAATCAACCAGTTATTGTTTTCAGTTTGAAGTTTATCTTCTTTCTCTTTTAGTTTCTCTTTCCATTCGCTTTTTAAATTATACGGTATGTCTATGTTAATTATTCCACAAGTAGTACAAATTATATTGGATTTCATACTTGTCCATCCGAGTCTGTGATTATTTTCTTCACAGTCATGCAAATGGGAATATTTTCTGACAAATTTCATGAAATCACTGAAAATATGTCCTGTTTTCTTTTGAGTATAAGGATTAAACTTTACCTTTTTCAATTTCTCAAAACTCTTTAACAATTTTTCTTCCCTATTTTTCATTTATCCCCCCCTCATTACCTCTAATACAATTTCTTTTTTATTAGAGTTTTCATTTTTAATTTACTCGATTTTATTTATTACATTAATATAAATATTATTAATTATTAAATATCCGTCATTACTTATTGATTTAATAATTTCCATTACCTATATTTTTAGTAGCAATCTTTTATTACCTCGGATATTTAACCTTCCAATGTAAGAGATTTATTAATTTAAGAATTTATCTTCATAATAAATTAAAGGAATTATTCAAAATGGCAATTTATATGATTTAGTTAATCTTAATGATAATTACAACATTAAGTGGTATTTTGGGATTAATCTCAATTATCATCGTTGGATGGGATCATTTTAAAGATAATCGCCAATGATTAATTTAATAGTCAAAAAAATTCCGCAAATTATCGAGAAAGAAAGGTGTGAAAAATAATTAGAAAGTTATTAAGGTAATCTCTCTATTTCTTCTAAATCTAATAATAACCACCCTTCGCGATTATTTCTATTACCTATTTTATAGTAAAGAACATTTGGAAACATTAATTCAATCATCTGGTAAAGCTCTTCAGGCATATCCTTCTTTTTTATTATGGAATTGATACGGACTTTAGGCTCTTGCTCAATATTTTTTCCTTTTACCCCAATGAAAATCACCTCATGCATATCATTAGTAAAATAAGATTTCATAGGTTTTTCAATTTCAACAGTAACGCTTGTTTTAATTACAAGATTGTGTAATATTTTTAGATGAGATTAAGAATGGCAAAATCTAAGAATATAAGGTCTAATTTAGTAAAAATTAAACCGCTTAAATGCTCGAAATGTAATAGGAGATTTAAGATGCAACAATCGTTAGACCAGCATTTTGAAGCGAAACATTATAAATCTAAACGGATAGATAAAAGAAATATAGAATTTTGGGATAAGTGTAGTAATGTAATGTGGATTTCGAGAAAAAAAGATAAATTGATATGTCGAGTATGTGGTCAATCTAAACAGATTTTAATCGAAATCAATTCATAGGGGTATGAATTTACTTGATCAGGAATGGTTCATAGCTCTATGAACTGTTTAATAATTACATTAACTTCTATAAAAAGGTTAAATATCAAGATAAGGGAAGTTGATCACTTGATAACTTATCAATATATTTTTTTTTAGCTTATTATGTTCTTCAACAATTCTATCTATTAAAAATTCTGCTCTTGATTCAGGATCTTTCTTCAATAATTTATAGTAATCGCTGATTCCACTAACTGATTTACAAAATAACAACATCACAGGATCAGCGGGAACATCTGATGAAAAACTCCCCAATATAAGAGCTTCTCTTAATTAATAAGAATAAAATCATAATTATCTAATTTTTTCTGAAGGTTTTTCATACTTTTTCCAAATAAGATCTCTTTATTCTATATCATCTATGATAATAGAAATTCAGAATAATAGTTTTAAATTATCAAGTTTTATTTTATCCGAATTTTTAAGAGAATATTAAAATATTAGAATTCACATTTTTAAAATAACATTTAAAGAAATTAACTTAAAAGGAAATTCTTAATAGTACGTATTCATTGAAATGAGGAGACAAAAATGGATTTTGAAGAAGCTAAGCGTATTCTAATTGATGGGTATGAAAAATCTGAATTTAAGATAATTGATGTTCATCTGGATCAAATATATTTAGAATATAACGACATTAAATATATTATTGTTAAAGAAGAGATTAATGATTTTTTAGATTTTTATGAGGTAAATTTAGGATGTAAGATTGCCCCTACGGAATGCAGTATGTGTTGTAATACTTATCATGAACAATTATTGGATCCTCTCGATGTAAACTGGGGTTATATTTGGAGGGAAAGGGATAAAGTAATAACTTTTGGACATCAAACTTCTATTAAGTCATTCGTTCAAATTGGATTAGCTACTAGTAGGTTCCTTAATTTTTTTCGATTTGACGAAAAATATATTCAATATTGTAAAGAAAGGTTAGATGAGCGAAAATTAAGGCGTAGACGTGATGTAAATTCTCTTATCAATGATTTCTATTATAGGTTGCCTACTATTAGAGTTAATAATCTTAATAAAAATTCAATCGAAGATGCATTAATTGAATCTGAAAAAATAATAAATGCGTGTCTTTTTAATCTTTCATTTTTAAATCATTATACATTTGCTTTAAGAAATGAATGGCCTATCAGAGCAAATCGTGAAAAAAGATTCATATTTGAGTTTAATAAAATTGAACCAAAAGATCAGTTCAAACTACCATATGGACACTACAATCCTGATATTATAAAATTTTATCAGCATGGAATGAGTTCAGACTTTCCTGTACTCCAATTTTTAGCATTTTATCATATTTTAGAATATTTTTTTAATATTGTCTCAGATGAAAATTTATACTTTCAATTAAGATTTCTACTAAATCATCCCAATTTCTATCCAGATGAAAATAATCTTGAAAAATTAATCCATGAAGTTATAAAATATAGAGATGTAGAAAAAGATGTTAAATTACTAAAGAGAGTTTTAACCAAATTCGTAAATATTTCCGCTCTTGAGAAATTCATTTTATCTTACGAGCATTCATTTGGAAAACATTATACTAAAAAGAGAGAATTATTTGGTGGTAACGTTCAAATATCATTGGATGAAGATCACATAATTCCTAATATAGCTAAAACAATTATAATTGTTCGAAATGCCTTAGTACACTCATCTGACCGTTACAAAAGAAATCCACGTTATATTCCATTTTCAGAAAGTAAAGATATAGTTAAAAAGGAGATACCCTTGATAAAATTTTTAGCTGAACAAGTTATTATTGGAAGTGCTTCGTTAATTTAAAACCTTATTTTTATCTTAATTAACTGCAAAAAGGCTATTTTTCTTATATAAAACTATAAACACAAAACTAATTGAAATTCTATATAGTAAAATTCATTTACCAGGAATGACTAAATCTCGAGTAAAAAAAATCTGAGAAACTCAGTGTTTTAATCTTTCAAAGAAAAATAAATTTGATTATATGAATAAAAGAAAAGAACCATTTTTTAATTAACATCATGTATGAGGAAAAGGCTAAAATTGTGCTTGAACAATTCCAAGAGTTAATTAATTATAAATTCAATGAAGCGAGATTATTAAGGGAAGCTCCCACTACAAAACAAAGAGGTAAACAATTAGGAATACCTCATAATGATGATATTTTCAAAACTCTCGGAGATTTTGTACGAAATTTCAGCTAGAATAATAGAAGTTGTATCATTTTCTAAAATCTAATTTTCTAAATCCCTAAATTTAGACTGAAATCATAGGGAGCCATCATATTAATAAAAAAAAATATGTAATCTCAACTTGCATACTAGAGGGAATCTCAATTGATTAAATTTAGTGATAGTAAAATAAGTTAAAATTTTAAATGCAAAAATTACTTAATTTTTTTTAACCAATTCTTAAATTCCTTAACATCAATTTTTGGTCCTATTATTTTTATATTTAATTTCTTTTTTTTTATGGTAAGAACTTTTTTATTAATGATTTTTATTGGTTCTAAAAATACTAGGACACCCCATTTTGTTTTTGCTGCTCCAAGAAATTCTTTTAATCTTTGAACTCCTAATTTCATTATTGAATTGGAAAATTTTTCTTTGATTTCTATCATTACAAATTTATTTCCTCTTTTGAAAACAAGATCTGGTACTAACCTGAATTTTCTATAAACAGTAATCTCAAATTCCCATTTAATTTCAAAATCCATACTTTTTGCTATTGAAATGATTTTATTTAAAAATTCTGAATCGTCAAATCGTGGATATGATTTAAAAATTTCAGTCTCAATTTTAGGTTGAAATTTAAGAATTGCGGGAATAATTGTTTCGTTAATCCATGGTTTATATGATATAAGCTTTTCTTCAGAGATAAATCCATGTACAATTGTATTTCTTAAAAACCTAAGTGTTTTTTTATCTTCCTCAGATAATTCCAACTCTTGAGTAAGCGAAGCAAAACTACGTACATCTTCCTCATTTAATACCTTACTTATTTTTAGTTCTAATAGAAAAATTAAATCAAAAAAATTATGTTTAGATAATTCAATATCTTTAAAACTTTTAATAGAATTATCAATCTCGTTTAATTTCGTATTATAATTTAGATCCATATATTTAAACAACCTCAATAATATCATTATTAAGAGAATTTTCGTTTTCTAAAATCATTTTTATCTCTTCACCTTGACAATTTACATTACTTAAAATCTTAATTATAATTGATAATGTAGCTAACAAAAGCTCTTTTAATTCTTCTGGTTCGCCTTGATCAAAAAGAGCTGAATGTTGAAAATTTCTCCTTTTTTCATTTAAGATGTTTAATACTTCCTGTTCGTTAGAGTTAAGAATATTTTTATTTCTATTAAGAGCATCATTGAATGATATAGTATCTTTTTTTTTATAAATAGTATGTTCTCGCTTTATGCATAGGGATTTTAAACCTAATTCTGCTGCTTGATGTATAATAATAATACTAATTATTTTGTTTATGGGTTTCTTTTTATGAAAAATATCATAAGCCTCCGCCGCTAACATTTCTGATTTTTCAGAGAATCCCTGAATAGCTCTTTGAATAACTTTATTAGTGAAATTATATGCTATGTTTTCTTCACTAGTTTCGTTCAAGTTTTAGTTCCTCCCTAATAAATCTAAATTCAAAGTATTACTTGTTAATAGAAAATTTGTTGAAAGAGAAATTAAATGTTTTCATTTCTTTTTTCCTTATCTACTAAAATGAAACTATACTCAGTAATCTTTTAATATTTAATTTAAATACGCTTTTAATAAGGTTTTGAACATTTTTCCTTGGGGATTTTAAATATAAAAGTTCGATTTATTGTAAAGACTGTAACCTTGAGTTTGAAAAAAAAGACTTTAAAATCATTGATATTATGAGTAATATATTATCCGTAGAAGCAAAAAATTGGATTTTGGATGCAACAATACTAGATAAAAAGGAAAAAAAGGTTTTCTTAAAAAAATTCCAAAAAAACATTGAGAGGTAAACGCTTTAAAGTGAATGAGAGTACGAAAATCCATCAAATAGGCATCTATTTCCATGGAATACCTTTAATTATTTTAACATACGATAATAATGAACTAGAAGAAAGTGATCAAAATCTAATTACAGGATTTTTTTCTGCCATTCAAGGCTTAAGTAGTGAACTATTTCACCAGTTTACCAGTGAGTTCAAAGGTGATAATTACATCTTTGTCTTTTCCAAAGAAGAAATTAAACATCCAGAGAAGAAAAATTACAATGATTATATCGTAGGTTATGTTATTGTTGATAACAGTACAAATTTAGAAAAGCATGAAATTGAAAATATAAAACAGAGATTAAGGGTTGTCCTTTCCACGTTTCGAAAAAATTATGATGGATTTGACCTGTGTAAAACATCAAAGTTTAAGAGTTTTGAAAAAAAGATTAATAAAATTTTTACTAGGAGCGATTGTAAATCTATCTCGAAGAAATACTTTCAATAACAAGTTATTTCGTCCATTATTTAAACTTCTTAAGAAAATGGAATTCAATGTGAGTTCTTTGTGAGCTCAATTATTTTTCTTTATAATGAAAAAAGATAAAAACTAAAAACAATCCATACAATACTCTCGAATTAATCCCGTTTCTGTAAAACAAATAGCGTTTATGGGACCACCTATGAATCTCTTTATTTTTGCCATTTCTAAAAAAGCTTGATATAATCTAATTGTAGCTACTATAGATTCACATTCTTTAGTAAGTAATTGATCTCTATTAGTTAATTCATTTTTAAGGAGTTTTTCATTACTTTTTACTTTCTCTTCCACAATAGTCCTTATTTTTCGTGAGAACTCGATATATTCTTTATAAACTGCAGAAAAAGGTTCATAGCCACCATTTATAAGATAGAATGAACCCTTTTCTGGTAAGGGGAATTGGTCGGATTGTCCAATAAAATGAGTTATCTCACCGTTAGTTCTTTTATTAGTGATGTGGAATATTGAAGGGCGAAAATTTTCTTTAATTTTATAGAAAAATGCTAAATGTATTCCTAACTCTTTCTTTACTTCTAAAGTTTTGTTCTCTTCTGTTATTGTATTATTAAGAGCTTTCGCTAGATATTCTGCGAACTTAGGATTAGAATCATTATCTTTAAAGAATATATCCATTTCTTTTTCAAACCATTCCCAAAAGTCAATTTTATTAATTATTAATACCCCCCATACACTTACACCTATAACTCGTCTTTCAAAATATTTTGTTTTTTCATAAGGGTCATCTTCAATTATTTTTAGACTTTTCTTCATGGTTATATTAGAATCTGAAGCCATTGATATACCATTATTTGTTAAGTAAGACATTATAAATGTCATCTATTAATAACTCTATTTAATTCAAATTTATTATCTAATCTTATTTCTCATAAGTGCTTGAATCTTCGTCTTCTTTTTTATTTTTAATATTTTTTCCTTTTACATAATAACCTGATGGCTCTCCTGTATTTTTAGTTTGATAAGGAGTAGAACCTTCATTATAAATTCCCGATCCTTGCTCCACTGTTGTATTTTTATTTGTAGCATCTTCTTCATCATAATAACCTGATGGCTCTCCTGTATTTTTAGTTTGATAAGGCGTAGAACCTTCATTATAAATTCCCGATCCTTGCTCAACTGTTGTATTTTTATTTGTAGCATCTTCTTCATCATAATAACCTGATCCCTGCTCAGCAGTATTTTTCTTTTTTTTTCTAAACATTTTTAAATCACCATTATAAGTTGTTATATTTAAATATTAAAAATTTTGCATTGGAAGAATAGAATGTCAAATATTTTTCCCTAATTAATGTGGACATATATTCCATTGCAAAAATTAATAGAGATCGGAATTCATTAGCAAAAAGCGGAAAACGTCAAATTTCAAGCATATAAGACGTTTAATGAAAGCTATATGATGTATGAGTCGATAATAATAATTTCAATCCTGTCTCTTTTGATGAGCTTGTAGGAATAATGAAAAAAAAGAAGATTATATATTATATATATTAATTTGAAAGTAATAAAATATCTTATTAGAAAGGGCTAATTTTTCAATGAATTTTTAAAATCTTCTACCCTATTAATCTTGCTTTTTACATTCAGGAAGTTAAATCCTTTTATATTTTCAAAAAAGGGCTCAATTAATGGCAGACATTGGATTTTTAAGTACTTTTTTTCTTCTCTATCAGTCAAAGGAGATTTGTCATAACAATCTTTAGCAATTTTATAACAAGTAAGTGAATTCTTTAAATTGGAATTTGCAATTTCAGATTCAATACCAGAATGTTCTTTAATAATTAAAAAAATCTGCAGATGAAGATCTCCTAAAATATTATAGAATTCAAATAAGTCAATGTGAGATTGTTGCTCTATATTAATGAGATCTTTTATATAATCAATGCTTTTTTTTAAGTTATTTTTTATTAAATTCAATCTGGCTTCAAAATCATCCGTAAGGTTTAACATTTTTTCTTTATATTGAGAAGGAAAACTTAAATTTTCCCCGTAAAAATATTCATATTCAAGTTTTGCTAAGTCAATATGCATTAGGAAATTACCTTCTATGGACAATAAATATTTCTCAAAATAATGTATTTCCTCGCAAAATGCTGACTTTCTAGTCTCATTATAGAATTCTTTTTTAAGGATTGATAAATTCTGGCATATTTTCTTTAATTCTGAATTGAGTTCTTTAAGTTCAAGGTAAATCTGAGATTTTTCGAAATCTGGACGCTTATTTAATTTCTCTTCAAGATTAGAAATCTTTTTTCTAATCTTCCCAATTTCTTTAATTTTCTCATCATCATCAACAAGATATTTCATATTAAATTCATTTTATTCAACTAAATTCTTAATATTTAAATTTTATATAAAGTACATTATAAGTAAATTTTACAATTATTTTTAATGAATTTCTTTAGCTTTAAATAAATTTTTCTTTCCAATAAAGCATCATCAATAATACTAATAAAATATTGTTTTCGGTCTCTTTCAATTGTAGTCTCAGCTTTTCTTCTTAAATTATCATCCTTTTTTATATTTAATAATACTTCTTTTTGTCCAATTAATTTATCAATTTGAATAAAAATCAATAAAGAGATTCTTGCACATTCCAAGATAGACCGACTAATACGTGGAATCTTTTTTTTATATTCTTCAGGTTTTCTTTTTGCGTCTTTATGCATATCTCCATGACTATATTTACTTCTTATATCGTATGCATCTTTGATAATTTTATATATTTTAAGAGGATGGAATCTAAAGATATTGAATATGATGGATGCTCTTTGGCACAATTTTCGAGTTATCTCCTATCCATCCCTAGTATATAATGCCTCTAGACAAGATATAGCATAAGAAACTTGACTTTCTAAACTTTCAATATTAATAAATGAGTTTTGATACCATTGGAATGCAATATTTACATGGCTAAGTTCTCTACGCCTATTTGATATAATTTCTCTTATTCCTGGTTCTTGAAATCTTTCAATAATTTCTTTTAAAGCAGAGATTTCATTTTCTTTGATTTTATATATATACCTACTTTCAATCTTTTTTCTATTTTCTCTCATCCTAAAAAGAGAAAATATCTATGACCGAGCAAGAAGATAAAGACAAAGAAAAGATACGATACAAGAAATTCTCAGTAAAAAAATCTGAGAAATACCATACTCAGAACGATGAGATTGCATATATTAAGTCTAAAGGTGCATCTGGTAATGTTAATCCGAATAATGAAAAGATTTCATATAGACAATTTAAAGCTGCATCTGGCAATATTTCACCCAAAGCATCAACTAGAAAAACTCAGAGCTTTCAGCCAGCTAGA
>SDBS01007222.1_pt1 | contig 10802 bp, 6 predicted proteins | sample 2277091 | NCBI WGS metagenome assembly SDBS01 (sample SAMN10404972, study PRJNA504765) | marine sediment metagenome | isolation source: marine sediment core GS10_PC15, 163 cmbsf | place: Arctic Ocean: Southern Knipovich Ridge | collected 2010 | reverse complement strand
CTTCTGGACGGTATGGTGATCTGGGGGGACGTGGCCTATCGGAACAATTTATTCTTCTCTCCTGCTTATTGGGGAACCTATTTCAAAACCTGGGTTCGGGCGATGACGGCGCTTTGTCATGAGCATGGCCTTTCCGGGATCTATCACGGCTGTGGTAATGTGAATGCCATATTTGCAGATTATATCGAGATCGGCATCGACGCTTACAATCCTCTGGAAGCCAAGGCTGATATGGATGCCGTGGAATTAAGAAGGCAATTTGGCCATAGCATTGCCTTCTGTGGTAACAGTGACATCCAGATCTGGGAGACCGGGGATCAGGAGTTGATTCGTAAGGAAGTCTTACGAAAACTCAATGCAGCCAAAGGGGGCGGATTTATCTTTCAATCCGATCATTCCGTGAGTAGTAGTGTATCAGGACATACGTATGACTATATTGTTAAGCTGGTGCGTGAGTATGGACACTATCCCCTGCAGTTGGGTGAGTACGATACGGAGATGTAAGATTATGAAGTGTGTAAAGGCAATCCGAAGCAAATGGCTTGTTCTATGTATTGCTACATGCATGATCTGTTCCCATACCCAAGCGCAACCTAAAGAGGATCTGCAGTGGTTACGGGATTATAATGTAGTGTGGGACACCCAAAGCCTGGATTCGGCCGGTTCCATGCCCTGTGGTGGGGGAGACATCGGCTTGAACGTGTGGGTGGAGAATGGCGAAGTTTTATTGTACATACAGCGGAGCGGCTGCTTCGATGAAAACAATGAATATCTTAAACTTGGTCGTGTCCGTCTAAAGTTGGATCCGTGCCCCTTTGGAAAGGATGCTCGGTTTAAACAGGAGCTAAAACTGCGCCAGGGATATGTGAAGATAACCGGGCAAGATAAAACAGTGGAGACATCCATACATGTGTGGGTAGATGTTTTTCGTCCGGTCGTGCATTTGGACATTGAGTCCAGTCGGCCGGTCTCTGTGGAAGCGGCATACGAAGGATGGCGAAACCAAGATGTAAAACTTCCGGATGATGGGAAGCAAAGCCGATTTGGCTGTTTTAGCTGGGACCGCTATCCAGGCACAATTATGCGGTACCGGGATGTGGTCTGTCACCAGAACAATGGCGTGCTCTTCTATCATCGCAACCGGGATGATAAACTACTCTTTGATTTCATGGTACGGCAGCAGGGCCTCGAGTCAGTCAAGGATACGCTGGTCAACACCATGAAAGGCCGGACATTCGGCGGCCTACTAACCGGTGAAGGATTCGTCCCTGCGGGAATTACAGGAGGGACCTATGTGCTGACGTCCTTTAAAGCCTGGAAACTGAAATCTCAAGCACCGGCTACGCAGCATTCACTCAGTGTGTACACCCATATTGCCCAAACCAAGACACTGGAGGAATGGGAGGGTGGGTTGAAAAAATTGGTCCAAGCAACGGTCCCGTCCTGTAGTGAGGCCCGAGAAAAAACATGGGAATGGTGGGAGACATTCTGGCGACGCAGCTGGCTGGTCATTAATCCGAGCCGAAAAGATCCGGCATCCAAACCTTGGCAACTCGGACGCAACTATCAACTCTTTCGCTACCAACTCGCGTGCAACGCCTTCGGTACATACCCCACCAAGTTCAACGGTGGTAACTTCACCTTTGATCCCAGCCTGGTCGCGAAACGACGCGCACACACGCCAGATTGGCGGGCCTGGGGCGGCGGCAGCTTTACAGCGCAGAACCAACGTCTGGTCTATTGGCCCATGCTTAAGACCGGTGACTTTGATTTTATGAAGCCACAGTTTGAGTTTTACCGTCGTGCTTTACCGAATGCAACTGCCCGCGTAAAAATGTATTGGGGACATGAAGGCTGTCTATTCACGGAACAGATGGAGAACTTTGGTTTGCCAATCGCTTGCGCCTGGGGATGGGAACAACCCGAAGCAATCAGTCGGAAACGCCCCAAAGACTTTGATCGCGGTGTTCAGGTGAACGGATCCTGTATCTACCATTATGAAGCACAGCTTGAGTTTTCCTATATGATCCTCGAGCACCACCGCTTCACCGGCGAGGACATTACCCCGTATCTTCCCTTTATTCAACGGTCCGTGTGTTTCTTTGATGAACATTACCAGATGCGACACCAAAAACGAACCGGCCGACCGTTAGACGAAAACGGCAAACTTGTGATTTACCCGTCTACCTCCTGTGAATCCTACAAAGGGGCCAAGAATCCCAGCGACGTGATTGCCGGCCTGCAGGCCTGTGTCTCTTCGCTGTTGCAACTAGACGACCGGTTGGTGGACCCGCAGAAAAAGCAATATTATCGCGGGCTCCTCGGCCGCATCCCTGATTACGGTTATGGTGAGGTACAGGGTGTACGCGTTATCAAGCCGGCCTGGTCCTGGGAGAAATACCAGAATGTAGAGTGCCCGCAATTCTATCCCCTGTTTCCTTTTAATCGTTTTTCCTTACAGGATACGGACATGGTCTCGCTATTTCGCAATACCTGGAAACACGGCACCTTTCCTAAAAACATGGTGATAAGCTGGCATCAAGACGGCATCTTCTTTGCCCGTATGGGTATGACCAGCGCAGCAACAGACTATAACACCAAGAAGATGCAGAACAGCAACCGTCGCTTCCCCACATTCTGGGGACCGGGACACGACTGGGTTCCCGACCACAACTGGGGCGGTAGTGGCATGATCGGTCTGCAGGAAATGCTGATGCAAACCATTGGCAAAGAGATTCGGCTCCTCCCAGCCTGGCCCGAGGATTGGGATGTTGATTTCAAACTCCACGCACCTTTCAATACTGTTGTGGAGGGCAGCGTCAGCAAGGGCAGAATAAAAGTTCTGAAAGTCACCCCTGAATTCCGCAGAGAGGATGTGGTTGTTGGAAAAGGATACTCAATCAGCCGCTAAAACAAGGAGCGAAAGCATATGGTTGCTAAGCAGTATATGGAAAAGCAGCTCTCCCGACGTGATTTGCTGAAAGCTTCAGTGGTGAGTGGGAGTTCCATGATGTTGCCCGGATGTTTCAATTCGTCCCGATCAAAGCCGATTTCACAGAATATCGCTGAGAAGGCGTCCCTTCCCTATCATTTGCAAGACTATGCAAATCTATATAAGAAAAGCCCTCGCCAGGCAGCGCTGAAGTGGTTTACGGAGGCCAAGTTCGGACTGTTCATCCATTACGGCCTGTACTCTCTGGACGGGATTCATCCTTTCGAACAATGGCGGTTGAAAACACCTGTCAAGGAATATGAGAAGAAGATGCATCGCTTCACGGCGGAGAAGTTCAATGCGCAGGCCATCTGCGATCTGGCCTTGGAAGCGGAAATGAAGTATGTCAACTTGGTCGCCAAACATTGTGAGGGATTTTGCCTGTGGGACACCAGGCAGACGGCTTTCAATAGTGTTAATGCCGCGGCGCAGCGAGACTTGGTCGCGGAGATGGCTGAGGCATGCAGCAAGCGACAGCTCGGTCTATTTATTTTCTATGAACACGGATTCGACTGGCGTCACCCCCATGGACCCAGAAAGAGAGACTGGCCCGGCCCGAGCATTACGGAAATCCACTACTCGCCCCCTGAACCCACCTATGCCTATGGCGATGCATACGATCTGAACCACTATGTGGAGTATGTGTCTGCTCAGATCGAAGAGTTGCTTACCAATTACGGCCCCATTGCCGGCATCTGGCTGGACGGTGCTGCCGTTCCGGCCTCGGGCGATCATCGGAAATTCCACCTCCAGATGCTGTACGACAAGATCCATCGCCTGCAACCTCACGCCCTTATCAGCTATAAATGGGGTATTACGGGAACCGAGGATTTTTATGCACCGGAGAAGGGACAGATCAAGCGAGTGAACGATCGCAGCAAACCCATGGAGATATGTGAACCTCTTAATGCGGGTTGGGGCCATGTCAAAGATGCCAAACACCGCGCTGCCGACTGGGCCATCCAACGTCTCAGAGAGGATAGACAAGCTTACGCCAATTTCCTGCTCAACATCGGCCCCTTGGGTGATGGCTCCATTCATCCGCAGGACATTGAGACACTGAAGGCAGTTGGCAGGCACATCCGCAAACACGGATTTCCCGGACAGGAGTAGAAAACACATGCAGACACAAAAGAGACGATTTTTTGGGAGTTTCTTGGCAGTTGGCAGCATCGCCTGCCTGATAAGTTGCATTGGGTGGGCGGCCGGACCGGTAGAGAACATTCCCTTCCCGGATGCGCTGGAGGCAGCCACGGTGGCTGAATCCAAGATCACAGATATCGGACGCGAGGCTCTCGTACTCGGCAACGGTGACCTCAACGCCCTCCTATGGGACCGGGACGGTGCTCTGTGCTTGCGCGTGACTAAGAACGATATCTGGGATGCACGTATCGATACATCGAAAGATCCCGACCTACTGCAGATGGATATCAAGAACAGGACATGGAAAGGTGGTACCGGTGCTGTACCAAGTTGGCGAAAGCATCCCTACCCTCAGCCGGTGTGTGCCGGCGAGGTGGTCATCCAGGGGCCGAAATCAAAGAGAATGTCAATAACCGAAGCCCGACTTGATCTGCGGCACGCCGTGGCCTCTGTCAGGACGTCAGGGGACGTGGAATTCAAGGTTCGCATCCTGGCCGACCGCAATGTGTTGTTGATCGAAGGTCCCGGAACCGTATGCTTGAGGGGACCAACAGCGGCTGAACTGCCGGCGGCGAAGCAGGGTGTAACCGACGGTGTGGAGTGGCTCCACATGACCATGCCGGGTGACGTCGATTACAAAGGAATGGACTACGCGTTGGCTGTGGCAACGCAGACTGAGCGCAAGGTCGTGGCACTGGTGACTTCATTCGATACCCGGCAGAATGTACTGGAGACGGCGGTGGAGCTTGCACGCAAGGCAATAGCCACGGATTCGAAGACGCTTGTTGGGGTACACGAGAAGACGTGGGAGCAATTCTGGTCTGCCTCAGGTCTGGCACTGGGTGACCGTTTCTTTCAGGATGCTTGGTATCGAAACATGTATTACATGCGCTGTTTCTGTCGGCCCGGCACCGCCATGCCTATCACGCTGTACGCAGGGCTTGCCAATGATAAGCCCGGTTGGCATGGTGCGCCAACGCTGGACTACAACATCGAGCAGGTCTTCTGGGCGATGTTCTCCTGCAACCAGGTTGACTTGATGGAGCCGTATGTGCGCTACATTAAGGCATTTGCACCGCGTGCCCGCTGGCTGGCAAAGCAGACGTACGGCTTGGAGGGACTCTTTCTGCCCGTGAACATCTTTGGCCCGGAACATCTTGTGGCTCCGGAAGACGCGCAGAGCAAGAATGCACGCCAGATTGCTTATGTGCCCTGGACCTACGGCCTCGGCCTCACGGGCTGGGGCGTTCAGAATCTTTGGCTGCGTTACAAGTATCAGCCGGACCTTGAATACCTGGATTCAGTGTATCCGGTGTTGCGAGATGCAGCAGAATTCTATACCAATGTTCTGGAACAGTGCCGGGATGACAACGGGGATGGGAAGGTTGAGGTTGGGCCCAGCTACAATCCCGAACATGGCCCCTTCGGATCATTCAACAATCCGGTGGACATCGCCTATTTCCGTTTCCTGCTTGATGTCGCCGCGGAATCGGCCCGCCTGCTGAATCGCGATAAGGACCTTGCGCAACGCTGGACGCACCAGCGTACACGCGTGCCGGATTACGAGACAACGTCCCATGAGGGCGCTACCATCGTAGCCAACTGGAAGGGTGCGGACGCCAATTCCGTACGCGTGCACAACGTGGCCTCGCCTACGGTGCCCATCTTCCCCGCGGAGCAGATTACGTGGTTTTCGCCTCCAGAGGACAAGGCCCTATTTGCACGGACCCTACAGTGGATCAAGCACAACGGCAACAACTCGCATATTATGGTCAATGTGGCCCGTGCACGTTTCTCCATGCCGGAGGCCTATGCGGAAACCCGGGCGCACTTCAGCAAGATTGTTACACCCAACGGCCTCTATGCCGGCTGGCCCGGACACGGATACTATCTGGCCGAGAGCTGGGCCTTTGCCGGACTCGTTGCGGAACTGTTATTACAGAGTGTCGACGACATTATCCGTGTCTTTCCCGCCTGGCCCAAGGAGCACGACGCCAAGTTTGTCAACCTGCGTGCACAGGGCGGTTTTCTGGTCTCCGCGACGCAGAAAGACGCCCAGATGATGCATATAGAGATCATCTCGACCGTCGGTGGGCCTCTACGCATATTAAGCCCCTGGAAGGCGATCCGGGCCAACGGCAAACCGCTGATACCGGACACCCGCGGGGTAGTAGAGATAGCAACCAGGGCCGGACAAGTATTTGAGTTTAGCCCCCATTCGAACGAGAAACACTGATTTGAAGTCACAAGGAGAATAAAGATGAACAAAATGACAGTCGTAATTGTGGTTTTCGGGCTGCTTTTCTGTTCGATCAATCCGGTTCGTGTACACGGAGCCGCAGACAAAGCTGATGACCTTAGCAAGCATATATACGTCGTCCCGAATTTCCATCCGGCCTCCTGCGGATGGCTCACTAATTTTTCCAAAGAGCGAAACTACTGCGCCAACAGCTATCTGGATCACCTCGATCGTGTTGCGACCGATCCGCACTACAAGTTCGCGATTTCGGAAGTGAACAACATGATTGCCATCCTGAATTTCCGACCGGAACGATTCGAAGAACTGAAGCGGCGCATCCACGAAGGTCGTGTCGAGGCGGTTAATGCGTTCTTCCTGGAACCGACTATCTGTCTGTCCGGAGGTGAAGCACTCGTCAAGCAGGGCGTGGAGGGCATACGCTGGCAGCAGGCCATGCTGGGCGTCAAACCTCGCCAGTGCTGGATGATCGACGTGACCGGCATGCACGAACAAATGGCGCAAATCGCCACGGGCCTCGGACTGCAGACCTTCGTCCACTGCAGGCTCAACAACTCCGGCAGCACCATGTACTGGGCACAGAGTCCCGATGGGACGCGCATCCTGACCATTGCGTCAGGCCACTACGGTCATCGAAGCAACTGGTGTCAGGTCTTCCGAACGAGAGAACCCCTGACACCGGTGGAACTGGAGAAACTGATCGCTGAGACCCGATCGCGCGAGCACCAATCCGAAAGCGCTCGTTCCGGTCAGGAGCACACACCGGACGGTGCGCCCGATCTCGTGCTGGCCGGCGGCGGCGACTACAGTCTGGCACCGCTGTGTACCCGATACCCCGGGGAACTGCTGGAGCAATGGAAACAGGCTGCACCCGATCTGACGCTTCACTTTGCCACGTTGGGCCAATACCTGGATGCAGTGATGCCTGTCATTCAATCAGGCCGGATCAAGATGCCCACGGTCAGCGCCGATTGGGGCTTCGGCTGGCTCGCCTTTTGGATACAGAACCCAAAGGTCAAACAACGCTACCGTTTTAGTGAGCATGGCCTTCAGGCCACGGAGATGTTGGCCACAATGGCCAATCTCCAGGGCGAACTGCAATATCCCGCACAGGACTTATACCACGCCTGGTTACAGATGATGCTGAACATGGATCGGAACACCTTGTGGGGCGCCGCCGGAGGCATGGTGTTTGAACATCCCACGTCGTGGGACGCCCAGGACCGTTTTAATTGGGTGGATAGACATTGTGATCAGATTGCCCGGCAGGCTGTCATTGACCTTCGGAATACCGGCGACGCATTGACACTGTTCAACCCTGCCAACTGGCAGCGTACTGATCCTATTGTTCTATCCCTTGATAAGGGCATCGGTTTAAAGGACGCCACCAGTCAACAACTCCCCGATGGGCGGCTTTTGTGTCAAGTCAAGCAACTCTCCGTCGGTCTGACGAGTATTGAGATAGCCCGAAGCAGTGCTGCCGAATCGCGTACAGTCAAGTTGCCGCGCACGATTGAAACGGAATTCTACTCTGCGTTCATCGATCCGAACAGTGGTGATCTCGTCTCCTTGAAACTCAAGCCTTCCGGCCGCGAGATCTTGGGCGGACCGGCCAATGTCCTGGTCGCTGAAGTGCCGGAGAGGCGTGTAGCCCCCGGCAACCATATGCTCAACCGCCCACAGCGCCGGCGTTTAGCAGCTTCCAGCCGGCACTCGGCCGACATTACTGTCACTACCGGGCCGTTGGCTACGCTGGTAAACGTTCGGTCTCGCTTCTACGGTGACAAGTTGGCTCGACGGGTATTCACCTTCTATCATCATCATCCGCGTATCGACTTTGATACCTATCTGGATGACATTCCCGACCCAACCGTGGTGGTGGCCGAATTTCCGCTGGCAGACAACGTAACTGAGATCCGGCGCGGCATTCCCTACGGCTTCTCCCACGGCGCCTGGCCGGAACCGACTGACCGGTTGGGCGGTTTAATGAAGGGAATCACACCGGTAGTGCGCTGGTCGGCTTACACCTTGTCCGGAGGTTCCATGGTAGCGTTACTTGACCGTGGTCTGACCGGTCGGGAAATCAACGGACATACGCCTGTGGTCTATTTGCTTAACACCACCGACAAATACATGGGATACCCAAACCCTTGGCTGAGCGGCAAAGGTAAACATCATCTGCAATACGCCCTGGTCGCCACTGAGGATTCCTGGAGCCAAGCGCGGATTCCTCGCTTGGCCTGGGAATATAATGCCGCGCCAATCGTCGTCGGTAAGACTGCCTTTGGCAACTCTCAATCGTTTATTAAGACGTCCGACAATGTGATTGTTCAGGCAATGCGGCGCGAAGGGGCAAATATCGAGCTGCGCCTGGTCGAGTCCTTGGGTCGGGCAGGGCAGGCAATGATTACCGTGAACCTGCCGCATGCTTCAGCGGCCCTAACAAATATGCTGGGCGAAACCCCCCGGTCTTTGTCCGGTGGACCCGAGTATTGTTTCGATATTCGACCCCAGCAGATTGTAACGCTGCGTTTGCGAACGCGCGAGGCGGTGCCCGCCGTAAAGCCGTTAACCGATTGGTCACCGCTGGTACCGGAGCACAAGCGGCCGGCGCTGAAGGAGTATAATCCGAACGTTAAAGGACATCCACCCCATGGATAGTATTAGCTCATAGGGTGGGGCCGTGCCCCACGCTGGTTCTTCATTAAATAGGAGATAGCAAATGAAACGCTACGGTAGTGTCATTGAAGTGCGAGAGGACAAGATTGAGGAATACAATAAGCTGCATGCCGATGTGTGGCCGGACGTGCTGGCCATGATCAAGGAATGCAATATCCGCAACTACTCCATCTACCTGCGTCGACTACCGGATGGGAAGCACTATCTATTCAGTTATTTCGAATACATAGGAACCGACTATGACGCGGACATAGCCAAGATGGCGGCAGATCCGACCACGCAGAAATGGTGGGACGTGTGCAAGCCCTGTCACAATCCCCTGCCGGATCGGGCCGAGGGCGAGTGGTGGGCCGACATGGAAGAAGTCTTTCATGTGGACTGACGAACAACTCTCCTGTTTGTTTTTCCCTGTCACCCTTATATTTAGAAGGAGTGTCTTGTGATTATAGTATCTCCCAATCCGATCCTAGGTGTTTCCCTACATTCCTGCGGCGCGATTTTTGCCGCCAATTGTTATGCGCCGTAGAAGTATATTAAACGTTGGTCCTGGAAGACGTTTTGGATGACCCAGGCAGTGTGGTGCTGGTTCCTCTGGCCTATTATCGGGGCCGCCTTGACGATTCCCGATCTAAAGGACGTTTTGGTTGAAGCACCCAAATTGCCCATGCTGTTTTCCTTTCTTCTGAGCTTGGCCTATGGCATTGGGGGAATTGCCTTTAATATCTCCATCCGTTATATAGGCTTTGCCCTCACCTATGCCATTGCCGTGGGATTGTCCGCCATATTGGGAACCTTGGCCCCCCTTGGTACGGGGACAACTCGGCGAGATCCTGGCCAAACCGGGCGCCAGCGTGGTGATGGCCGGCGTGGCGGTTAATTTATTTTTCAAGAGCAGCAATTCGCTCATCGCATTGTTTCAGTTGAGCTTCAATTTCCGAGATGCGTTGGATATAGAATTGTTCTTTGTTAGAGGTCAATTTTCGTCCTTAAGCCATTTATTATGGCTATTATCGGGCGAACGATGCCCTCCGCTTGAAAAAAAAGATATTTTCAGTTTGTATTACGACCTTGAATGTGTTATAAACTGAGTTGAAAATTTAAGAAATGGGTATTTGATATTGGGTGCGTTGCCCAATGCTATAAAAATAAGCGTGAACGGTTACCTTGTTATTTATATCGAGGTGTGATCAATGAAACAAGTGCTGCTTTCACTTTGTGCGACCATTGCCTTTTCGGCGGGTGTTTTGGCACAGCCAGACGAGCCGTTGCCGGTTCCCACGCCTCAGCAATATCTCTGGCACGAACAGGAACGCATCATGTTTGTCTGCCTCGACCCGTGCACGTGGCAGGGACGGGAATACGACAATCATTCCACACCGCTGAGTGAAATTACCCTTCCGAAACTCAGTACCGACCAGTGGTGTGAAACGGCACTATCCTGGGCCGCCCGAGAGATACTGTTCGTAGCCAAGCACACCGGCGGCTTCTGTTGGTGGCAGACCGACACGACGGACTACTGCGTCAAGAACATTGCCTGGAAGAACGGAAAGGGCGATCTGTTGGTCGATCTGGCCAAATCATGCAGGAAGTACGGTCTCAATCTGGGCATCTACATCTACCCCGGCGACGAGTCCTGGGGCGCCGGTATCGGCAGCGGTGGCAAGACGCGCGATCCCGACAAGCAGGAGGCTTACAACAAGGTGTTTCGTCGGCAGTGGCAGGAAGCGCTTG
>SDBS01007221.1_pt1 | contig 10803 bp, 17 predicted proteins | sample 2277091 | NCBI WGS metagenome assembly SDBS01 (sample SAMN10404972, study PRJNA504765) | marine sediment metagenome | isolation source: marine sediment core GS10_PC15, 163 cmbsf | place: Arctic Ocean: Southern Knipovich Ridge | collected 2010 | reverse complement strand
CCGCTGAGACCCTCGTGCGTCCCCAGCGTCGCCGTCGCCTCTTCCGCCTCGCGCTGCGTCGTAAGCAGCAGGTCGATCTGGTCGCGCGTGTCCTTGGTGTACGCGACCTGCTCGTAGAGCCCGACCGACAGCAGCCCCGTTGCCACGTGGCTCGCCATCTTGTTGCGCGTGAAGCGGCCGATCGCCCACGCGCCGAGACCCCAGGCGAGCGGCGCCGGGAGGTCGCCGATCGTCGGCACGTTCCAATCGTACCGACGCGCGGCACCGGCGATGCCGGCGGCGAGGAGCGCGGCCAGCGTGTGCCTCTCAGCCACCGCGGCCTTCGCCGCCGCGCTGCCGACGCGGCTGCCAACGCGGCTCGCTGTGCTGCGCCGCCGACGCGGGTTGTCGACGATGACGATCGGCGCACCTCCGCCGGAGGTACCTACGATCGTTGCGGTGCGCGGACGCGTGCGGGCTGCCATCTCATTACCTCCGGGTGCTGGACATCATCACGATGAACAGGAAAAAGAGCGGCAAGAGACCTTGCATCTTGCTGCGTTCGCGCGGACGCGACGGGGACGGTAGGGGGAGCGGACCCAGATCGGTGGGCGTCGCAGCGGAGGGCACTCGCATCAGTGTGGCAACCTCGACCCACGGAACAGATTCGAGGCGTTCGCGCGCGTCCTGCCACCCGTACGCGCTGAGCCACTCACTGTCGGCGAGCGTGAGCCCTTCCTGGCCTTGTCGCGCCGCCGCAGCGATCCAACCCCACAACTGTCTCCACGCCGTCTTCCACCGCGTCGCAAGGGCGATTGCTTGGCGCGCTCGCGCCGGGTTCGTCGGGAGACTGTCCCCGACTCTCCTCAGCCGTGTTCCCAAGCTGCGCAGCGTTGCCGAGCGTTGGCCGACCGCTGCATTGATTCGAGCGGCCCTGTCGGCGTTCGTCGCGAGGGCTAGCGTCCGGCTCGCTGCGCTGACGGCGTCTTGAGCGCGGCGCACGGACGCGAACGTCTCGCGCGCCAGTCTCCATCCGTCCGAGTTCCACGCCATGGGGGATCCGGATCTACAGGATCCTCCCGCGGCCGATCAAGGGTTCTAGTCGGACTCCTCGACGCGCAACACGAGCTGCAACGGACCCAGCTCGGAGTCCTCCGAAAGCACGCGCACAAATGCCTCGTGCAAGCGGTCGCACGCGGCGCGCTCCGCAGCGTCGAGACCCATCCCGCGAAGCTGGCGCTTCGTCACCATCCCGAGCACGTGCGAGACGGCGTACACCTCTTCGGAGGTCGCGCGGATAAAGCGCACCTCTCGCGTATCCTGCGCGCTCACGACCGCCCCCGCTTCCGGTACGTCTTCTGGATCGTCTCGGCGACGCAGCCGAGGCAGACGCGTGCGGCTCGCTTGTGACAGTTCTCGCAAACCTGGGGAGCGTCCGATGCGAGCACCATCGTTGCGAGCTTCGCGCAGCTCTGACAGACACGTTGTCGCGTCGCGCCGTCCGCCGTGATGCGCAGCACGTACCGGCCGCGGATGAACGCTCCCCCGCAGCTCGGGCAGCGTTTCGTCTTCTTGCGCGTCACTTCGGGGCCTCCGCCTCTTCGCGATCGGCCTTCTCGTTGCACGCAACGCGAATCCACGCGCTCAGCGAGAGCCCGCGCGCCTTCGCGCGCGCCATCCATCGGTCGCGCTCTCCCTTGCTCACTCGCGTGTTGAGCTGCCGTCCTGCGCGGCCACGGCCGCGCGTCTTTTCACTTCCCGTTGTCACTTCCGAACCGGTCGCCCCAGCTCGGCGTCCGTGAGCTGCACGGGTCGGTGCTCCGGGTGACCGACGATGCGATCCGCCGCTTCCAGCGCGAGCCGCGCCTTGTACAGCTCGTCTTCCAGCTCGCCCTGCTTCTCGTCGCCGAACGCCCCCTCTTCGTCAAGGATGCGTGCATGGTCCTGCATCCGGAAGACATGGGTTTTCGCGGCCCGCAGGTGGTGTCGGATTCTCTTCAGTGCTTCTGACATAGGGTCTCCCTTTCGACGCGATGCGTCTACGGGATGTATAGCACTGGTCTAGCCATCTGTCACGCGCTGTTTCGGCGGTGGACCCCGCGGAAGGCGGGGAGGCACCGCGCGCTCGTCCACGCGGACGAGCTGCACCTGGAGCGGCTTGGTGCAGCCGCAGTTGCACCGCGGACGCACCGGAGCGGGGATCCAGAACGCCCGCGAGGTCGTCACGAGTCGCCGCGCGTAGGTCGCACGCACCCACGCGGCGGCCGTTTCCGTGGACAACTCGTCATCCATGGTCGACGCGGTCACGTACGCGGCGACGTATCGCGCCGCTTCCCGCGCCTTCACGGTGCGCAGGTCGAGCCCCTGCACTTCGGCCGATCCGCGCGTCGCGTGGACCCATGCGGCGGCCATCGCGGTCACCGAGACGAACGGGAGCACGATGCAGACGTGGAGATGAGGGTGCGCGCCCGCGCCTTCCCCATCGGTCACTTCCCACGTCGCAGCGAACGGGGGCGCGTACCCGATGCGATCCCAGAGCCACCGACGCCAGCGCGGCCACGCCTCCGCGATCTCCGCGCGCGTCTCTGCGCAGTCGGCCCCCGTACGCACTGTGAGAGTGAGCAAACGAAGTTGCGGCATCCCCCGGAAGCCTTTTCCCGCGCGGTACCATCGCACGCGTTCTTGACGCGTCCGGAGGTCGAGCGCCGGCACAAGTCGCGCGTACTCGCGTCGACGTCGCTGCTCGGCGCAGTCGGCGCACCAGTGTCGGAGCGCGCACGGGACCGGCCGCTCTCGAATCTGCCCGCAGTCGCGACAGGTCAACGCGATCTTGCGAACCTCCCCGCAGTTCTCCGCCCGGAGCCCCCATCGGCCGCCGAGCGCATCGGCGCGCTGCTGCCACCAGTCCGGACGATCCCCCCGCAGCTCGGCGGCTCGCGCTCGCTCCCGAAGGCGTGACGCCAGGTCCTCCCGCCACTCAGCTAGGTGTGAGTCGATTTGAGCCAGCCGATTGGCTAATGATTCCGGAGAGTCCTCAGTTATGCTTAGCTGTACAAGCCCATGGGGCGCTGCGTCCCTGTCTGGGGACGGTTTGGCCATCCACGCGGCACGCTTCGGCGCAGCGACGAGTGACAGCGTCATCGCCGCCCCTGCAAGTCATGTTTGCACGCCGCGGCCGCGAGCTCGACCGCCTCGAGGACGGTGCTGCAGGAGCTATCCGTTGAGGATTTGGGGGGCGCCCCGTCGCGATCCCCCGTCAAGTTGGCGTGCGGCGCGAACGAGTGAAGCGCAATCGAGCAGCTTAATAGGGAGGGGAGAAGGGCCTGCTTCTCGTTCTCTGCCCCGCGTTCTGCTAGGTTCACGCCTCGACTCCGGTTGATTCGGATTCGGCAAGGCCCTCGGCGCTGCTCGGCGCGCGAGGGTCAACTAATTGCGGTCACCAGGCGGGTAGATCACACGTGAGGCGCGACGGGTAGGGCCGGGGCCCCAAAAACGCGCGAGACGGCGTGTCTAGGCCGCTTTTCGGGACGATCTGCCCCCTTTTCGGGCTACCGAGACGATCCGTCGACGGATCGCTTTCAGGGCCTCGGCGAGTCCGGAGCCTCAGTGCACGGTTCGAAGTCGCGAGGACCGCGCGGGCAAAGCGGGGGCGCGTCGACGAGCGCCGACCACACCAGGACCACGACGAACGCGGCCGCGATCGCGATGGCGAGCAGCTCTGTGAGGTAGCGGCGCAGGTTCATCTACGGATCATACGCATCCGCGCGCGGTAGGCCCCCGGCATGGCCCCCGGCATGAGGCCCTCGATGTCGTCCAGGTCGGGGACGTATCGCGTTTCGAGGTAGAGAACGGCTCGCTGTTGTGCGTCCGGCTTCAGTGAATCGAGCAGCTTTGAAACCTGCTTCATCACGTCGAACTCGTCCGCTGCTCCGTTGCCTTCAGTCATGGAATCCTCCTTGTCATGGCGCGTTCAGCCCGATCACCGTCGAGGGGTCGTTGCTGACAGCGCTGGTGCCATTGAGCCGGTTGTTTGTGACCACGCAATCCGTCGCGCCGAGGTCGATGCGGATTCCGTCGACGGTCGCGAAAGAAATATTGTTCGCACTGATGATGGAGCCGCCGCCGGAGAGAGCCACAATGCCATTGACCCCCACGACGTCGTTACCGAGCACTCGGCCGCCCGCTCCGGCCAGCACGATGCCCGTGTGCGCCCCGCTGATCGTGATCGCCCCTCCGCCCGTGGAGCAGCTCTCGACCAAGGCGCGAATGGCCTCCGTCCGGAACGAGACATTGGCGCCGTTCACGGCGCACTGACTGACGCGCGAAGCCGGTCCCACGAGTCGGAACGCGACGACGGTCCCGCCGGCTGTCCCGTCGACGTTGATGCACTTGCAATCGAAGACGCGGCCGGCGAAACCGGTCATGAAAATCGAGGTCAGGGACTCGTTCGGGTTGAGGACGGGTCCGGCCGGCGAGCCGCCGAGGTTCTTGGTGACCTCGACGTTCTCGATCGTCGCTCGACGTGAGGCGACCGCTCCGCCGAACGCATCGATGAGCACGGTCCCGACAGCGCCCGGCGCAGCGACGGTCCAGTCAATCCCGATGTGCGCCAGCTCCGGCGCTGCGCCGTTGATCCCGATCGGGCCTAGGTTCTCCATCACGAAGAGCGTGCGGTCGAGTGTCGACATTCGCAGCAAGGTGGAGCAGCCATCGCCCGTCACGCGTTTCCCCTTCAGAAGCAGCGGCAGCGCTGGCGACGTGGGCAGCCCGAAGTCGTAGAGCCCGCGTCGGATGTGAACCGAGCCCCCCGCGGGGATGTCGTTCCCAAGCGCCTCCGCAATGCCGCTCCCGTCTCCGAGCATGTCCGGGATGTAGAGGAAGCGGTCGACCTGGGCCTCTACCGGGTCTCCAGCCGGTACGTTGCCCACAACTATCGTGGGCCCGGTCGGGCCGAATGTCGGTCCAGGTGGAGGGGGCGGCGGGTTCAGCAACGTCGCGACTTCATCGACGGTCCCCTGTGCGGTGACTCGGATTCCGTCGTTGATGTACGTCGCGGCCGGCAGGCCATCGGGAAGCAGCTCCTTCGGGACCGGGCTCAGCGCAAACACCTCGGTGCTTTCCACACCGATCGTTGCGCCGTCGAGCGATGTCAGGAGAACAATCATCAGAACACCTCGAAGTCCTCGCCGAACTCCTCGGAGAGGAGCACTTCGACGTCGTGCTGTTGCTGCGCGCGCTTCTGCCAGCGCTCCACCTCGGCGCCGGTGGGCGCCCGCTGCTTCTTCTTCTTCTTCTTCTTCTTGGCGAGCGCGATGTGTTCGAGCAAATCGTTGGTGTCCAGCTCCGGCCTCGGCCGCGCCTTCGCCGTCTGCTTCTCGTAGCGATTCCACGCTGCGGCGAGCGTCCGGCCGGTCACGCCCTCGGCGAGGCGCTCCCATCTCGACGTCGCCGGACCGCGGCCGGCTCCGCGCCGCTCGACGATCCGCACGGCCGCCTCGGCGACGCCCTCCGGAACCTGGTGCTCCTGGACGACGCGCGCGACCGCATCACGCCTTGCGCGCTCCCGTTTCTCTTTCTGCGTCTCGCGACTCTTCGTGCGCGCTGGCGTCTCTGGCTTGCGTGCGCGCTGGTAGGCTTTGCGCGCCAGCTCGGCCGAGCGGTATGCCGCGTCGCAGTGCTTCTTGGCCAGGCGCAGCTCGTTCGCCTTCAACATTTCGCAGCGCGTCTTGGCCACGATCCGACTCTCACGCGTTGCCAGTGTGCAGCTCGTCTTGGCGCGGCGTAGCGACTTGGCTGCGTCCGCTCGTAGCTGCCGGACGCTCGTCACTTCTTCGATGTCTTCTTCTTGGACGTCGTGCTCTCCGGGGCCGGGTCCGCGGCCGGCGCTGCGGCCGGGTCCGCGGTGGGCGGGTTCGCGGCCGCGTCGTCGAACATGTCCGCAACGGCTTTCAATGCGTCTGCGTGCGCTTCGGCGATCGCGGTCGCAACGGCTTTGCACGTGGGCACCGTCAGGTGCGGGCCCTTGCTTTCGCGGTCGAGTTCCTCCGCTGTGAGGTCCGCGAGCTGGCGCGCAATGTACTCTGCGTGATCGGTCATCGTCCTTGTCTCTCCCGCCTCTCGGCGCGCTGGTAGTTGTGTGCGTTGTAGAGAATCGTCCCGATGCCGAACGCGGCGACGGCGGGCCCGATGACGGGATGCGTCCGCTCGGCCGCCATGCCGGCGACAATCATCAGCGGCCCAATCAGGTACACGTCCCAGAGCCGAATCTGTTGCGGCTTCATTCCCACCACATCTTTAGCCCGACTGGCTGATGTCGGACGGAGCCGGACGGGTAGACGTGGAAGAGCACCCCTCCCGCCTGAATCACCGCCTCGCGAACCGCCGCCGGGCGTCCGAACCTCTTCGCGACCTGCGTCGCCACCGAAAGCGCTTCACGACGGTTCTTTGCGAGGACGTAACCACCTCTGCCTGTGTCGACTAGGAAGGCCATTCAGTCGCCGTCGATGTCCATCTCCGGATGCTCCTTCAGGAACTTCTGGACCCTCTCGACCGTCGCGCGCGGGACGGAGATCATCTCGACCGCTCCACCGTTGGGACCGTCGGGTCCGGGCCCGAGCTGGGGTAGAGGCTGCCCGCTCGCCATGGCGGCCATCATCGCCATCATGTCGGTACTGGTCATCCCGTCGCCGGTGCCCTCTTCGGCGCGCTGCATCATCAGTTTCTCGTGTGCGCGGAGGACCTTGTCGAGCGCGCGCTCCGAACGCTCCGCACGGTCGGCGCTCGCCTTCATCACCTGGATTGCAGTATCGCAAACCGCGTTGAGCGTCTCTTGCTGCCGCCCGGTCGCCCGGTCGGCGTAGTCGCCGCACAGCTTCAGAAGCGTTTGCAGCTCGGTGAGCTGCGCAGGGCCGTCCACCGGGTCGTCCGCCTTGCCGGCGACGTCGAGCGGAATCACCTCCGTGATCGCGCCCTCCTCGTTGCGACACTCGATCCCTTCGGCTCCGAGCGCGCGCGCCGCTCCGAGCGCCTTCTCCCATCGGCCCTTGCCGGCCATGAGCGCGAGCTCTCGCGTCTCGCCGTCTTCGAGGATGGCGGCGAGCGCGAAGGGACGTCCGTTCCGGAGGCGCTGGTAGGCGGGGTCGCGATGCTCTGCCTTCACGGCAACACCACAATCAGGCTTGCGCCGAAGTCCTGCGCGATCGCGACGCCGGCCTGTAGGATCGCCGTCTCGATCTTGATGATGCCCGGCGCCCCGGTCCACTGGGCAAAGATGAATGTCCCCGGGTTCCCGACGAGAAACGCATCGGTGACGGATACACTCAGTACGCCTTTGGTTTCTGTCGACGTGAGCGCGACGGTATAGACGCCTCCGCCGGCCGAAATCACGCTGGAGATGCCCGGCGTCTGGCTGAGGACGTTACCGGCCCCGTCGAAGTCCACGCCCAGCAGAGTGGCCGGGACCGGACCTCCGGAGCTGAGCGCGGCCGCCGTCGCCAGGATGGTCCCCTGGACCGCTACGCGCGCGCCCGATTCGTCCTGGATGTAGGTCCCGGCCGGCACAGTCGACGGGAGGAGTCCGGCGGGCACTCCCGCCAGGCTGAAGACCTCGTCCGGGTTGATCTGTACTTCCGGCCCGTCCAGCAGAAAGAATTGTACGTAGGTCGCCATGTTGTCATCCCCTCGTGAGCATGTAGGCCAGCACGGCCAACAGAATCAGACCCCCGACCGCTGAGCCACCCCGCCGCGGCCGTCGCGGCCGGCGAGGCGGGCGCGGGGGCGCCGGGGCCGCGTAGGGTTTGGACCGGCCCTGCCTCTCGGCGCTGGCGCTGGCGTTCGCGCCGGCAGACGCAGAACGGGCGCGGTGGGCTCCACTCGCCCCGGCACGGGAGGCACCTCTCGCGCGCCTGGACGGCACGCTGTCGGCGTCCTGGTCGTCTCGCCGGGGTTCGGTGGGCATCCGTGCACGGCACGGCTCCAGACCTGAATGCGGCCCGCCACCCATGCCACCGGATCGAGGGCTACCTCAACCGTTGCCATGCCTCGCGGGGGCTTCGTCCGCGAACGGACTTCCCAGTGCAGATGATTCCCGCGATCGGCGACGACGGCGATGCGTTGTCCGATGCCGACGCGCTCTCCGACGCGCACGGCCGGCTCGTCGACGTGGGCGAGCACGTGCCATGCGCCGGAGTCTCCCTCGAGCACGACGACGCGCGGGCCGTAGCCTGCCCAACCGCCCGGGTGTGAGTAGCGCGGCTCGTCGCTGGCGTAGCTCGCATCGATGACTCCCCACACGATGCCGGCCTCTGGCGCCTTGACGTCGTTCCCTTGCCGACCGAGGTCGATCCCAGCGTGCAGGCGTGCGCCGTCGCTGCGCTCGGCGAGCCAGGCACGCGCGCTCCCTTCCCTCGGGAGCGCAGCCAGCGCGATGGGTAGCGCTCTCATCTGAGCGTCGCTCCCTTGCGCATGTCGAGGTCAGGGAACGTCGGCGCGAGGACGACCTGGACGACGATCGGCACGCCGGCCGGCGAGATGGACTCCTCGCGAGTGAGGATGCGAATGATGCGGCCGGGGAGCTGAAGCTCCAGGAGGTCTCCGCCGTTCATGATGAACGCGCGCGCCAGGTCGACGCGGCCGAGCCCCTGGAACACCTGCACGTCCACCGTCTGCGCGGCCGGCGCGATCACGCTCAACGTCGCGACGATGAGGCGCGGCGTGGACACCTCGATACGCGCCACCTCGCCGAAGGGCGTGTCCTTCGTCGCGAGCCCAGTCCCCGGCGCTGTGATCTCACCTCCCCAGGTGACCCACTGCGTTTCCGGGATGTCCCAGTTCGGCTCGATGACCGGGTCTTGCTCGTCGAGGTCGAGGAACTCCCCCGGGCTCGGCGGTTGGAAGATGCGTTCGCCGCCTGGGTACGACGGACCGAACGGGTCGAACGGGTCGTGAGGCTCGGGGGTTCGCCCCGCCGGAAACGGCGCGAACTTGTCCCAATCGCTCACAGCCTCAGCGCTCGCTGAATCTTCGCCCTCCGTCGAGCGCTCCCCCTGCTGATCTCCCGCCGCGTCAGCCTCCGAAGCTGCTGCGCAAGGTTGATTATTCCCTCGTCCAGCGTGCCGGGTTGTTCGGCGGCGTAGGGGGCCAGCGGCGCGCTCCGTGGTGCCGGTCGTGCCGGTCGCCTACCTGCTGGCGCTGGAGGCTTCTTCGGCATGCTGAGCGCTTGCTGCGCCACCTGCCTCGCGATGTTGAGGAACGGCATGATGAACGGCAGTTGCCCCAGCTCGGTGTCCTGCGCGAGGTCGGCCGCGTCGGCGAGCGCACACGCCGGGTCACCAGCGATGCACTCGATCCGGTCGTGCCATCCACCACCCGAGAGGTCGATCCGCGCCTTGTAGTCCCGGTCCCCGTCAGGGTCGAGACGGAAGCGCATCGGAGCGGCGATCCCGTTCGCAATCGTCATCCCCAACCCGGCGGACGGATCCTCCCAGTCGCCGTCTTCCCGGAGGACGACGGCATGCCACGTGCGCGGACCTGTCCGCACGACGCGCGCCTCAGCGTGCGGGTCTTCGCCCGTGAGACGAAGCTCGGCAGCTCGGTAGGCGGCGAGGTCTTCGCAGTCCCCCTGCCCACGTCGCAGCACCTCAGACGGCGGAAGCCATCGCTCCTGCCCGCGCGGCTCGCGCACGTAGCGCACGCCGGTCTCGTAGAGCGGCGGAAACCCGCCCGCCATCGACAGCTCAGCTTCGGCGAGTCGCTGCAACCCCGAGAGGGCCGCATCGAGCCCGACGTGCCGGAGCACGTCGGGCACATGCAGGCGTGCCTCCACCGATCAGCCCGGTCCGCCGCTCTCGCCCCACACCGCGCGGCCGATGATGGCAGCCGTAACGGAGATGGACTCGCCAGCGGGCACGGCTGCGGTGTCGGTCTCGACACGCAGCACGATCTGGATGCCCGGCGCGCTCGGCGACATCGCCAAGCGCACGCCGAACGCCTGCGGGTCGAACGCGTCGGCCGGCAGCGCGCCCGCGCCGACAAGCTGACTGTTCTCGCCGATTTTGAACTCCGTGATCCTCACCGGCACGACGCTCGCGCCCGCGCTCCGCGCGAGGTCGACGAGCAGACGCTCACCCCTGAACGGGCGCTGAGGCTGCGCGTTCAGCGTCACGACGTTGACCGCGTTGGTGAGCGTCCCGACGCCGAGCCCGAGGGGGCTCATGAGCTGCGCCTGGTCGCTCGAACCAGGGACGCGGCTCGCGCCCTGGAACCACGCCGGGAGCCTCTTCGACAGCTCCATGTTCACCAGCTCGATCACGCGCGGCTCCGTCACGTGCAAGTGTGCCCCGGGCGCGACACCCGGCGCCGTGATGGGCACCTGGGGCACCACCCCGGGCGGTGCGAGCAGCGGGTACACCACCGGGGCGCGGGGCGCGGCCGGCCGTGCGCGCCGCCGGCGCGCCTGCAACGCGCGGAGGCGGGCCTGGCGTGCGGGATCCCCGGCACCCCCGCGGCCGCCGGGGCGCGTGGCACGGGCTCCGATCTCCTCTAAGACCGGATTCCCGTACTCGTCGTATCCCACGGTGGCGAATTCTTCTTCGCCCATGGTGGCGAACTCATCCGCCGGATCCCATCCATCGCCGTACATAGAGCGTCTCCCTTTGCGGGGCGTGCCCCGCGCTCGTTCCTCGTGTTCAGCCGCCGAAGTCGCCGCTGAGACCCTCGTGCGTCCCCAGCGTCGCCGTCGCCTCTTCCGCCTCGCGCTGCGTCGTAAGCAGCAGGTCGATCTGGTCGCGCGTGTCCTTGGTGTACGCGACCTGCTCGTAGAGCCCG
>SDBS01007220.1_pt1 | contig 10805 bp, 7 predicted proteins | sample 2277091 | NCBI WGS metagenome assembly SDBS01 (sample SAMN10404972, study PRJNA504765) | marine sediment metagenome | isolation source: marine sediment core GS10_PC15, 163 cmbsf | place: Arctic Ocean: Southern Knipovich Ridge | collected 2010 | reverse complement strand
CATCCATATTCATGAAAGAACAAACCTTATGAATCTGGGTTTCGACCTTTAAAATTCAGGCTGCTCTTCACCATAAATGATTGAATCTTTTTCAAATAACTGTTTCTACAGATCCTTGGGTCACAAGGTGCATTTTGGATCCCTCCAAATAGAGGTCCAGTGCTTCCCCCTGGAGATGCTTGATGATCACCTTCTCCTTTTCAATCTTCACCTCAAGGATTCGATTCCTGTAAAGGATTTTAAAGGACAATCCATTCCACTTTTCGGGTAGTTTCGGATCGAAACTAAGTAATCCATCCCGGATCTTCATGCCGCCAAAGCCATACACCACCGACATCCAGGTTCCACCCATGCTGGTAATATGTAGCCCTTCATTTACTTCATTGTTATAATCATCCAGGTCCAGTCTGGCAGTTCTGAGATACATTTCATAAGCCTTTTCAGGCTTCCCGATCCACGAGGCCAGTATGGAATGAACGCAGGGAGAAAGTGAGGATTCATGGACTGTACGTGCCTCATAAAAATCAAAGTTGCGTCTGATGGTTTCCACATCATATTCATCCTCGAACAGGTAAATCCCCTGCAATACGTCAGCCTGTTTAATAAAACTTGATCGCAGGATGCGGTCCCATGACCAGTGCTGGTTGATGGGTCTTTCTGCCGGATCGAGTTGCGCGGTGAGTGCCTGTACTTTGTCCATATATCCTTCTTGCTGAAGAAATACCCCTTCCTCTTGATGGTATGGGAAATAGAGATTTTCAATGATCTCCATCCATGCATTGGTTTCCTCTTTAAATGCAAAACCGGTCTGGTTTTTGATCTTCTGAAATGCTTCAGGATCGGATGCCATTACAAGATCAAGTGCTTCCAGCGTATATTGAAGGGTCCAGTAGGCCAACTTGTTGGTATACCAATTATTATTTACATTATTTTCATACTCGTTGGGGCCTGTCACTCCCAGCATTACGTACTTTCCTTTCACATAAGACCAGCTTACCCGTTGTTGCCAGAACCGGGAGATGCCTATCAGCACTTCCAGTCCGAAAGCTGTCAGGTAATCTTTGTCGCCCGTATACCGGATATAGTTGTAAATAGCAAAGGCAATGGCCCCGTTCCGGTGAATCTCCTCGAAGGTAATTTCCCACTCATTGTGGCACTCCTCCCCATTCATGGTCACCATGGGATAGAGTGCAGCTCCATCTGAAAAACCAAGTTTCGCTCCATTTTCAATGGCTTTTTCCAAATGCTTATACCTGTACATAAGAAGGTTCCTGGAAACCTCTGCCTTCGCAGTGCTTAGATAGAATGGGATCATATAAGCTTCCGTATCCCAATAGGTGCTTCCGCCATACTTCTCCCCGGTGAATCCCTTGGGTCCGATATTCAACCGTTCATCTTTTCCGGTATAGGTCTGGTTCAAATGGAAAATGCAGCCTCTGGGCCTGTCAGTGCTCTCCTGTCCCTTACTCAAGATGTTTGCCAGGTACACGATCTTGACCAGCGCAAAGGCCTCGACAATGCGGTACAGGGGTTCGTGGTGGTAGAGGACGGCATCGGTTACCATTGCAGGAAGGTTCCACTCGCCGATGATCCAGGCCCCCACTTCGCTGTGAAGGGCGCCCAATTTTGCCTCCTCCGAAAGCAGGCGCTCGGAGTTGCCCTTTGATGAGGCGACGATCTCTCCGTACTCTTTGGGAAGGTTGACCCAAAGCAGCAGCTTCCCGATGTCATGGAGGAGCCCGGTTAGAAAGGCTTCGTTGGGATTTGCATACTGGAGCTTCTTTGCCAGGGTTCTGGCCAGCAGCGCGCATAAAAGCGAGTGGCGCCAGAAAGCTTTGAGGTAGAGAGGGCTGGCCTCCTCCTTTGTTTTGAACACGTGATGGACCGAGGCGCTGATGGCTATGTTTTTAACGGCGTCCATACCGATGAGCACCAATGCCTGGTCCAGATTGAATACCCTGTTGGGCAGGCTGAAGTAGGGGGAATTGATCATCTGCAGTATATTCGAGGTCAGAGCGGGATCCATTTCGATGATTCTGGAGAGCTCCTTGAAGTTGGTCTCCTCGCCGTTACAGACCTCTATGATCCGCAAGAGTATGTGGGGGAGGGTTGGGAGATTCTTGGATGATCTGATCCGCTCGAACAGCTGCCTCTGTTGCTCTTTCATTCCACCTTGCCTATTCATCTAATACTATAGTGAAACTCCCTCCTCATCGCCAATGACCGAAGGGGCATTCGAACAGGCTCAGCCTAGAGGTCCGTACGTGAGTAGGTCCCGGATCCCCCATCCGTGTCCGGTGCCGCTATGGCGGACAGGGATCGGATGAGCAGAGAACGCATATGACTGATGCGCCGGGAGGACTCCGGCAGATTGGCCAGATTTGTCGTTTCGAGAGGGTCCTTCTCGGTGTGAAAGAGAAGGTCCCGCCCGTCGGCGTAATGCACGTATTTCCAGTCCCTCTCGCGGCACATGCGCCAGGCCCTCTTCCCGCCGTGGCACTCCGAAAAGGCCCATTTGCGGTGATCCGCCTCGAGGCCTCTGGCATAGTCCCAGTAGGATCGGCCCGGCGTCGAGGGAAGGTACCCCGAGATGCGGCTCCCTGCTCCCGCTGCATCCAGCAGGGTGACGGGAAGATCAACGGCCTCTGCAGGACTGTCGAGGACCTGGCCGGGCTGAAGCACCTCGGGCAAGCGGAGGACCACCGGGGTTCTGCAGGAGGCATCGTAGGGAACGCCCTTGTGCTCGAGACCGAGGTCTCCCAGCATGTCGCCGTGGTCGGTGGTAAAGACAACGAGGGTGTTTCGTTCCCATGTCTTGTGCGTGAGCAGGTCGAGGACCCGGCCGATCTCCCGGTCCACCTGTTCGATCAGACCACAGTACAGCGCCCTCTGTCTCTGCCACTCAGGAAGCTCATCCCGGGGCGAGTGTGTTGTTCCGTCCTCTGCTGAGAGCGCCTCCGGGACCGCCGGTGGCGGCATCTCCTCGGGTCGGTAGTGATCGAAGAGCTCCTCGGGGGGGTCGAGGGGAAAGTGCGGTCCGCAGAAGGAGGCATGCAGGAAAAAGGGTCGGGCTCCGTCATACTCCTCGAGCCACCGGCAGACCCTGTTGCCGATGAAGCGGTCCATGTGGTGCTCACCGGGCAGAAACGACGGTTCGTAGCGCTCTGCACCCCCGATCATGCTCGTCCGGCTGGCCACATCCTCCCGGTACCGCTCGAGCAGTCCCCGGGAGCGGAGATAGCGTGTCCAGCGGCAGTCGTACCAGTAGGCGAGACTCTTGCCGCAGACCTCGAAGACGTCGTGGAACCCCCTGGCTCGAGTGAGACCCTCGTGGGCGACGACGTCCCGGTGGTAGAGACCGCCCAGGGAGTGGAGCTTGCCAATGAGGGCCGTGTGGTATCCCTCTCTCTGAAGCGCCTGCGCCAGGGATGGCAGATGGGTGGGCCAGTCACCGGCATTGTCCAGCAGGGACGCCGCACCCTGAGAGGCGTAGAGTCCGTAGAGCCAGCTAAAGCGAGTCGGCATGCAGATGGGACAGTTGCTGATCGCGTTCGTCAGGGTCACCCCCTCTGAGCTCAGGCGCTTGATGGAGGGAATGCGAAGCTGCGGCGGGGCCTGTGTGCCCATAAAGTCCCATCTGTGCTCGTCGTCTGTGATCAGAAGAATATTGATCCGATCGTCCATGCTCTTGGCGCCCTCCCGGCGCAGTTGACGGGATGTGCCCAATCCGTCACCCCTCCAGCATTTCACGGAGAATCCTCCCCTCCGCCGCCGGCATCTCGAGGCCCAGAAGCGCGGCCAGGGTGGGGGCGAAGTCGATCATTCGAATAGAGGACATCTCGACTCCCCGCCTGATACCGGCCCCTGCGGCCAGAAATAGCGGACTGTATCCCTCCCGGTCGGGAAGGTACCCATGGGAGGACAGGTGTCTGTCGTCCGTCGGCTCCATGATATTACCGGAGAGCCTGTTGGTGAAGTAGTAACCCGGCTTGGCTTCCAGAACATAGTCGATCTCGTCCCCCAGATGCAGCTTGCCGATCTGGTCCCGATCGAATATTTGCGCGATGCCTCCGTTTTCTCTGAGGGAGGAGAGAATTTCGAGAAGCCTTTTGCGGCTCAACCGGTCCGTCCTGTCCCGCAGGTAGACCTGCGCGCAGCCGTCGCATGCCTTGATCCACGCCTTCCACTCAACCCGCCCTTTGAACCGTCGTTTAACAGGCCGCGTCTCTCCGTGGGTTTGCAGCAGCCCGGCTCTGAGCAGGGCAATATTTGCGTTGATGCGAAACCTCGAGTCGATATGGCCGTGATCTCCGAACACGACAAAGGCCGTTCTGTCGAGCATTCCCTCCGATTTGACAGCCGACATGATCGTACCGAGCCGATCGTCCATGAGACGGAGGGCTGTTTGCGCTTCCCGGCTTCCGGCGCCAAAGTGATGACGCATTCTGTCCAGGTCCAGGAGGTGCATCATGAGAAGACGGGGTTGTTTTCTCTTCAACACGTATGCGGCCGAAGCGGCGGTGAATCGATCGAGTCTGCCGGTCTCCAGACCCCTCAGCAGCCATGCAAACCGAAAGAGCAGATTGAGGATGAAGAGGGGTGTTCCGTTGCAGAGAACCATCGAAGGCAGGAGATAGGATTTTCGCGTCGGTTTGATTTCCGGGAGATTGAAATCTACCCGCGCCCCGGCTGCACCGGGCCAGAGAAGGCAGCATACCCTGTATCCCGCGCTGTGGGCCAGCTCATAGAGTGTCTGTGCACGGTTGTCCCTGGTGTACCAGTGCCACTCGGGAAACTCCACACCCGGTTGGAGGCAGGAGTTGGAGAGGATTCCGTGTGTGGCGGGATAGGTGCCGGTGGAGATGGTGGCGTGCAGGGGATAGGTCTGGGTCGGGTAGATACCCTCCACTCGATCGGCGCTGCAGCCTTTTTCCAGGATCCAACGAAAATGGGGAAGGTCACGTATCACGCGCAGATCCGGCTGAGCGAGGCCATCCACCGAGATAACAACGAGATGTCTCGGCTGCAAACCTAGATATCGCTCTTTATCTTCATGATGAGTCCGGGATTCTTTTCCGCAAAACCCACCATATCACCGGTAGTGACAGCAAAGAGCGCGACCTTGCCCCTTGTTCTGAACGTGTACTCGGAGTTGAGAGTTCTGGTGATCTCGTGCAGGTTTCCGATAAAGTCACCCTGTTGGAGAACATTGATGACAGAACCGTTCTTGATAACCTCCACCTCACCCTTTCGAATCACGTACATTCGCATGAACTCTTGCCCCTCTGCAACCAGAACCTTACCGTTGACGACCTCGACGCGTTTGAACACCGATTCCAGCCAGGTTTTCTGGTAGGAGGTCAGACGCCTGAAGTAGCGGCTCGTCGACAGGATATTCCAGGTCTCCTGACCCCTGGTCTCTGCCAGGCTCTTCAGGGTCGCCTCGAACTCTGTACCCGAGATGAAGTTTAAGAATTTGTCTTTGGCCATCGTGAAGGCTCTCACGTCGGTTTCCGCCGTAACGTCTGCCGCGGTGGGTTTGTTGGAGACCAGCGAGGCCTCGCCAAAGTACTCGAAGGCGCCGTAAATCTTCTTCTCCTCGAGACCCTCCAGAAACACCGCTACATTGCCCGTGTAGATGATGTAGAACTTGTCTCCGACACTGCCCCTTCGAATGATGGTATCCCCCTTGCGAAAGGTCTCCTCATCGATGGACATGACGAACTCCTGGACCTTTTCCAGGGGAAACTCCTGTGAGAAGTCCAGATGCCGCAGAAGGCCTAAGATTTCGTAGGTCTTTTCGAACTGGGAGGGCTTTACCTTGAAATAGAGGGTGTTTTCGATTCCGAACTGTGCCAACCTCAGATGGGTCTTCTTGGGAAAGTCCTTTTTGGCGATGTGATAGACAACGGTCTTCTTCTGAATATCTGCGGGCAGCGAGTTGAGCCAGTCGATCGAGGTGTGAAGAGGAGGAACACCGGATTCGTGGTAGATCACGTCGGAATCCCACGGAAAGCTCTGAAGCTGCTCGTACCGCTCCTGACTGATAACCCCCTTTTTCAAAAGCTCCTGGTGAACCGACGGTTCGGCCTTGTGATCCGAGGAGTAGACAAAGGTATGTCCCTGGAAGTTGATGGTGAAACCGATGGCCGGGATCGAGTGCAGGGTATAGAACGCCTTGAATTCGGCGCCGTGGAGGTAGAAGGGCTTGCCCAGATAAATGGGGTGAAAGTTGAAGAGCTGCTGGAGGTACTCGGTGTTCTCCTGACTGAGGGCCGCGTATTTGCGTAGAAAACTCTCTATCACCGTCCGGGTGGAATAAATCGTTATACGGCTCTCCTCCATGATTTTTTGGAAGGTCCCGGCATCGTGGTCTGCGTGGCAGTGTGTGAGAATGATGCTGTCTATGAACTTTGGGTTCACGTTGGAGGCCAGCAACCACTCTGTTGAGTTGACAGGCGGATCGACCATGATGCCGCGGTGATTGATCCACACGATGTATCCGGAGGTGTTCTCCTCCGGATCGAAGCCGTGGCTCGGTCCGAGGCAGGTCACACCGAAGAGGGGGGGAATGTAGGGTTCCTGACGCCTCTCGCCGATCAGATAGCGGGCCACATACTCGATATCCCCCGGAATATGGGCTAACCTTGCATCATCCTGCCAGATGTCGTAGTCCCCTGCAGTATCCATCGAAATCGTCACGCCCTCCATGGAAACCCGGGAATCGTGGAAAAAGCGGTAAGCCAGAAGATCCTTGAAGGCGAAGTTGCGGTAGAACTTCATCTCCTCTTTGAGGTTGGGCACAACCAAATCGGTGAGTGTGGGGTGAACATCCTGGTTTGCGTCGACGTAGGTCGGACCGAATACCGCCTCCCGCAGAACCCGAATGAGTCTGCGACCCTGTTCTCGTGTACAGATGATGGTCGTTTTTTTCTTCCGGATGAAGAAGTTCCAGTAGATGGGGAACTCGAGCTCCCCCAGGCTGATTCCCTTGTCTGCGTTAAAGAGGTTTTTCGGAAGGACAAAGATAAAGGGAACACCCTCGGGCAAACGCATGGTGTCTTTAATGGTTTCAGGAGGGGATCCAAACTGGATGTACCCCGCTTTTGTATCAACGAGGTAACCGCCACGGGGTAACTCTGTGACTGTTTCTTTCAATTCCGTCAACGGTTGCATAAGGTAACTACAAAGGCTATGGCAATTTATGCTAAAAGTCAAGCCAATCCGGATTGCGGGCGAGCCGCATCCAGAGAAGGGTCGTGATGATGGTTTTCGAGTCCCTGATCTCGTTGCGTTTGACTCGTTCGGCCAGTTCTTCGAAGGGAATTGTCGTTCGCTCGAGAAATTCCGTGCTGTCCAGCTCTGCCGGCCCCGCCGGTTCCAGCTCCAGACCGATGTAGAGGGTGATCATGCCCGTTGAATAGCCCTCGGCGTGGGCGTAGGTGAAAAGCGGTATCAGTCGGCCCGGTTTCAGCCCGATCTCCTCTTCACACTCCCTGACAGCCGCCTGCTCCGGCGATTCCCCCTCGTCCAGAACACCGGCAGGTATCTCCAACAGCACCCGATCGATAGCGGGACGGCTCTGGCGGACCAGGTGGGCCGCTCCCCGGGAATCGATGGGAAGTACGGCTACCGCATCGTTCACACGCACGATCTCCCTCTCTGCCGTTCGGTTATCGGGAAGGCGAACCTCCAGCTTCTCGAGCTTGAGGTAACTGCCGGAGTACAGGGTGTTCCGTTTGAGAACGGGCTCATATAGTCGGCTTTTACGCTCATAGAGCCTGTCTTTATCCATCAGAGCTGTCCCTTCGAGAAGTATAACTCGATCACCTGAATGCTGAGGCCTGAGTAGTAATCCAGGTCTCCGACGATATCTTCTATGGCCTTCACCACCGCCCCTATTCTCGTCTCGTCGATCTTGGCCATGATGACCTTATTGAAACGGCTCCTGTCTGAGGTGAAGTCGAAGAATCCCAAAAAGAGAGGGACCGTTGAGAGGACGCTCTCCATCCTCTGTGAGTCCAGGATCGTCACCTCCTGTATGCCGTATTCCACGAATATCCCGGCAAGATCGTCCATGATGTCCGGGTCCCTGACAACCATGAGCATCAGCTTGGCTTTTCCCTTCTTCAACTCGGGCTCTTCGAGCCTGGCATTGGAGAGAAACTCCTCGTAGAGGTTGATCTTGGTTGCAGCTTTTACGATGGTCTCTTTGACGTTGGGTTCTTTGAGGATACGGGAGATTTGAGCCAGCAGTTGAAGATGCGATGTGCGATCCTCCGTGGGTCCTACAATGCTTACAAAGATACGGACCCTCTTTTTGTCCATGGCTTCGAAGTCTATGCCCCTCTTGTGAATGGCGACGGCGACGACAAAGTCTGTTGCCCCTTCCAGAGCACAGTGGGGTATGGCAACACCTGCTCCGAATCCAGTGCTTCCCTTTCCCTCTCTCTCTCGTAAGGCTTCGTATATGTCTTTCGGATCGATTTTATCCATCACCCGCGCCCTCGTTGTAAGGCGGGCCAGCTCGAGCAGGATTTCCTCCTTGTTTCGTGCCCGGCTGTCTGCCTCGCAGCATTCCAGTCTTATGGCCTGAATCAAGTCCATCAGTTTCGCCCTCTCAGACTCCGTTGTATGGCGATTTTGGATAGGATCGGCCCGACGAGCTCATTGAAGAATACGGCCATCAGTACGATATTCACCATCTTTATGATCATCTCCTGAACAGAATCGGGAGCCTTTCCGATTATGGGAGACGCCTGTATGAAGAGGACCAGACCAATAGCTACGCCTGCCTGGGGAAGAAGACCCAATCCAAGGTACTTTTTTACCTCCTTGGGCGCCTGCATGAGGGCTGCGGGGATATAAACTCCCGAGTATTTACCCAGGGCCCGCATCCCTACGAACACACCCCCGGCGATCAAGAGACCCAAATCCGTAAAAATGGCGGGATCCAGCTCCGTGCCGGCGATCACAAAGAAGAGGGCGTAAAACAGGGGGGTGATGGGCTCCAGTGCTGTCATGATTCGAATATGTTTCGCCCGCAGGTTTATCAGGAGCATGCCGGTTGTCATATTCGCGATGAGAGGGGACATACCCAGACTGATTGCGACGGATGTCGACAGAAAGATCAGTCCCACCGAGGCGATCTTTATTTCATTGATGTTCCTCTTCCTGACAGTGGCGACATGTATGAGTCCTCCCGTGACTACTCCTATCAGGAGGGATCCGCCGATTTCGGTGAAGGCATGGAGGATCGAGTGAATCATATCCACCTGGGCGCCCGTTATCATCGAAGAGGAGAAGGCGAGCACTATCGAAAAGAGAATCACCGTGCCCGCATCATCCAGAGCGACTATGCCGTAGAGGTAATCGACAAAGGGCCCGCGGGCCTTCAGCTTTTCCACGATGACAACAGTGGCAGCCGGGGCCGTGGCTGCGGCAATGGAACCCAACAAGAGGCACACATAGAGGGGAAAGCTCAGAAGGGCAAGGCCCAGAACGACAAGGGAAAAGGTGGTAATCATTTGAACCAGGGTGATAACGATCACCTTTGCCCCGTACCGCCTGAGCTTGGCCAGGGAGAACTCTCCTCCGATGATCAGGGCAATAAAGGATAGAGTCATCTCGGAGACGATGTGCAGCGACTCCGACGCCTCTGCCCCGATCAATCCGAGACTGAACTCACCGACTACAATCCCTGCGATGATATACCCGGTGATGGCGGGAAAGCGTATCCGCTCGGCGAGGTTGCCGAGAAGGTATCCGGTTATCAGCAGGACCCCGACGCTGAAGAGCGCGTGATGAGTGAAGCCTTCCTTGATTGAGTCCAGAATTTCGAGCATGAAAATCCAAGCAATCCGAGGAGCGCGGCGCTCAGTAGATCGCGGCGCGCAGTAGAGCGCTGCGATTAGTAAATCGCAGCGTTTACTATTCCACAGATAGCTATTAATATTATAATGGAACAGCCTTCGCAATGGGTTTTTAAATTTGAATATTGGAATGTTCACCGAAAGCTATATTCCCCAGGTCAACGGAGTTGCTAATTTTATACAACTGCTGAAACGTGGTTTAGAGCAACAGGGACACACCGTTCACATCTTTGCCCCCCGGATCAGCCGCTACCGGGACCGTGAGAAAAACGTGCATCGATTTCCTGTGTTCTGCTCCTTTCACTTTGTGGAGACACTCTTCGGGTTTGAGCTTAACTGGCAGATGTCTCTTCCGATGTGTAGGCGTTACAGGGATGTTCTCTTGTCCCTTGATATCATTCACACCCACCATATGTTCGTTCTGGGTATCTCTTCAGCCTTTTTTGGGAAAAGGCGGAAAATACCCATCGTCTTCACCAACCACACGAACTACAAGGAGTTTGAGGCGATCATGCCTGCAGGCGGTGTCTTTTCCATGGTTTTGCGGAGCTGGTTCAACCTCGTTTCGTGGCTGAGTACCTGTGTCATTTCGCCGGGGGAGAGGATGGAGCAGCAGCTTCGGGATTACAGAATCAAAAAGGATATCGTTATCATTCCCAACGCTGTGGAAATGGAGAAGTTCGAGCCGCCCCATGCGGATGAGATCAAGAAGTTGAGAGCCCGGTATGGGATCGAAGAGGGGGACAGGGTTCTGATCTATATCGGGAGGCTGTCCAAGGAGAAGAACCTGGTCTTTCTCGTCAGGAGCCTGGAGAGTCTGCTTGCCGGAGAGGACAATCTGAAGCTTCTCTTTGTGGGAGACGGAAAGACAAAACCCGGGCTTGAGAGGCAGACTCGAACACTTGGTCTCGATGACAAGATTATCTTCACCGG